>Ga0056124_1000985_pt1 | contig 10080 bp, 7 predicted proteins | sample WorMetHEROISLAND_2_FD_70069 | JGI IMG/M metagenome (GOLD analysis project Ga0056124, IMG submission 70069) | Marine gutless worms symbiont microbial communities from Max Planck institute for Marine Microbiology, Germany - Olavius sp. 4 HERON ISLAND | ecosystem: Host-associated > Annelida >... | reverse complement strand
GGTGAAATGCATGCATGCAAATTCTCTTAGTTTTAGAAACTGTGGCAAAAACCTGTTTCTTCCAAAAAAAAATTCTAATTATTAAAACACAAATTTTAATTCGTTTCAAATGTGGTTTAACCATCTTTGGCAGAAACGCACCAACCCTGCAAAACCAGTCAGCTGAATAGTGCACATACTATTTAGATAGTATTTCCTCTGGTCGTTCTCTTCGCTACGCATCACCTCACCTCTGGAATCAGCTTCCTCACTCACTTCGCCAGCCACGTCTTGATCTGCCTCTTCCTGATTCATCTCTTCTCCACGATCATCTCACCTCATCAGTGTCATCAGCACCCCATCATTCTTTCTTTCCAAACTCAAAACTTTTCTATCTCTCAAATCTTACTCTCCATAGACATATGGCACCTCTTCGAACTGATTTCATGGATATCCAGACTGCTTTATGATTTTTTCTTCATTTCAGTTTTTTTTTCTAGTTTCAGTTATCGTTATTTCCTTCCATTTTAGTTTTTCTATCTCAGGCCTCTTATCTCTCGGTAACCATCTGTTTCTTGATTTTTTGTTTACTTTTTTGTTCCATTTAAAACTTTTTTAGTTTTTTTCTAGTTTATCTGCTAGATTAAACTGTCAGTTTTCCAGTGCAAATCATCTATTGTATCGCATCGTATCATATATCATCTTTTGCTCTTTTGTCATTTATCATATTATATGACATTAAAAACTTGCAAATCTGAGAAATGAGGCATAACGACTCAACAACCTTCAGGCAGGTTGTAGTTGCGTAAGAGTCTCACGGCGAGTTTCATGAGACTTTTCTGCTGCAGCAAATCAAGCCGAATCTTTGGCACTTCACTCTCACTGCACAATCACAAACACACGCTATCTTATTTCAGGACCAACTTCGACCTCCTATCTCTCACCACACTGTCTGCAGTGTTATAAGCGCCCATAATCTCACTCCAGTCAAGAGTGACGACTGAAGTGCGTGTATAACACACCAGGCAGAACACACCGTCGATCACAGTCATGAAATAAGCACGTTTCAACATGGTCTAGAGTGTATTATGCCTCGTTACACTCACATAATACACTCTAGACCGTGACAAAACGTACACTTATCATTCACGTTACGTGCATGTATGTGCGCTCTGCATTCTGTCGAGATAAAATTGACCAAAACTGCCAAAAACTGACTACATAAACAGAAACAATAAAGAGCTAAAAATCAGTCTAAGAATGCTTGCTGAAACAATGATGTTTTACTTTTAAGGTTTTGTATGGAACTAAATAAGTTAATTAAAACACTCAGATAGATGATGATAGATTCGATGATATCGGTTAAGACGATCACAACTTGTAGAGACCTGACAATAGTGTCAATGTTTGTCTCGGAGTCAATGAGTTCATCAACGAACTGAACAAAAGCCGCCTGATGTTCCCGACTACGTGATAAGTACTCTTCAAGCAGGTCAATATGTCCTTGGAACAGCAATGGCATTGCTACCTGCATACACCCACACATCTATCAGCAATGGGCATTGATGAAATAAAAGTGTCAAACCGGTAAAGTCTGTGCACAGCTCTTCATAGGAATCTATCACAGAGCTACGGAGCGTCACCTGCCATATGGGATCACGCAGCGTTACATGCCACCCGAAACAGACCCCAGCCAGACAGACCAATACTCAATTTACCTACCCTGGAGGGATGGAAGGCTGAGTTGACCTCGGTGGTGGGTTATACACCGAGATGGTTAAATACCTGTCTAAAGACAGTCGTCACCCATTCAGGTACTAACCAGTAACCAGGCCTGGCAGCGGGTAAGTTGATGAGACACAACGTGTCGACCACTAGACCATGCCACCAGCAAAACCACAACTACAATGACGATGATGATGACTACCTTCAGTTACAGACGCTGCTGCTGCTCGTACAACTAGCACAAATACCTTTAATTTCTGGCTGATAGAAAAAATGTTCTGGACTAACTCCAAACTAGGCTAAGTTCTGTTCATTTTTCCAACAAACTGTTTAATTTCTGTGTTCCTTTACCAGCATGGGCACCAGCCAAACAGATCACCAGATAGGCAATACTAAAAACACTAAATCACTACCCAGTGACATCTTTATAGCAGACAGTAGTAAATGTTAAAGGTTAATCACCGAATCACCGAAAGACGTCTCACAGCTACGGAGCATCACGTGCCACACGGGATCACACGATGCTACCTGCCACCCGACACAGGTGAACGTGCCCCACCTTAAGCCCAAGATGGGCAGGCTGGTACTCGATTTACCTACCCCGGAGGGATGGAAGGCTAAGTTGACCTTGGTGGTAGGTTATATACTGCGATGGTTTACCTGTCCACAGACAGTCACCCATCGAAGTATTAACCACTTGATAGCGACCTGACCAGGAGTTGAACCCATGGCCTCTTGATTGTAAGTCCCAAGTCCTAACCACTACGCCACCAAGCCACATTAAATATTGCAGCAAATATCACACGTCAGTTGTAGGTACCTCTTTTATGGTGAAGAACTGATGTAGCCCAAGACCAGCAATGCAACTTGCAGCCTATAGCAACACAAACCATACACACCCCATCATGAAGATAAGAAATCCAAATATTAATCACACATATATTTGTGACTTAATAATTGAAAGTTGAAACAACCAGCAAATTAAGGAAGCAACTAGAAACATGTTATCCCAGTGCTGACATGTGATGCAGCCATCCACCCAGGTATTCACAACAGCACCTTTTTATTTTTCAGCCCTGAGGAATGTTCACACAAATTTTGGTTTTTCTACGAGTATGAGTTAGAAGCTTGTATAGAACCGACAGACGGAGAGGCAAGAAATAAGATGCAGCTTACTATGACGGCCCATAATAACACAACACCAACATAGAAGATACAACACCAGACTGCCACTAATCAGTACCGTAGCAAACAGTAGAGTGTAACAGGTCTGTAGGACAAGACTTCAGCCGTGCAGCAATTTTGGTTTTTCTACAACTTTTGTTTTTTGAGATAGGAGCCTGCACGGGACAGACAGACAGATAAACAGACAGACAAGACCCACAATACGGCCCATTAAAATGGCTGCATATCACAATAAAACTATGTGGTAATAAATAACCAAAAAAGTCTGACAATTCTTCAGTACCTATCTGAGTCTCAACACTTTCTGACGTCAGCTGAAGACATACTTTTTTGTGAAATACTGATGACTGAGAACGTGCAGAGCACACTAGATTTTTTGAGTATGTGGTATATAAATTGACACTTTACTAACTTACTTATGTACTTACTAACTGGTATCTGCATCGACGGACAAAGTCTAACTCTAAGTGCAATTACAACATACCTTGTAGAAGTCTTTCCTGCCAAGCAGCTGTTGTATAAGCACAATGCAGTCGTGAGGATCAGTAAGCCGGTCGAGCTGATAACACTTCACGATGATGTCGACACCATGTGGGAACGGCACAGCATCACGTACAATGATTGCAAACGCCTGTAGCTGGATACTGTAGTCTAGAAACGACTGCACATCAGCGGTAGCAACTTCACTGAACCAATGATCAAACGCCTTTAGTATTGTCATCAGCAGTTTCTTACCTGGCCAACACACACACATACATACACATCAGAGCTGCAAAATTGACGATTTACCATGCGATTAATCATAGAAAAATTTTAACGATTAAATAGAATTTACTCCATGGATTTTCGTTTGAAATCGCATCAGTCAGAAAGCATTGCAAAGTAGAGACGACCAAGCTTTTTTATGTTTTCAAACATTATAAAATGTCAACAGAATGTGAACATTCTAGCGTTAGCCTGTAATTTTTTTCTGCATTTTTTAGTTTTTGAGTTAGCAGCCTGTATGGGATGCATGGATGGACGTATCACGTATGTATGGGCAAGACCAATACACGACTATTATGACGACCACACAACAACATTAAAGCTGCGTTCTATCACAATGAGATCTATATGAAATGGTGGGGTTTCAGAAAAAGCATTGGGCCAAAATTGCTCCAATGCTCCAAAAAAGTTCAATGTCAACAGTGGCAAGACATTAACAGCCAGTATCTTTACAGCTTTACACTGATGTCACATACGTGCCAGAAGAATGAATCTCAAAGAAGAAAAGTGCCAATCTACTACTGTAATATCGACGGTAACTGCAGCAGCAGTTTGAACTATATGACAACTAACCTCTGCTTAATTTTTATAAAATACAAAATACCTCATTCATAGATCTAGGCATTCAACTAACCAGTGTCAAGCATGTGGATGTTTTCTAAAATGTAGAGAACAATTGAAAATGGATTAACGACAGTGTTCCAACACTCGACAAGATGTTCATTGATGCTGTTTTTCTTCTGGCGGCTGACTGAAACTAACCTCTGCATCCACTCGTTATTGACCTAACAAGACAACATTCAAATGTAAGCCGCACACACAACACTGTCAAGATAGGGGAGCAACAAAACGAACAAATGATAACTTCAAATTTGTCTGGTTAGAAATTCAATCCACTTCCACACGAAATACAAGTTCACTACGACACCCATTCTCTGATGAATGTATAAGCTAGAACTAAAATGCTTACTGATTCCGCACAGTAAAAATGTTTCAATAATAAACTATGAAATGGGCTTTAACTAAGTCAACAAAAATATAATTCAAAGTGATGCTTTGCACACTAACAACTAACCTCTAGGCAGTCCGGTACTTCAAAACTGAAATTGAGCTAATTCATACAGTGAAATTGCATATAATTTAAGGGACACCTGAAGATTAGTGGTTCTAAGGATTTCAATGGTAACTGTCGGATCATGTTTCACAATACTGCGAATGTCTTGTAATTTGTAAAATACTGCAAAATAATCAAAAAACCTTGAAGAAAACAACGTCGCTTTTTGTAATTGAATTTGTCATACAACAAATGAAATTCTAGATTGATATTGGCAAAATCCACCATACTTTTCGTTCATTCACTATGCTCTAGCACAACGATATCTTATGTGCTCTAAAGTAGTTTGCAGCATTAGGGCAATTTATTACTTGAGTACAGTGCTGAACCAAAATTATGTTCTAGTGAAACGATTTATTCTCATTTTTTACTTTCCTCGGAAGGGGGCTCCAGACCCCACACCTGTTTTGTAGAAATAGTATTAACTTACGCTCATTAAGAATTACAATAAATAAAAAAAAACATTGCTTAAGGATCCCTAAAGTTCTCAGAGAATGCGACAAATAGCTGAGCCATTTGAACGGTATGTCAGTCAAAAAAAAATATTTTGAAAACTACTGAACATCATATAACGAATAAATTAACAAAAGAAATTATATTAACATTACATAAAAATACGTGCTAAAACACATAATAAAGTGCTAATTTGTACAGCACTAATTTAATTATGATCATTTTAGTTCAAATATGATACTGGCTGGCTCATAAAAAAGTGGAGCATACAATTACACGTTTTACGTAGATGGAGCAATTGAACAGTTGTTTCAGAAATGATTAGCTTGCATCAGCTGATTCACTGCAGTGAAGGCTGGCCATGTTGAACAATTTATGTTCAAGTGTTTCATATGAGCACTCTTTACTGGAACGATCGAGGCTGATCATTTCCAAAACTGTCCGATTCCTCGATCTACGCAAGGCATGTGACGTATATATGTTCCATTTTTTATGCAGCACCCAGTACAATACTACAGCAAGACAAAAATAGAAACTTTCAGGTTTGCACTCATACCTCTAGTGACCCTTGCGGTGCTCTCAATTCTTGGCTTTTAAGTTTTAACACTTGTTCTACCCACGCCCAGTTTGCCGTATCAGCCTGTGCTTTTGCATGACGTCTGCGTGGCACACCAAATGGTGCACTGTCATCCAAACTAGTAGCCTGTTCGCTGCTAGCTAACATGGCAGGACTTCGCACACCAGACTCTTTTCCTACGACATTTGTGCTTGCACTAGCTGATACAAATTCCTTTCGGAGTTTCGCCGGATCCGTTCCCGGAGCCCGTAAAGCACAAGTATTTCGAGTCCACTGAAATCCCGCAGGAGCTGAATCCTTGGACGTGTCTTTTGCAGATGTCTGCTTAGAAACATCTTGTCTCATTGGAGGTGGTTGAAGTTGAACTCCCTGAGGCATACGAGGTGGTTGATGAATTGGTGCAAATATATTATCATCTTTTTCTTCTTCTTCGGATATATATTCATCATCCGAATCGTAACCAGCAGGCAAGTCTACAAATACATAATTAGCAACAATTAGCGAAATCAAATTATGCACTGTCATCGCTGTAAGGAATACAGACATCAATCAACTCTTCTACACTGTTCAGGAACAAACAGCCACTCACATTTTCTTCTGTATCTCCCTGGAAAATTTTTGGATTTATACAAAATTTTCAAGGAATGCTTACGAGGAATTAAGTATTCAATCGATGTCAAAGTCAAATATTTGTTGCTACTGGTGAAGTAATTCTGACGATATATTCACATGTTTGCAAGTAACGAGTTTTACCACTGAAGATAGACAGCTTGTTTGCGCCGGTACTACACTTTACATTTCTTTAGACACGTCAATTGCAGATCATTCTTTGTGACTGTGTTGACTGAGCCCAAAGATATGCCAATTTATGCAGCCAATCCATCGTGCAGCTGTGTGTCTGTGGTTTATTTCTTTGGCTGAGTGTGAGACCCTCATCTTCGTTGATGTTGCACACGTGCAGTTTGTGGACGACCACTAGCTCGCTGTAAGTCAACACTGCCGGTCATGTCAGTTTTCTTAATTAAAGTTTTCACTCCGTCAACATTCCACTGTCTGCCAGAAATATCTTGCACAAACGTGTCACTCCATAACCGTTGCTGAATCGCAAACATTTTATCAAATGTCTATCTTCAACAGTAAAACTGATTACTTATAAACGTGTAAATATGGCATCAGAATTACGTCAACAGCAGCAAATAAATATTTAACTTTGACGTCAATGAAATACTTAATTCCTCGCAAACATTCCCTGAGAATTTTGTGAAAATCTAAACATTTTCTAAGAAGATACAGGAGAAAACGTAACTGGGTGTTTTTTTCTGAATACAGTGAACAGTTGGATTTTGCTGTCATTCAGCCACTGCACTGGCTTGGGTTCAAAAGAGGATCAGCGGATGTGCGGATCAGCGGATGTCGCAATGGGTAACGCTGTAATTAAGCTATAATTTATTAGTTTAACCCTCCCCTAACCCTTATTACTAATCCTAACCCTATCCTTAACCGTAATCCTAACCCTAATGCTAACCCCAGCCGTAACCCGTTAGGCGTCATAGTTCAGGATGACTTGAAGGTCAGCAAACAATGCACAAAGGCTGTCAGCACGGCAAATAGAATATTGGGTTTAATTAGGCGTACAATAGAATGTAAATCAAAGGATATCATTCTTCGATTATATAAATCACTCGTACATCCTCATCTGGAATATTGTGTTCAGTTTGGAACCCATACTATAGAAAGGATGCAGAATTAATTAAGAAGGTTCAAAGGCGAGCAACAAGAATGATACCTTCAATTAAAAAATTAACTTATCACGACTGGTTACAGAGATTGCAGTTGACAACACTGGAAAGTAGAAGAGTGCGAGGTGATTTAATTGAAGTGTTTAAAATTATAAATGGTTTTGAAGATGTTAACTATAAAGATTACTTTGTTTTATCCAATACAGGTCTGAAGGGACATAAATTTAAATTATTCAAGGGCAGATTTAATACTACAATAAGAAAAAATAGTTTTTCTCAGAGAGTAAGTGATCACTGGAATAATTTAAGTTACGATGTAGTTGCATGCACATAAGTCTTACAATTTAAAAAAAAGGTTGGATATTTTCATGAAAGATAGACGGTTTGGTATTTATATAAGTGCTTGCACTTTCTTCCCTCAGAGGCTGTTTGTCATTTTTTTTCAGACAGCTTCACGTTGAATCACGTGGAACCCTCATGCAACATCCGCAGATCCGCTTTTTAGCACAGCCCGTGGGGATACATACGCACTACGCTACCAGACAAAAATAGACAAAATATCATCCTAGATGCTATGCTATGCTAAGCGAGATGACACGGCATAGATGCTAGGCTATCAGACAACGAGTTGACAAACTGACATGATAAATTATTCTGACGAGACATAGTTCTGTAAAAGTCACAAAAAAAGGTAAACATAAACAAACGTCCAGCACAAAGAATATTTAGCAGCAACGAAGAATAACAATTTATGAACGATGTAACAAAATACCACATCGGACCCATCAGCCAACCCGACCTTGTCACGATTGGGTCCGATGTGGTAATTAGCCACACCGATTTGTTGACTGTAGGGGCGTGGCACTTTATGACTTGTATGTATGATTGGAAGGTAAATTGGCATATTTTGTCACTTAATAGTCGTAAGAATTCTTGTTAATGCTAAGTGTGTGTCTAAGAAGACGTGATAGATTGTTTGCTTGTTGGTTTGTAGTTTGTGACGGTGCAGTCGTCGATCGAACGGTGTCGACGTGGCAATATGTAAGTGTCGCTCCAAAACGTGCTGTGAAGTTCATGTCCACTTCAGATGATCTGGCGATTGAGGTAAAAGAAGACTGTGGCAATTGCACGCAATCACCAACAGCGTCGGCTATGTCTGTTGTCGGCAAAGAAACAAACGGTATATGGGTTCATTTTCATATGTATTGACGTAAAGAATTATGGAACTTTCGTTCCCTGGAACTTTTGTCCCCAAGAGTGAAATTAACATATAACTTTCGTTCCCAAACTATGTGATTATTATTTTATACGGTTTAAACCCCAAACGTATAGGCCTACAAGCTTCAGCAGGTACTGACATTTTGTGATCCCTTTAATCAACGAGCGACGTGAAGCTACAGGCTAAGTATACACTACGGGTGTAAGTATGTAAAAAATAGTAACTAATGTTTGGGAACGAAAGTTCCTCTTTAAAATCACTCATAGGAATGAAAGTTCCAGGGAACGAAGGTTCCAGGGAACGAAGGTTCCAGGGAACGAAAGTTCCAAGGAACGAAAGTTCCACCTATGGCTTACCGGTACCGTACTTGGCAAGCATATTCCTCTGAGATGATTCTTTACAGGCAGTCAGTTGCACTGGTACTGAGGAGGTCTAATTTACAACCGTTGTTAGAGATTGCAAATTATAATTTAAGTGCACAGGTTTTGCCATGTTCAGGCTGCTTTCCAAATTAACAGTGTAGTTTAGGTTTATTTTATTGAAATTTGAGGTTCATTTAATCATAGCCTGATGGAAAATGTGTGAATACATTATGCTGTAACATAAATATAAAATTCTCTTTCATCGTTTTCTAATAGTAAGTGGTAATGATTTTGTCATATATAATTCTTGCATTCTGAGATACTGTGATGTATTACAAAATAAGATGGTATAATTTTGTAAATGTATTCAGCATATAAAGGTCATATACAGAATAGTTTTCGAAATACAGGTAAGGCTGGGGATTACCCGGTGTTGTTTATTGTCAAGTTTTGTGAGGTAAAATCATGTATTTGTCTGATCAAAAATGCCAAAATTACATAGTTACTCTGCTTTGCCTACTGTGACAAAACCTGTCGCCATTTCCCGTACTTTTTTTCAGTGCTTTGTGGATTCGTGGTCCTTATAAATGTGCCTTAACTTTTTATGCCAGTTACTAATTTTGATGAATTTTGCACTTCACTGTCTTGACTGAACATAGGGTCGACTTCGGACATATGTCTGTTGCACGTAGTGTGTCTCCCTGCACTGCATGCGTGCCTGCAGCAGACAGCCGCAATGTGCCTCAGCCATTATTGTGCAGCAGCTGATCTCTGCGGCATGCATTATGGTCGGTCTGTCAAATTCGAGTACTCAACGAGTCCTGGGAATTTTCATATCGAGAAATACAAGAAAGCCCAGCTAACGCAAAGGGAACGCGCGACAGCAGTGCATGTATGAAGGCCCACTGCAAACAAATGTAAAATCCGTAAAAACCTCTATTTTAGTGCTCAAGGTCATTCAA
>Ga0056124_1000984_pt1 | contig 10084 bp, 7 predicted proteins | sample WorMetHEROISLAND_2_FD_70069 | JGI IMG/M metagenome (GOLD analysis project Ga0056124, IMG submission 70069) | Marine gutless worms symbiont microbial communities from Max Planck institute for Marine Microbiology, Germany - Olavius sp. 4 HERON ISLAND | ecosystem: Host-associated > Annelida >... | reverse complement strand
ATCTAATATTCCACACAGCACTACTAGTGCTGTGTGGAATATTAGATGTTGAACTTTTCTCAGTCTCAGTGGTCACGCGTCTTCGTTCTCGGTCTCACGGTTGTTGGCTCGTTCTCGGTCTCGTTCTTCGCCTCGCGTTTCCTGGTCTCGTTCCTGTTCTCATCGGACTCTGGTCTCATTACCATTCCTGCCACGCGCATGCGTGGACGGACAGCTATGATCTGTCGTGCGTTCTGTCACCACCTGTACAGCTTCAGGCAAATTGCTGAAAACGCTGACCAGGTTCTCTTTACAGGTATTACAAATCCTTCACTCTGCCTAATGCCTATACAGCAGCTTCTCCCGTTTTCCCGCTCTTCTCAGTACATGGAGTACGTCAGAGGACATTCATATACCTTACCATGCCAACATGTATGTTACAACTGTACAAAAACGTCTTCATCAACCGGTGCTTGTTTAGATATATTGTATGATGCTTTTTGCGTGTGTGTTTTTCTTGTTTCGTGCCTATTATCGAGGTTTTCTTTCATGCGTTTTTGCCATTTGCCGTATGCGTTTGCCACGCAGAAATAAAAGATACTTACTTACTTACTTTGTGCGCAGAGCGGATTCACGCCGCTGCATATCGCTTCACACTACGGCAACATCAGCATTGGTCGCTTTCTCATCGACAAAGGCGCAGACGTCAACTACAAGGCGCGGGTATGAACCGTAGATATATGTGCGTCGGAATGGGATGTTCTGCAGGAATGGGAATATTTCCCCGGAATTTCCATAGAATGGGAATGGAAGCACATTTTCCTGAGAACGGGAGTAGTTTCCGTGGGATTGGAAATGTCGACAATACGTGGTTTGGAATTTTCCACGTGTATGAGATTTCAAGCTCAGATAAATAATTCCGAATGCTACTGCAATTACTCTCAGTGGGAATGAGAATAGGAGGGAATGGAAATGAGTCAGCGGGAATAGTACGAAAATGGGAGTAGGTTTGTCAATACATGAATCAGTGTCATGACAACGGGAATGGCCTGGTAGGAAGTGAAGGGATTGGTTATACTGAAGACGATTCGCGAGCATCATATCTAATGTGCATCGTCTTCGTGCTGTGCCTACTGCTGCTGCTGCTGCTGCTGATGATGATGATGATGATGATGATTATCGGAATAGCGATTGTCACGTTTCGAATGATTGACGGTTCCGCTGCGTGTCTATAGATGGAATTTTTTGTCTAGCTGCCGAACTTTGCTGGCAGCAGCTCATTCGTGTCTGCATGTGGCAAAGGCTTGATATGGAATGCTGCTTTGCATAGCGACATCGACCCGATTTACGCAATTATGTGTAACGATATTCTACTGTGTAATCAATTATCTGCTCCTCTACATGCCAACAATTTATGAAAACATACTGTTTTATTTAATTTATCTATAGCAAACTGTTGAATCTTTTATCTGGACACGGTGTACACGGATAGATGTCCGTCGAAAAGATATCGTTAGTAGTTGGAATAATGCAGTACAATCAGCTAACATAAATAACAGTTTATTTCACGTGGGCAGTGCGCAGTTGTGCTGGTGTCTGCGTAGAACTGTATAACGCCTCTGCACGTAGCCAGCAAGTGGGGACGTATCAAGATGGTTCTATTGCTACTGGACAACCACGCCACAACGGACGTTCAGACTCGCGTATGTAACTCAGCGTTCCGTGTTCGTAAGACTGGTGTCGATTACACATTTGTCAGTAGTTAACTTTATGAAGAAATTAATGATCAATTAATCGTTAGTTTCCATCAGTGGACGCCAGAATGGTGGTAAAATAAGAAGAAGCAGACCTAAGAAGACATGACAGGACACACTACAAGCGATGGATGTCAACTGGGAGGAGGCCAAGTCTGTTGCTGGTCACCGCAAGAAATGGCATATGCTATTTTAGTGTGTATTACTACACAGTGTATGTATTATAAAAGTTATTTTGTGCAACGCTAACTTAGTACTTGCATGTCTTTTTTAATGATTCACAAAGGCGAAACAGATCGTCAAAAGAATGAATTTCTTATCGCCAGCATTATTAGCGCGCATACTGTGAGATTAATTTCTCGGGCAGGCAAGAGGGATTGACGCTGTCATCTGCTATGCATAATCTGTGACCGTTAGCACCTTGTAGAAGCTGTGCGTATTATGGCACTTAAGAAATACGTGTATTTAAGTCACTCGTTTATTTTATTAATCAGGACGGTTTGACGCCGCTGCACTGTGCCAGTCGTAGCGGCCACAGTGCCGTGGTTCAGATGTTGATCAACCACGAGGCTCAGCTGACGGCTAAGACCAAGAATGGCCTGAGTCCGTTGCACATGGCGGGTCAAGGTGACCACGTCGACTGCGCCGCGCTACTGCTGCATCACTCCGCACCAATCGACGACGTCACTGTAGTTAGTGTCTCACGCTGTACACTTCTCACTTGCATATATACACCGTGCTCCATAAAAAGGTGCTACTTTATTTTGCACTGTAACTTGCGTGTTTTGTGAGTGATGAATTTTAACGTTTCGTGTATCAGTGGAGACAGGAATGGATGCTCTACAATTTACTTGCTTTGCGGGGGTTAAAGCAGGCGGGTGGCAAAACTGTGTGATCCCATAATTATGGTAGCTCTGCGATGGGTGTCCCATAAAGAGCTATACACGACGTTTAACCTTTAACCTTTTAACTGCAAATGCGTATATCAGCCTGGTTTGTTTCAACATGTCATTGGACAATTTCCGGTTGTCACTCTCCGGAACATAGCCTGTGCTTCTAACAACTGGTTATCTGAAAATGTGTTGTGCTGTATGAATTTCCCTAAACGCAAATTTCTTCCCGACCCGCGAGGCATAGGGCGGCGCGGATCTCCGTTTCCTCAGCTCTCAGCCCTCAGCCAGACACCAGCTTACACTGCGAGACCACGGGTACGGGGCTAGTCCATCGCGTCGTGTGTATGTTTGCGCCTCAGCTTTCGCTGGTACTCGTTGCGCCTACCCGTGCACGGAGGGATGGCCAGGCTGAGTTGACCAGACTCAATGGTTAGATATAGATGTAGATATACAAATAAATTCGTAAGCAAGTAAGACGACTTGGGAGGCGCCGTTCAACAGCTAGTCACAATCCACCGCGTTCTCAATACCTGAGCAAAAATGCACGTAGCAATTGTATAAACTGTTTAAACTTTATCTCGCTTAGTCGCAGATGAACGTGGGAAGGGTGGGCTGTTTCGTAGTTTCAGCTTTTATCCGTAAAATATGCTGCATTTCGAGTAAAACGAATCGAGTACACGGTCTTACACGTGAAAACACCTTGGCATCTTAGCATGAAAATCCTACAGAGTCAAGCGAAATGGAGCCAGTTGTTGTGCTGTGAAATTGCGTTAATACCGGCTCAGTGTTTGACAGCGAGCGGCGTATGTGACTGACTGTGCATCGCAGGACTATCTGACGCCGCTGCATGTCTCAGCTCACTGCGGCAATGTACGCATGGCCAAACTGCTGCTTGACTCCAAGTGTCTTGTCAGCCCAAGTGCTTTGGTAATTACTCTCAGCTATTACTTCCTCAATCAATCAGTCGTCCAGTCAATCAAAATGCTTTGATAGAATCAGCTGATAGACTGCAGCCGACGCGTCTTCTTCAAGTGAAACTTGGCATCAGTTTAATGCCTGTCCATTGTTTGACGCACAGTAAGTAAGTAACATGAAACATGACAAAGCTTTTGTGCTGGTTTTTGCTACGCAGGCTATGTGTGCAGTGTCTTTGGACAGCTTCGCAGTTTTTTTGTTCCATTTTTCTGCGCTCAGTAACATGTTTTGCATTAATACAGTGAAATTAACTCAGTGCCGTTTTATGGAATAGAGTTGAGGAAATGTCACGGCGTCAGCCTTAACTTAACCAAATGTAAGCTCAGTTCGATAATAAACTGTTTATATCATCAAAGCTTTGTTTGTAGGCAGTTACTGGTTTATTCGTTTGTCGCCTATACTGCTAGCATTCTTGCGATACTGACTCTATTGCCATTGCTTCAAATCTATTATAGGCCGTCTCTAACAGGCCGCATTACGGGCCTTGTGCGTCTGCCCGTCTGTCCGCTCGCCCGTCTCTCGCCAACGGGCTTCTAACTCGAAAACAAAAGGACGTAGAAAAACCAAAGATGGCACGGACGCTCCGGAGGGCTAGAGTAACCGGTGTGCCAACTTGCAGGTTAAAGGGTCAGAGGTCAGGCGGACGGCCGCATAATATGTCGCCCCATTGCCGACATACGTTTCTACGTGTGTCCTAATTTATTTCAGGCTATTATTGTCAACGGTTGCGATATATGATAAGATATGATATACGGTACGTGGACGTGTGTGCTACAGAATGGGTTCACGCCGCTGCACGTGGCGTGTAAGAAGAATCGTATTGCCGTCGTCGAGCTTCTGTTGAAGTACGGCGCCTCCATCGAAGCTACGACCGAGGTTTGTAAGCACCTAGTAATAAAACGGTAAAACGTAAAGTCTTTCCCGAGCCGCAAGGCCGATATGGCGGCGCTGATCTCCTTTTTCTTAGCCTTCAGCCAGACACCAGTTTACACTGCCAGACCACGCATACGGGGCTAGTGCATCGCGCGGTGCGCCTGTTTACGCCCCAGCTTTCGCTGCGCCTACTCAGAGGGGAATGGTCAGGATGAGTTGATCTGGGTGGATAGTTACAAACCGAAATGGTTTACCCCCCCTGCTGATAGTTCTTACTAATGTACTAGGTAGTAATGTAAGTGAGTTGTACTATTTCAGTATATAGTGGTATATTGACATATAAGATGTAATGAAAATGAGAATTTTGTAATAATTGTGGAACAGTTAATTACACTGTTTTTTTTCGTAAAACTTTTCGCTTTGTGTTGCCAAGTACTGGGCAAAGGACACTTTGAGGCTTGCCATGGATATGGACATCCATGGATATATCCATGTGTGGATATTATACTTAGACATTGCTGTGGATATATCCATGGATATTACACTGACACACCTGCTGATTACATTGACTACTTATATTCTTTGTCTCTCTGTCTGTCTGTCTCTGTGTCTGTTGTTCTTACTCTTCATTTGCTCGTTCATTCATGCCATTAAGTCGAATCAATAATCAGTGACATCACCAGGCCGCTATTTAGTTTAATTCATTTATCCGTATTATAGCAATAACAGATCTTATTCTCCGGTGCTTTGATGCTGTTGGTTGGATAACAGAAAGTCATTCCATTTGCGAGTTCATGTTTTACCTTTTGTTGCGAGTTTTAAGTTTTACCAAGAAATATTTTAGATTGTGACCAATCTAATGTACTCCTGACGCTTATTTCATCTTTTCGGCCAAATTCCTCAAATTTTGTCGAAGAATTTGACTAACATCGTTCAATAACTCGGCTCTGAAAACCTTTGCTAAACGCAAGTATCTCGGATATAAGTTATATCTTATACAAGCCGAGTTATAGCCAATTTTGGCTCAAAATTCGCAACGAGGGTCGGTCGCGGTAGACTTTGACTGACATCGTTCAATAGCCCGACCCCGAAAACCCCCAGGTTGATGCAAGAATCTTGGACATATCTCTCATACAAGTTGAGTTATAACCAATTTTGACCCAAATTTCGATGCCGTGGCAACCAGGGTGGGTCGTGGAATACAAATCTAAATTCAATTTATGTAGTACTTTTACCTATTTTGTAACAATTTCAGTATATGAATGTCGGCGTCCTGGTCTTTGGAAGATGGACGCCCTTGACCCTGCTGTGCTTTGTAGAAATTCCGTGGCTACATGTGCACAGGATATGTGTCCGTGGATATGGATATATCCATGCATATCCACGTAAAATCTGTGGATATGGATACGGATATGGATGGGAAGTTTCATATCCACGGCAAGGCTGGGTACTTTACTTACCCACGGAATAAACAAAATTGGTGAATGGATGAGGAAATGATGGAGTAAAATGGGTGGGCGCTTTGGCGAAAAATGAGTAATAAATGTGAAGAGACTTTGCCCCTGAACAAATATTTTCTGAGGCCCCCCATGTTATGTTTCTGCATAACAACATAAAATGATTCCCGCGACTTGTATTCAGAATTGTCGTCTGTTTATGTTTCAGATATCTGGTGCAAAGTAAGTATGTAGCTGATGACGGTGGTGTTGTTTGTGTGCAGTCGGGCCTGACACCCCTACACGTGGCATCGTTCATGGGTCACATGAACATCGCCATGTTTCTACTGCAGTCCGGGGCGAACCCAAACTACCAGACGGTGAGGGGTGAGACGCCGCTACATCTAGCCACTCGTGCCAATCAGACAGACATCATCCGCGTCTTACTGCGGCACGGCGCTCATGTCGACGCCAAGGCTCGCGTACTGATTCTCATTCGTTATAATTACTGCGATTACGTTCATTCACAGGCCGCATTACTGGTCTTGTCTGTCTGTCTGTCTGTCCGTCTGTTTGTTTGTCCCGTACGGGCTCCTAACTCGATATGACGAAAAGGCGTAGAAAAACCAAAATGAGTGTGAACGTTCCCCAAGGCAGGAGTAACCGGTGTACCAATTTTCAGTGCAAAAGGTCACGTGTAAGGGGACTGCTGCATAATGTGTTGTAATTGGGCCGATATATGTTGTAGTTTATTATAAAATAGTACCAGAAGTACACACGAAAAAAAATTTAAAATAAAACATTCTAAATCTACCATCGCACTGAGTACACAGTGAAGGTGAAGTCTGTTGAAAAATCCAGCTCAGTACAGTCAAACAATGGCGAGAAGACCGGTCCGAATTTGACACACAATATATTCCTAATATATTTTCAATATATTCCTATATTTATGTTATCGAATTCTAAACTACGATAGCGCGACTAAAGCGTTAATATCAATTGGAGAAAGCAGCAAGCTATCACAGTGTTGAACGTTTTAAGCTGATGTTAGACGAGACGGTTCGAAATCGTTAATTAGTGCTTCTGTGAGCAATCAAGACGTGGAGTTAGCACGCCGCTGCGGCGTTGCTAAGAATAGATAACTGTATTGTCGCAAACGGCGAAGAAAACAAGTGTGGAAAACCCGCAACGTCGCGCGGCATCCGATTAAGCTGCATGTCCACTTTAGTCGGCGCGTTTTCCGCGAGTGGAGCCGTCTTGAAATAGAGTAGCGCCGGTTACCGTCGACGGCTGCAAGGCAGGCGCCGGTTTCCGTTAACGGACTTGCTGTCAGACGAGACAGATTTCCGCCGACGAGTATAGACTTTAGCGTACGCCGGTGAAACAATCGTTGCCATCCAGTGATGTAAACAAGACTTTTTCAAGACCAAGACCAAGACTTTTTTGTCCCAAAGGCGCCTCGAGACAAAGACCTTGGTCTCGAGGATTGCATCACGGTTACCATCCATTTGTTAGCCGAGAACGTGGTGGAGAATAACTAGGGCCGATTATAGAGTCGATCTGTCCCTGCAGCAGCGGCGTCGTGGGTTAGAAAGTAGGCGCGGCAGGAAGTTGCAGTTTTCCGACAGACAGCTGCAAATTTCCGACAGAATTCCGACTGACCGTTGCTTGAAAATTCAACTTTGCCCGTAAATTTTCCAGCCCCAAATTTTGCATTTTGAACGAAAATTTTTCGACAGGAATAACAGTTTTCGACAATTTTCCGACAGCCTAGAATTTAGGGGAGGCAATTGCTCCCCTGCCCCCCGCCACGACGCCACTGTTTCCCAGCGAGGTAAGGGGCGCAGCCGTAGCTGAAAACGAATTTCGTGGATTTTAAGCTTTGCAAAATACTTGGCTGGTGAAAGTGTATTATCTAGGTGAGATAGGTGTGATTGGATGGTGCACTGCAGGAGCAGCAGAGTCCGTTGCACGTGGCGGCACGTCTTGGTAACGTTGACAATGTCGTCCTCCTGCTACAACACGGTGCGACGCCGGACTGTGCCACGTTCGACCTCTACACGCCGCTGCACATTGCCGCCAAGGAGGGTCACGATGAGGTGGCGCAGGCGCTGCTCGACCAGGGTGCTAACCAAGACCTCCGAACAATGGTGAACCACACGACACGCATTTCATTTCTGTGCTGGGACGGTTTTGTTTAGTTGATAACGGAGTTCGTGAACGCCGGGCAGCTGGTTAGTGCTTCGATGGGTGACCATGTATACAGACGTGAGTGAATGAGTCACTGTGAGTGAGGAGTTTTTTAACGGCACATCACAAAATAGGCCATTCAGTGCCATAAATGGTTAAAAGCAGACGGGTAAACCGTCTTGGTATGTAGCCAGCCACTGAGGTCAACTCAGCCTGGCCATCCCTCCGTGGGTACAGGCGCAATGAGTACCAGCGAAAGCTGGGACGTGAACAGGTACACTGCGCGATGCACTCGCCCGTATACGTGGTCTTGCAGTGTAAACTGGTGTCTGGCTGGGGGATAAGGAAACAGAGATGAGCGCCGTCATATAGGCTGTGGGAGGTATCAGGATACTGGCCAGGTCGGCCGCGAACGAACTGGAGGAGAACAGTCAACAAAGATCTACAAAGATTGGGCTCACCTGGGGGAAGCAGAGGTGGCAGCTCTTGGCAATAGACATGGATGCCGTCCAGTGGTTAAAGTATAAATTTGGAGGTGGGGGAACTGTAATTTTGGCTTGGGCCCCCCGTTGGCAGTTTTGGGCCCCCTGTTGGTGGTCTTGGGCCCCTTGTTGATGGACGCGGGCCCCTTGTGCCCGATATTGGTATTCTGCCTATCCGATACACGTTCTAAATATCTAAAATTCTAAATCACTCTCCCTACGCATTAAGTAATAAAGCATCCACACCAATGAGTTGAACGTGGAATTTTAATCATGAAACGGCCAACCTACCTACAAGGTGACAAGGGTAATAAACAATTCACTACACAGTAGGCAGGAATGCAGCAGGTGTCAGCGTACCCTAGCGTTCCCCTTAGCGTTCCCCTGCGTCTTTCGGAAATTTGAGGCGGGGGAACGCTTTGGACTAAAATATGGAGGTATAGGGGAACGGCGTTCCCCCATACTTTAACCACTGATGCCGTCAGAGTGTATCCCGGTGCGTGCAGACGGATGCCGGATGAATCAAGGTCAACTGTTTATTTTTGCTTTCAGTTTCAGATTGGCTGGATTGGATGTCCAGTTTCGTTCACGTCAACGTACGTGCGTTGCGTGTAATGCAGAAAGGTTTCAGTGCGCTTCACATAGCGGCGAAGTACGGCAATGCGGAGATGGTGCGACTACTGCTGGAGCGCCGAGTCGACGTGAACACACTCGGCAAACATCACCTGACAGCGTTACACGTCGCGACTCATTACAAACACCCCAACGTCGCAGCACTACTGCTTGACAACAGCGCCAACCCGCATCACGTTGCTAAGGTATACTAGAACATGTCGGCTTATTGCCGACATGTTATGCGGCCGTTTGCCTAGCTATACACATACAGCACTTGCTTATTTTCAATTTTAACTGATAGTTCACTTTTATACATTGTTACAGCGCAAGCGTTGTTTATGCGTCATTTTCTAGAGGTTTCTAACGTCCGGTGTAAGCTTGATCTTTGACGTCCTTTTGAATTTAAAATTGACACGCTGCTTAGTCCTTCCCCGTAAAACGTTTACACCAATTTTGGTTTTTCTATTTTATTGTTGTCGAGTTAGAAACCCGTACTACACAGGCAGACAGACGGGCAAGACCCGTAATGCGGCCTATTACGACGACCACATAACAATTTTCACTCAGTTAGCTCATTGTTGTATGCACGCGTATATTTCTACGTTTACTTTTCTTGTATTTCGTACTTTTTAACTGTAAGTTTTTATTTTGATTAACTAGTTTATCTCGGTAATTGTTAATGCGAAACAAGAAATATTTTAGATTGTGTCCAATCCAATGTACTCCTCGCGCATTTATTCGATGGGGTGTTTCCTATAGGTGGTCAGTGGTGACCAGGCGTCTATCTGGCACGGTTATTGAGATATTCAGCCACGAAGATAATGGGGTCACGACCTTGACCTTTGGGGTCACGTGACGTCATCGGTCACGTGACCATTCGACTCCCC
>Ga0056124_1000983_pt1 | contig 10085 bp, 10 predicted proteins | sample WorMetHEROISLAND_2_FD_70069 | JGI IMG/M metagenome (GOLD analysis project Ga0056124, IMG submission 70069) | Marine gutless worms symbiont microbial communities from Max Planck institute for Marine Microbiology, Germany - Olavius sp. 4 HERON ISLAND | ecosystem: Host-associated > Annelida >... | reverse complement strand
ACAATACTTGCAAAGAATATTGAAATCCTGAAAATGCCATTATATGCGGGAAAACATGCGATATGCGCATTTTTGCGAAATATGCTGCGATCGCATGTTCGCTATAAACCGGTATCCCTAGTTAGTACTCTTATCTGTACTAACTATTCACTATAAACAAGGTTCCTACAGTTCAGGGAAAACTGCTTATTTGCAAGCAATGCGTTATAGATAAGGAGTCTGTCATCTCTGTCATGCCTGTCTGTCTCTGTCTGAGACAGTCTGTCTGTCTGTGTCTGCATGTCTGTGTGTAGAAGCATCAAAAGAATCGAGAGTGGAACCCTTGTCGTCGCTGCTGCCTGGCGTTCTTATCTCGGAGTGAATTAGCTCAGCACGTGACCAGTCACCATTGTCCACTGCCATCAGACTCTTTTGCCATGGCTGTCTCGTCACCATCATCATCATCATCATCATCATCTGCTACTAAACGACGTACGTAGAGTAGCAGTAGTAGTAGTAGTAGTAGCAGCAGTAGCAGTAGTAGTGGCAGCAGCAGCAGCTGTACGTGACCTGAGATTCACTGGATCCCAGGCCACGTGAGCTGATGGTGATGATGATGATTATTATTATTATTGCTTTGTCTTCGAAAATTTCTGATGTACGGCACGTTAAATCGGACGTTTTTTAAACAATAATAATTATTATTATGCAGAATCACAACTGCAGTGCAAGCGATTTTGCCTCTAGCTACACATTTCTCTGTAGCGTGGTCCATCTGTCTGTCTGTCGTCTGTCACATTCGTGCACCCTGCTTGAACCATTTGACGGATTTACATGCCATTCGGCAGGTACACTTGTGAGGTCCAGTGACACATTGTGTTAGATGGGGTCCCAGGAGACAGAGAGATTTGGGGGTTGAATCCCGCAGCCAAACATGCAGTTGTAAATTGCTGCTGCCACCTGGCGAATTGAAATGCGGATCGATTCTGCCTTTTGCCAAATTACCTTGGACTTGTTGTGATTCTTGTCATTGTATGTTGACAGCGGCTGCTGTAGTGAAGCCGGCAGTAAGTAAGTCGTTGTCGTCGTCATCTCCCGGCAGCGGTGTTGTGAAGAAGCCAAGGATGTTATCATCGTCTGTTGCTGCTGTGAAGAAGGAGAAAGAGAAAGCTTCATCGCCTGCTGCTGCTGCTGCTCCTGTCAGTGTCTCGCAGAGTTTAATTACTTCGAGTTATTCAAATAGTATTGAAATATCAAATCAAATCAAATGTGCATTTCTACAGCACATGTCTAATTCGCTAGAGTAGTGCTAATTATTGTCAATATCGGCAAAATAAGCATGCTTCAACAGTTGGCTAGAACAATGAAAAGAAATGCCTCGTGACTTTTGATAGTCTGGTAGAGCATTCCAGCAGAAATACTGTGACATTATTTAACAGTCAGCAGGTATTCAAACACTTAAGTATGGCAGGTATTTGATGCGGCTGTATTTGAATACTTTGAACGGGTATTTCGCATTTGAGCCTTGTGCTGGAATTCTTTTGCTTGTAACTTACAAAATTACTTACGACTTGTGCAGTGTTAGGGTTTGGATTAGAGTTAGGGTCACTGCTAGCATCTAATAACTACAGTTTTGCCGAAGGTTTTATCGCGTCGATCTAACTCAGTTTAATGCACTTGTCTATGTTTGTCTTTGCCGTGACTGACAAGTCCTTGTCACAATGCAGGTTGCTGTAAAAAGGGAGAAGGCTTCATCGCCTGATGGTACTGTGAAGAAACGGAAGGTTTCATCACCTGGTGGTGCAAGAAAGGAGCCTGGTGGTGGTGGTGTTGGTGTAAGGAAGGAGACCACTGGTGGTGGTGGTGGCGGTGCTGTAAGAAAGGAGCCTGGTAGTGGTGGTGTTGGTGTAAGGAAGGAGACTGGTAGTGGTGGTGGTGGTGTAAGGAAGGAGCCTGGTAGTGGTGGTGTTGGTGTAACAAAGGAGACTGCTGGTGCTGGTGGTGGTGGTGGTGCTGTAAGGAAGGGTAGATCGTCACTGAATGTGCCACTGCCAGTTATGATCGTCGATCTGTCCGATGTTCAACTCTGTGGTGTCGATGAGGATGATTACTGTGTTGAGTGCCAGCGACCAATGAACACCAGCGAACACTACAAGTCAGTTCGTCTGTCGCTGCCTTCACTGATGTTATTTTATGCCAGTCTGTCACTGCTGTGAACACTACAAGTCAGTCTGTCTGTCACTGCCTTCACTGATGTGATTTCATGCCAGTCTATCATTGCTGTGATGATACTCACATAAACACTTATGTAACCTTTTAGTCATTCCCGTTGCATTCTAATAAACATCTTGTCTTACCTGATCTTACTTCCGTCTTTGATAATTACAGTCCAGTCTCTCCGTTCGCTACTGAGTTCACTCAGTTCCTTATCAGTACCATGGTGTATAACAGTTGTTTCACATTAGACGGTTGCGTTCGCTGGCTAACAGGTCGTACATGGAGTGTGCCAGTTGTCGCTATGCGACGGCCTGCAGCGAATCGTACACCAATCACATGTCGGTGGTGCATGCTGGGAAGTCCTCGTTGTCATCAGCAACACAGTCTGTTGTCGGAATGAGGCTTCGGTCTACAATGAGACGTTCGGCTTTACACTGTGACTGTGGCTTCTCCAGTCTGTTTGGATCTGTCATAGGTATGTGGAGGCTGTCTCTTGTAGTGGTAGTTACAGTATTTGTTGTAGTTGTAGTAGTAGTGGTGGTACATTGCCATGTTTAGTGGGTAATTTACTGTTTGGATCTGTCATTGGTATGTGGAAGACATCTCTTGTAGTTATAGCTACAGTAGTTGTTGTTGTAGTTGTTGTAGCAGTAGTAGTAGTAGTTGTGGTATATTGCCATGTTTGTCTTTACACTGCGAATGTGAATTTTTCGGCTTTTTTGGATCTGTCATAGGTATGTGGAGGCTGTCTCTTGTAGTGGTAGTTACAGTAGTTGTTGTTGTAGTTGTAGTCTTTGTTGTAGTAGTGGTACATTGTCGTAGGTGTCTATGTATCAGAAATAGAAGCAGCAGCTATTGTTGTCGTTGTTCTCATATCAGTCGTCATAAGGCCCCACTCTGTCTTCGGTCTAACGTGGTGGTATATGAATGATTTCCATAATATCCGGCAGATGTACACTATGTCCAATATTTCGACAGCAGTTAACTAGTTTCGGAGTCAAATAATGATTATGTCGTTACGGTGACCATCGAGTAGCGTGCACTTCATACTTTGTCGCATCTAATCATACGTTCTTCGATGAAAATTTTTAATCGCTGAGTGACGTTAATACGTTGAAACATTTGATGATGTGTGAATAGTCCCAGTCTTGGTCTCTCGTCTTGAATAAAGTCCTGTTAACATCGCTGTCTGTATGTTTCTGTGGTGCATTTGTAGCGAAGCATCTTATCAGCTGTAATAAGACAACGTGTTCCACATGTCAGCGCAAGAGAACAGCCAGTGAGGCCGGCCTGCATACTATATGCTATTGTTTACTGTAGCTCTCTGCTAGTTGCGGTTAAAGTTAGCGTTACATGTAGCGATATCCACCGTGTATGATATTGTGTTTAAGCTGATGTAATATTTGGGATGTAGGGTTAGGGATAGGGTTATGCTTTGCTGTAGTGGGCCTTAGCCCACCCTTAGCTGACCCTCCTCCGCCACAAGAGATAAAGTCGGCTCACGTGGCATATCTGAGCACTCCGTTCCCGCATAAAATGTCATCAGTTTCAATTTATATAGCACATTCCCATAAAAAACCTCTAATGTCAGTCTTTCTTTCTCGCTGTCTGTTTTCTCTCAATTGTAAGTGTGCTACGTGCAGCGTATGTATGCAATATGGCTGATACTTGTTAGTGTTATTAACCCTATTATGCTATTCAGTATGGATGATATGTGTCAGAGTTATTAACCTTATTAAGCTTGTGGTGGTGACACATCGTGTTATGCTTGCTGCAAGCTAGGGTTAATGGGGGAGTTTTCTTTGTTAACCCTATCCAACATGTATGTTGTTTTAGGTAACAAAATGCAATAGAGAGTGTTTGGAGCTCACCGCTAGCTAGTTAGGGTTAATGTTAGAGCTTGAGTAAGTATGTAAGTAAATTTGTATGGAGCACAACGTCAATGGGAAAACCTGATGAATCTGAGGTGCAAGGGGTATGGTGGGGAGTGGGGACTAAGACTAGCTAGGTTGTAGAAAAATGTTTTGAGGTGGTGACAAAAACAACATATGGAAGTGGGATTGCTGCTAATTAGGGTTTATGTTGGAATTAGCTTTGTTAACCCTGCTAAGCATGTATATTGTTAGGTGATTCAATGCAGCGGAGAGTGTTTGGGGCTCTGGGGCTGATGAAGTCACGTAGAATGTCAGGCTCACGACCTGCTCCAGGTTTGTGACCAGTTGATGTGTTCACTGATGACGTCTAGCTCTCGTCTCAAGACTTTTCTGTTCTATCTACTCATCCGAGACACGCTGACACTTTTGGTCCCAGGATTCGGATGCTTGATGCGGTCTTAGTTTACGCCAAGACTAGCGGCTACGTCGGGACTAGCAAGTCTGAGACTAGTCGATGCAGTCAGTCGGTATGCACGACGACAGCGTAGCGGTCAGACTAGCAAGTCCCGACGTAGTTGTGGAAATGCGCAACGCAAAAATATGCAAAGAGTATCGGGCAGTAAATGTTGATATTCATTGACTTATGATGCTAGAATTATGTCAGTACTGTGTATTGGCTCGCCAGAAGTGTTGTATGACGCACGCTGTAATAGCAATTGTCAGAATTGTGTCCTTAACAATTTTTTGCACCAGACTAGACCTCATGCCTGGTTGTGAGGGTTCTCATTTACGCCCGAACTAGCAATGAGTCTACTTTGTGCATGCCAACTCAGCCCATTAGTTCGTCGTAACTCGGATTTAGTCTGAGACTAGCACTTAAGACACGTCATGCATACGTGCCCTGACGTGATCATCATAGAACTAGTGCTTATTATTTTGGAGGTGCTCAGCCGCTCCTGGTTGCCTATGATGGCTGTGGGTGTGGAGCAGCGGTGGCTGAGAATGTGATCAATGGTGTCCTGGATGAAATGTTTCCTGCTATGTGTTCATCTGTCTGTCTCTCTGTCAGTGTGGAGTGGAGCGGAGGTTGCTGAGTACGTGGTCAGCTGTGTCCTGGATGAGATGTTTGCTGCGGAGACTGCAGCAGCGCATGTGATCTCTGTGTTGCTGGATCAAGTCATGAACAAACTCAAGCCACGCCGACATCAAGGTCTGTGCTCTGCTACCATTTGACATGTCCGCCGAGCTGTAGTCTAGGCCCGGTCCTTGCCTGGCTGGATGGTGTCAGTGGCCCCTGAACGAGGTTTTTACTGCCTGCAGAAACAATGGCAGTATTGTTTTCAGCATTGTCACTCTGAACATGTATCTCGACAACTTCTAGAAGCCTGTTGAATATCAAAGTCATAGAGATAGACTCCAAGTTTTCACTGTACGATAGCGTAGAGTCTCTAGTTTCTTGTGACCAAATTTCATGCCACTTGGTGAAGAGATTCCCCTCGAATGAGGGCGTCAAATATTGGTACTCCCTAAGAAATTGTTACTTTACCACTATTAGCTTGTCTAGCATTAGAACGGTTGCAGATAGACACAGAGTTGCTGCTTATCATAACGAGCACTGCTGACAAGCTTTCCGAGGCTACCAACGTCGATGACCTTGAACGATTTTGAAACTTAAAATGGTTCCAAGAAACCTAGGCTTTCAGGGGTTTTCCCCCCAAAAAACCCATGTCACTTAGTTTTTGTTGAGTGAACGTAACATCAGAACTCACATATTGCGATTAAAATACAGAGTTACATTTGATTTGTCTTCTAAACTGCACGACAAGTACAGACCTTTAAAAGCCTAAAATTTGGACAATGGGTTTTTTTGGGGAAAAACCCTGAAAGCCTAGGTTTCTTGGAACCATTTTTCGAGCCGTGCTATGATGTGATGTGTTGATCAGCTCGACGGTCGCGTGGTCGTCGTCGTCGCTATGCCAGTTCTGCTAGAGATGTGCAGATGTCAAATCCTACTAGTGATGTGCTGCCGGCTGAATTGACCGGAGCACTCAAGTGGACAACGGTCAAGATCTCGGACTCCACCAAACCTACGACCGACTCCATATTCCTTGGTGCTGATGAGGTCTGTCTGTCTGTCGGTGTGTCTGTTTCTCTGTCTGTCTGTCTCTGTCTGTGTTCGTCTGTCTTGCTGTCTATGCTTTTGTCTGTCTATGTGTATCTGGGGGCAGGTAAATCATCTTGGTATGTAACCAGCCACCGAGGTTGACTAGCCTTCCAACCCTCCGTTTGCTGGTAAAATGAGCGGTGATAAATGGTGATGGTGAATATGTAGTGCTATAACTGCCAGTTAAACCAGTTTAGGCGGATGTGTGGCTTGACTTGGTCCAAAGGTCGTCGGCCACCCACTGCGCCCACAGGCCCACTGCGCCCAGCGCTGTGTGCTACATGAACCGAGTGATGACGACACCATGAACATTGCCATTCACATTACTATGATGATGATGATGATGATGATCTGTGGTAGAGAACGGGCAATCGCTCACCCCGTGAATTTTAGCCTGTCTGGAAATTTGTCCAAACATACATAATCCAGGGCTGAAAATTCCCCTTTTCCGTGGAATTCGGGGTGCAAGTGCAGTCTGCCCCGCCTCCTACGTTTTGTCAGCGACGCCGCTGCCTGTATGGATGCTGTGTTTAGGCTGATGGCGTTGACATGGTGGACAGTGTCTGTCTGTCTCTGTGTGTGTGTGTCTGTGTCTGTCAGTCTGTCTGTGTCTGTCTATCTCTGTGTGTCTGGTACGGATGCTGTGTGTAGACTGATGACGTTGACATGGTGGACAGTGTCTGTCTGTGTGTCTGTGTCTGTCTGTGTGTCTGTGTCTGTCTGTCTGTCTCTCTGTGTCTGTGTCTGTCTATCTCTGTGTGTCTGGTACGGATGCTGTGTTTAGGGTGATGACGTTGACAGTGTCTGTCTGTCTCTATCTCTGTGTCTGTCTGTGTCTGGTACGGATGCTGTGTTTAGGCTGATGACGTTGACAGTGTCTGTCTGTCTCTATCTCTGTGTCTGTCTGTGTCTGATACGGATGCTGTGTTTAGGCTGATGACGTTGACATGGTGGACAGTGTGGCCGGACTCCGGCAAATCATCTCCGACATATCAGCCGCCTCCGCCGATGATGATGACAACTCACCGGCACCAGCCACTGTCACCGGCGGACTTGCCACGGTAAATTATTTCTCTCTGTCTGTCTCTGTGTATGTCTGTCTGTCTGTCTGACAGACGGATAAGCAGACAGACAGACGGACAAGCAGACAGACAGGCAGACACCGCAGCGTCACACGCCCAAACAGACTTGCCACGGTATACACGGCTGCAGCTGTGGATTAGAAAAGCCGGCCCATATTCTCGAAACTTTCCTGCACACAACTATTTACTAATTTTTATTTGCTATAAAAAATTAAAAAGTATGTATGTGATGGTGACGTTTGGGTGTGTGCCAGGAATCGGAGAAAGACACTGGCACATTGGTACAGGCACACGAGGAACCAGAAATACACCACCGTGACCCAGAGACACACGAGGAGCCAGAAATGCAGAATGACAGTGCTGTTGATCAGCAGGTGGATGAAAAGCCAGAAATGCAGAATAACCCAGATACAAACGAGGAGCGAGAAATGCAGAATAACCCAGGTACACATGAGGAGCCAGAAATGCAGAATAACTCAGATACACACGAGGAGCCAGAAATGCAGAATAACATCGCCAATGATCAGCTGGTAGATGAGGAGCCAGAAATACACCATCGTGACCCACAGACACACGATGAGCCAGAAATGCAGAATAACATCGCCAATGATCAGCTCGTAGATGAGGAGCCAGAAATACACCGTCGTGACCCACAGACACACGAGGAGCCAGAAATGCACAGTGATGAGGGTGTCAGGAACCCAGAAACACATGAAGAGCCAGAAGTATACCATGATGAGGATGTCAGGGACCTAGATACCCACAAGGAACCAGAAATACAAAATGACATTGCTGTCGATCAGCAGATAGATGAGGAGCCAGAAATTCACAGTGATGATATCAGGGACTCAGAGACACACGAGGAGCCAGAAACACACAATGACAGTGGCATGGATCAACAGATAGTTGATGAGCCAGAAATAGACCGCGATGATACTATACATCCAGAATCACATGAGGAGCCAGAAATGCTGAATGATAGTAGCTTGGATGCACATGTAGATGAAGGGTCAGAAATGCGGAAAGACAGTGCCATGAATCCAGAGGTATATGAGGAGTCAGAAATGCAGAGTGATGATAATATGGTCGGAGGATCAACTGATGTTGGTGACGTGATGAGTGACTCTGGTCTGAATGCTGATAATTCTCCACTCCCGGACAATAGGTCCATGTCCAAGGATTATGAGATTATGGCCACAGATTATTGTGAGCCAGTCTCCAGTAATGACGAATGTATGGCGAAAGATTTTGGCCCTGTTTCCAGAGACAATGAGCTTACGTCCAAAGACACTGATGGCGAGATTATGTGCAAAGATTATGAGCCTGTGTCGAAAGATGAGCTTACGACCGAAGATTATCATAATCCACCTGTATCCAACGACGGTAATGAATGTCCTGGGTATGAAGATTCTGACAGTTTGTCTGGAGACGTCGACAGATTAGTGACAGCGATCGTAGGCTCAACGAGAGAGGATCTTGCTGAATATACGGCGTTGAAAGATCCGCGTGACTTTCATACAGAGATGAATACTCCAGACATTGACCATAGAGATGTTGATACGGAGACAAATACACCACACACTGAGCATAGAGACGTTGACTCGGAGACGAATACATCAGACATTGACCGTAGGCAGTCTGGTCACTCTGCTGATCTGGACAGATCACAGTTTAACCAGCAGCAGGACTTTGATATACAGATGCCTACAGACATCGAGTGTCGATGGTCCGATGTCTTCGGTGAAGTCAGTGGTCCACCGTTGAACCAGAAGGACTTTGATGTGTCACCGCTGCCAGCAGAGCGTCGAGTCGACGTACGACATTCCGGTGAACCCAGTGTTGAGGTGAGTGGACCGCAGTTGAGCCGGCACGAGGACTCTGGCAAGGCCGATGATGGAAGAACCCAGGAGGACTCGAGCCAGGATCAGGACTCCGGCAAGGCTCCAGGAAGAACCCAGGAGGACTTGAGCCAGGATCAGGACTCTGACAAGGCTCCCGGAAGAGCCCAGGAGGACTCACAGTTGAGCCAGGATCAGGACTCCATCAAGCCCGATAGAGCACAGTCACGGTTGGCAGTGGCAGCAGCCGCTGGTCCTGGTAGTTCAGTTTATCGCGAGCCGGCACAGTACAGGCCTTCATCGTCACATGGTTACTACGACAACTACGGTAGCTACGACGACCGCCGTGGTCGCCACGAAACCAGCAGTAGCCATGGTAACCGGTATCACGGGTATGACTATGAGATGGGCTATGCTGGATATGATCGACCATACAGAGACGATGCCAGAATGGGTTCAAGTCATCATCGTCATCATCATCATCATCATCAGCGTGATGACAGACATGGCAGCAGAGACTACATGTGAGTCAGCCGTTCCTTCAGTCATTCTTTTTATTTACTACCCTTACCTTACCTTACTTTAAGTTCGGGGCGGGCATACAGTTCCCAGCGCCCGATGTAACCAAAGGTCACAGTGACTGGCTGTGCAGCTAAAGTTGGCGTTGAAGCTGAAAATTCACCAATCACTTACACTGGTGACGTGTGGTACCGTATGGTTGTTCTTACCATAATTTATGGTCTGCTCTAAGTGCTCTTAGTTGACTTCTCACCTCCAGATTACAAATCCTTTGGTCCTCGGAGCATAAGCCAAGGTGGCAGACTACGGTGGGATGTATTCACCACTTGAAGTCCGCAAACATAATAACTGCCCATATGGGAATGTGGCTGCGGAGTGTGGCTGCCTGCAGATCTAATATTGTGCATTAAAT
>Ga0056124_1000982_pt1 | contig 10109 bp, 6 predicted proteins | sample WorMetHEROISLAND_2_FD_70069 | JGI IMG/M metagenome (GOLD analysis project Ga0056124, IMG submission 70069) | Marine gutless worms symbiont microbial communities from Max Planck institute for Marine Microbiology, Germany - Olavius sp. 4 HERON ISLAND | ecosystem: Host-associated > Annelida >... | reverse complement strand
ATACTACTACTACAACAACAAATACTACTACTACTACTACTACTACTACAACAGCAACTATCTGCACTTTGGCTGACATGCCCACACGCTCACCATCGTCAGTGAACACTGGAATGCCATGATCCAGCTCCCTGTCAAACGACAACAACAACTACAATTGCAATAGCTACTACTAAACGACAAATATTAACTAGTACTGAACGCTTTCGGTCGTCGGCGTTTTGCTGTTGCGGCCTGTCGACTTGGAATTCGCTGCCTGAGAGCCTTCATGACCCAGAGCTGAGTCTCAACACTTTGAAATGTCAACTAAAGACGTACATTTTTACCAGATATTGATGACAAAACGTACTAAGCGCATTAGAGATTCTTTTGAGAATGCACTATATAAATTTACACCTTACACACTTACTTACTACTACTACTACTACTATTACAACAACAACTATCTCGACTTTGGTTGACATACCACCATGATATGATCGCTATCACCAGTAAACAGAGTGTGGCTCAGTGGTCTAGTGGTCAGCACACTTGGAATTCGAGCTCGGAGACCCGGGTTCGAATCCTGGGTCACGCCACTATTCCACTGGGTAGCAACCTTGGGCAAGTTGTTTACAACACTGCCTCCCCAGTTTCTCAGCTCCAAGAAACTGGGGTACAAAAGGGAGTTTTCGGTGCCTAAGTAGTTATGGTAATTAAGTGTGCTAGATTAACCTAAGCTTTAAGTAAAGCTTTAGACCGCACTATAATATAACCTAACTTTACTTTTTTACTTTTAAACACATCAGTATCGTTAACCAGCTCCAATAACAACTACTACAACATCAAAAAGCACAACAACAACAACAACAACAACAACTACTACTGCTACTACTACTACTACTACTACCACTACTACTACTACCACCACTACTACTACTACAACGTCAACAGCGTCGTCGTCACGTGATGTTATCATCATTATTATTGCCTCTTACTGCTGACTTCAGAATTCACTTGATTTTTACATAATTCTACAAAGAACCCTATTCATGATCAGTGACATACCTGCTCCGCATGCAGGGTATGTTGATACAGTTAGCCGCAGCCACAGCAGCAAACGGCACAAACCGACCAATCAGAGGCGGCAAATTCTACAGCACAGCAAATCACAGCACAAACATAATGACCAATCAAAAGCCTTGGTGTGGCTGATTGGGGCAGTGGTATGTCTGCTGGCTGCAAACTGTGGGTTCCATTGTTTGCTGATGCGGGCAATGGATGGCTGCATAGTGCGCTGCGGCATCATTAGCTCATGCCAATCAGCTGTCACTGCCGAGATTGTAAAGCACTTCTGGTCACGAGTCTGACACATGTAAGCAGTGCTGTAGGAAGTACTTCAATTAAAAATGGCTTCACAACTACTCTAAGCCACAAAATCGTTGATAAGCCTAACATAAACTCAAAGACACGGTCTCCTAGCCAGACAAACAAAAATCTCTGCACTTGCCTGAAAAAAATGCTCTACGCAACAAGCTGACAACCACGAGATATTGTGAACCGACCGTAAGAAGAGTATTGAGCGTGTTACAGCTAAGGTTAGAAATAGTGTGAACCGACCTTAACTAGACTATTGACAACCAGTTAGGGTTGCAGCTAGGGTTAGAGACAGTGTGAACCGACCTTAACTAGACTATTGAGACCCAGTCAGGGTTGCAGCTAAGGTTAGAGACAGTGTGAACCGACCTCAACTAGACTACTGAGAGCCAGTCAGGGTTACAGCTAGGGTTAGAGATAGTGTGAACCGACCTTAACTAGACTATTGAGACCCAGTCAGGGTTACAGCTAAGGTTAGAAATAGTGTGAACCGACCTTAACTAGACTATTGAGACCCAGTCAGGGTTACAGCTAAGGTTAGAGATAGTGCGAACCGACCTTAACTAGACTATTGAGACCCAGTCAGGGTTACAGCGAGGGTTAGAGACAGTGTGAACCGACCTTAACTAGACTATTGAGACCCAGTCAGGGTTACAGCTAAGGTTAGAAATAGTGTGAACCGACCTTAACTAGACTATTGACACCCAGTCAGGGTTAAGCTAAGGCTAGAGACAGTGTGAACCGACCTTAACTAGACTATTGAGACCCAGTCAGTGTTACAGCTAAGGTTAGAAATAGTGTGAACCGACCTTAACTAGACTATTGAGACCCAGTCAGGGTTACAGCTAGGGTTAGAGATAGTGCGAACCGACCTTAACTAGACTATTGAGACCCAGTCAGGGTTACAGCGAGGGTTAGAGACAGTGTGAACCGACCATAACAAGAGTATTGAGACCCAGTCAGGGTTACAGCTAGGGTTAGAGATAGTGTGAACCGACCTTAACTAGACTATTCAGACCGAGTGCAGTTCCAGTTGCGCCGAGAGTTGCAGCAACATATGACACGCCAAGTCGCCTGCTCAACAACAATGCACGTCGACAATTGTAGAAGAAAAAATGTCTGTTCAGCCAATTGAGACGCCAAAGGCATTGGAGAAGATTGAAGATGTCGCGTAGACAGCTAGGTCAATTGCATGGAAGCTAATCCCCTTTTTCGGCACTTTGAGCCGGCGAGGGTTAAACCCTATTAAGCTTGAATACAGCCCAAGTCATCCGGACGGCCGGCGCTATTAGCAACCAGCGCCTTTAACCGACTGGGCGAGTATGTCAACAGTCCTGGTAACAGGGCCTACTGTCATGCAGGTCTCGCCACTAATTCCCTAGCGGTGGCCGTAACCATCACCAGTACTTATTTTGCCTACTCACAGTGCGATGGCCAGGCTGAGTTGGTCTGGGTGGCTTGGTCGAACACGAAGATGGTATAACCATGAATGGTCACTCACCCATCTCAGAACTAACCTGGCTCAACGTCAAGTAACTTTGTTGATGCAACCAACGACACTACCACTAAGCTAAGGTGTCGGAAGGTGGAGGGGGGTGCCAACTAGAAAGTATTGGGAGCACTGAAAACACCCCTAGCAGGGTCGAGGGTACAGCCCCGGACAAAAGTTTTGGTGCATTATGAGCTTAAGAAATCCATCGGTGCATGGCAATTTGGTATTTTTGTTACACCTTGAACCTCACAAGGCGACTATTAGACATAAGCTGCACAGCGCACTGCCAGTGCTGTAAGAACTACTGAGCATGAATACTTCAGTGAAAAAAAACTTCTTAGGCCCACTGGTACGGTAGTAACCGGCGATCTTATGTTTTACTGCTGATGTTTTTTTTTGTTTCTGGCACTTTGCAGCGCTATATCTACGAGCTCCCTTGGCCGATCGCCGTGAAACTTTGACACGTTATGGGAAATGTTTGCACAAAGACAACGTAGGCCCCAAAATCGGGAGTCCTCACCCCAAAAAAATTCTTGTGGGCAATTGTTTTTTGTTTTATATTTAGTCTCCAAATCTCCAAGCTCCCTCGACCGATCACCGTGAAACTTTACCAAATGATGGGAAATAGGGGGAGCTTTAAAAGTTAGGTCCAAAAATTTGGGTGCCCCCCAAAAATGTGGGTAAGTAAAATTCTAAAAATTGGCGCACAATTTTGCATACTAGGGTGAATAACTCTGGGGCCAGTTGGAGTAACCTCACCAAACTTGGCGTCCATGTGGTGCGTCGTGAGGCAGGGAGAACAATTTATGTACAAATTTTTCATGGGCCAGCTCCCTTGCAATTTGCGAGCGCAAATTTTGAGGCAATTTTGAACAGCATTAGACTTTATTCACAAATATCTCGGGAACGTCAAGCTGAAAACGGCGTTATCAACCACAATTCCTCCCGTGTTGCATAAACAAAAAATTGGTGAACTTTACCCACTCAATCTCAACTTTTTCGAACGACCATATTTCGGCCCTTAGGTGGTGCTGCCTCCTCAAATTTTTAAACATGCTAGAGAATGACCAACAATTTTTTAACAACAATAACTTAAAACATGGCTTAAAATTCAGTGCATTAGCCATAATAACTTCTCCACGCCATGGAGAAATGTTCCGCTATAGGCAAAGCGATTCTGCGTAAAAACTTACTACAAATATCATCTCACGTACTGAGTGGTGATTGGCGAGTCTCCACTTCTGTTTGTGTAGTTTACGATGGCGTTGAACGACTGATTGAACCATTGCCAGAATACAACTGCAGGCGTCGTCCTGACACATGGCATTTAACAGTATCGTTAAACAGACTCATGCGTTGAAAAGGTAACTAAAAGTTATATAAACTCATCAAATTATGACCTTTGATTAGTTTGCTGCTGACGTTTCACCAACGGCTGCTGGCTTGGTCGGAGCAACCGTCTGCCAGAGATCACTGCGGCTGACGGTAAGAAAAGAAGAAGACAAGTTGATGAACCGAGATGAGGGGTCACACCAACTTCATCATATCTATGACAGCTCACTGAGACATCTAGTGGACAGTCAACGGTTGGCGAAACGTCAACAACAAAGCAATTTAAGGTTGCAGTTTGATGAATTTGTATAAGGGCTGTTACCAATTACACATTTTTTATTCAATTAATCACCAAAAATTAATCACAATTAATCAATTAATTTCAATTAATTTTTGTAGTCAATCAGAAGACCAAAAAAGTGCAGAATTCAGCTACTGGTTGTTATCTTGTGCAAGCGAAAGCACAAGTGATGATGATGCTGTACATAAACTGTGTAGTCAAAGCTCACAAAGTGCACACATTTACAAATCTTGATCACATGTTCATCATTATTTACTGCAGTTTACAATCAAATGAAAATGTGCAGAGTACTGATGTTACCAAGTTCAAAATTGAAATCAAACTTTAATCAATCAAAAAAAAATTAACTAGTAATCCAAAGCTGAGTTGTTTACTCTCTCTACAGAGGAAATGTAACAACCAACTTGTAGAAGGTCATCATGCATCCTGTGATGGACATGTTCATTGGAACCTGAGCCGACATTCGACCAAGAATAAACATCTTCTCTCCAGTGTCCGGGTGAAACGCCGAGTCATAGAGATGCTTCGCTCGCCAGATCTCACTCTCACTCACACCCGGCAATGCCTCGCCCTTCCTGCACAGTTTCACACCAGACAACAACTACACAATGTTCGAACAGAAAAGGCACTTTTTTCTTCGTTCCATAACTGAGTCGCTCGACAAAAAATTTGAACGAAATTGTTAGCAAATGTAGCTGAAAGAATACTAATTCAAAACATCTGAACCAAATTCTGTAGCTGTCAAACAAATATTCTTTGCCTAGACGTGTCGTAATGGTGACGTCATGAAACATACTTAGAGAGTGAATGAGCGAGTGAGTAGATTTTTACATCCCACCCGTCACATTACAGGTCACTTCAAAATCGGTCACCCAGGCAATTATTTGCACTGCTACTGACAACAAAAAAATGAGAGCAAAAAGCTAAACAAACTAACAAAAAAACATTTTAAAAATCCAAAGTACAATAACAAACTACCTATATACACATACACACGAACATAATACTAACTGATAAAAGATTCACGCTCACTCAACCTGACTACAGCAACACAAACTACAACCGCAGTCTAGGTGCCCTCTATGCCATCCGGCCAGGAAAAGAATCGGGCCTGTTCTCCAGTTCCAGGGACCCACACGAGGCACGTGTTTAGAGAATGAGGCAACTGCTTCATTGGGCCTTGACACAGAGATAGCCCAGATTTACCATGAGAATTGTTGTACACAGATCACAAATCTACTTATTTCATGACCTGTTTCATACTTCTATCTATCACCACAGTGTCTGCAGTGTTATAGAAACTACTAATCTTACCCCAGTTAAGCGTGATGATTGAAACATGTCTAGTGGGTGTTGATAACATGCATGTCCCAAGAGAACACACCGTCGATCACAGTCATAAAATAAGTACATTTCAACATGGTCTGGAGTTGATTATGCCTCGCTACACTCGTATAATACACTCTAGACCGTGATGAAACGTGTACTAGTTGGTCACAGTCAGAAACCTGTACTGAGTGACGAGGTGATGGGCTCTGTCCAACTGCGATGGCGTAGCAAACAGGTTGAGTGGGTTTGTCGTGATGAAGAAGTGTTTTGCTCGACCAATGTACGTGCTCTGGTCATACTGCGGCTGGTCAATGTTGATACGTGGTGCCTCGTTGCTTTCACCAGTCACTGCTGCCATCTACGACTGTTGGACTACAGTTCAAACCAAATCAAGTCTATCTAAAATAGGCACTGAACTGGAGCTGCTACCATTTGCAGTTCACAAAATCACAGCTAAACCGGTGACAAGACATTCACGTGTTGTATGTGCAAGTATGACTGATGAATGATGATGATGCATAATAAACTTGATAATTACTCGCTGTTTCTTCCCTAATGGTGGCCCCTGCTGATACTCATTTTGCGTACCCATGGAGGAACAGCCAGGATGAGTTGGCCCGGGCAGCTTGAGTTATGATATGTCCCGAGATGTTGCTGCTAAGTTATATTGCCACCGCACAAGAAGCATTCCATAAATATCCATATAAACAACATAACACAACAGTAAAAACTTAACACCAGTCACATTATGCTGATGGCATTTACATATGCAATCAATGCAACTTAGTTTATTCACATGTACAATTGTTGCACATATAACACTAAAGTGCCGTAATTTCACTTTACCTTTCTTGCAAAATATGCTGTCCCTCCCCAGTCACCACATCCTTAATCCTGCTATTTTTCTGCAAGTTCTATCTTAACAGAATTTCAGCAGAAACTATTCCAGTGCACCACATGGATGCACTGACTTCTAAACCGCTCGATACTGGAAGTAGCACTGATAGTGTGATCAAACTATAACTAGCATATCAAAGTGACATTTCGTACATTTCAGTTATCACTGAGTTTCAGTTATGACTGACTGACATCAATACATACATGTCAAAAACAAGACAGAAACGATGACAATGACAACTGTTGCGTCCACTGGTTCCGTGTTAATGCCGCTGCGAGGTGTAATTACTGATATCAACCGCTTAAATCGACAACCGACAAACAGCCACTCTTTGCAAAAAACGGCCTTTCACCCTAACGACACTAAGTACGCCCGTAAAAATGCCCTTGGTCGGCCAAACCCTTCACCCTCACACGCATCTGGTGTTGTTTACATCGTAACTGTAAACAAGTCAGTGACGTCAGCTGAACTTGACCCCACCGGCGTATTCAGTAAGTAAAAGTAGGCCTACCGGGTGGCCATGGCAAAAAAAAATAAACCGTTCGTCCATAGCTCATGAGTAATCAATCCGCCAAACCAACGATTAATTAATGCGTTTATTTCAGGTTAACTATTATATACTAATTTGATAACGCATACAAAGATGTATAAACATAATAAACATAACATTTACAAATATAATAAACGCTACTGTTTTGTTGTGTATCGTCTGTCAGTCTGGGCCGCGTTACGCGTGTCGTCCGTCCTCTGTCCGTTCGTCTGTTCGGTATCCCGTCCATCCCCATACAAATACCACTTTGCAGATGGGTTACCTTTTTAAAATTCCCCTCTTGAGATAGCAATATTTTAGTATAACCTAAAAAGATATCACTGTTTTATCTTGGTTTCCAGTGACGTAGGTGCAGTTTTGATAAGAACAAAAACAGTGTTACAACGTAACCTCCTTTGATATGTCAGAGTGCTTAATGTATACTTAATACATTGTGTCAGTGGCACATACACACCGTACACAGCTGTTTTGTTTAGAAATCTATTTTCTGTATGTCATAGTATAACTTGTTTTTATCCTACTTCAGCCTATTGTATGTACTTAAATCAAATTTTTCTACATTTAGCTATAATGCGTTTATATTATAATGAGTCGTTCATATTAGTTCACATTTTAAAAACCTACTGGATTAGTTGTTTTTTTAATCACCTTATGTGTAATTATGTGTCTATTTTCTGTTTATCTCAACACATTTATTTTTCACCATCTTGTGGTTAATGTCATATATTTTGCTGTATTATTTCGGCAACTGTAAGCGTAGTTTCTGCCTTCTTGTTCATGCCGTATTACTGACAGCACATTTGTGATGTGATTTGTCAGTGGCGTCATGATTAAAAAAAACTCGGGAGAGGGTAGCAGGGGCGACGTAGCATGGGCCAACTGCCCCCACCCCAAAAAAAAGGGGGCTGTCAGAAAATGATCCGAAAGATTTTCGTCCAAAAATGCAACATTTGGGGCCAGAAACTCCCATTTTGAGAAAATCTAGAGGCAAAATTGAAACAGTGAGCAGCCCATAATCTCCTCTGTCCATAAGCTGCAGCTGTCTGTCGGAAAATCGCGACCTTTTGCCCTGCCTACGACGCCGCTATGGGGCAGAAGTTGCAATTTTCCGACAGAGAACTGCAATTTTCGACACAAAAGATTATGGGTGCTCAAAATTGTAATTTTGCCTCAAAATTTTCCCAAAGTGGAGGATTCCTAGCCCCAAATTTAGTATTTTCAGAAGAAAATTTTTGGGCAGGCTGAAATTGACGGGTGGAGGCAATTGTCCGTTGCCTGCCGTGCCACGACGCAACTGACAGTTATTTGTAAATGCCACTGTTATAACTGCTGGGCGAATTGAATTGATTGAAGACTACATCGCGTGTTTGCCGTACAATCCAAAGTCAAAACTGTTCATAACTGATGCAAGAATACACAACCGTCGTCGCTGTAGAAGGAAGGAAAAATTACAACCGTGAACAAGTAATCTACAATACGCCGTCCGTCCGTGTACTCGGTAAAAACAACCATTTGTTTACACATAACAGGGATGTGACACACAAGCAGAAATAATACATGTCAGACAAGAAGCCCAGCTGTCGCACGGCAACATGCATTTTTTTTTTTTGGGGGGGGGAGAACAGGTGTCCATAGGAGGTCGGCGACTGTACCGCTGGATAGGGCCATGGCAAGTTCCTATAGACTGTCAATAGTAACCATGCCGCTAACTGAAGCGTTTTGGCCGTAATTTGCAACGCAAGTCTTGGGAATGCAGTCAGTCCCCTCATTTGTGGGAAATAGGGTGTCCTAGTGGGTCTGAATTTGTACCACAGGTAGCGGTCGGGCAACCCTATTTGCTTCTTCAGACAGTTTTTTTTCGGTAAGATGTACCGTTTCACTAAAATACATACGTTACAGACGACTGACAGACGGACGACAGGTCATGCCATAATCGCAACCGTTAGTACGGTCGGCTAAAAACTTATTTTGCACACCGATCAGCTGTTATTACAACATCATAGAAATAAACCAAATCAATAAATACGTAAAATAACATAGAAATTGTCTGCTGGAATGACAGTTGCGTTGAATAACAATAATGTCTTCCAAAGATTTTCACGCTGGTGCCAGATGCCAGAAACCATGTAGGAAGTTAAACACAGAAAATGAAAGTAACAGCAATAAATACACTATACGTCTCAACAAAGGATCCCTGACATTATCAATTGTAACTTGAATAACGATTATCAGACTTTGATAATTTTGATAATTTTCAGTAGACGTTGCGTGAGGTGGGAACTTGAACGGTCATTTGATGGCCAGTTACATCAGGAACATTTGTACCAAAAATTATCTGCCTAAATCTGGTAATCCTTCTTCAAGATATAATCGCTAATGTCGGGGATCCTTTTCTGTGACACAGTCTGCATTCTGTCACAATTATAAACTACCTAACGTGGAATGTGAAATAAGCTTGCTATCAGTGATATTTCAATTACAAAAATAATTCCTAATTTCAATTTCAATTAAGTTATGGAGCTTTGATTTAGATTTCAGTTCGAATTTCAGCTGTCAAATAATATTAGTTTCACTTCCAGTTATAGTTGTGAAATAATTTCAATTATAGTTGCAGTTGTCTGATTAATTTAAGTTTCAGTCACGAATAATTGCTCAACAGCAACCAACAATGCACAGTTTTGCCAGCTGCTGTTGCTGCAATACAACGTCCAACAACTGTAAGACTCAGCTCATTGGGCGCGCAGTTCACGGAAATGCATTCCAAGTTGTAACGTTTCTAACGTTCAACAAATAGACTTGAGAATTCGAATTTTACATATTTTAGAAATTTCACAAATTTCAAGTTTTGGTG
>Ga0056124_1000981_pt1 | contig 10112 bp, 8 predicted proteins | sample WorMetHEROISLAND_2_FD_70069 | JGI IMG/M metagenome (GOLD analysis project Ga0056124, IMG submission 70069) | Marine gutless worms symbiont microbial communities from Max Planck institute for Marine Microbiology, Germany - Olavius sp. 4 HERON ISLAND | ecosystem: Host-associated > Annelida >... | reverse complement strand
CTACCAGATTTTGCTTCATCTCACTGGGTTCACTCACTGTGCTTAGATTTCTTTGTGTGTCATTGTCTTGTACGTGCATGCATGTTGTATTATTGTAACGTGGTGAGATGAGCCTGGTGACATTGAGAGCTATCTGGATAACTAACCACCCTCCTTCAGTGCTCTGACACTATTGGTTGGGTCATCTGACCTGTAAAAACATTGTCTCCGAAATGACCTAAACTGTGTCGAGTGGGACGTTAAACCTTGCTCAACCAATCAACTGTATAATTGAAAAAAATGAAGAAATCTCAATCTATAAACTTACATCACTATCTACTACAGATTCTGGTAGATAAACTGGTGGCCACAGTAACTAACCTACGCAAGGACTTACGTAAACAAGACTCTAAATGCCCCATTACAGGAACGCTGATGCTAACTAGATCTTGGAAAATATTTAAAATGGCCACAAGCAGTAAAACTGAAAACAGCACGTTAAAACCTGGAACAGAAATACAATCTTAAATTTGCGACACGAGATACATTTCAAGATGTGTAACAAATAAACACACAAACGTCTGAGTGACAATTATCAACATACTTTGGTTGTACTGAGACCGAATCAGGATCGTCAGCTATGCCAATGCCTCGTTTAAACCGCTCCATGCCATTCCTGGATCAGTAATAAACAAACAGCTGCATAGATCAGTAATAAACAAACAGTTGCATACAGCACAGTGACATCATCATCATCATCATCAAAGCGATGAGATTAATGTGGTATAAGTGCAAAAGCACTGTAAGACCACGCGGTTAAAACACAAGAGCTAAAAAATAAAAACCAAAAAAATAAAAAAGTTAAAAAAAAACGATAAAACAGTAGTCACAGTAAGGTCAACAAAATATGGGATTACGACATGCATGACTGCACGTGTAATAACAACAGGGTCCAGCTAATCTAATTATAAATCATGATAAACAGCAATGAAACCTGATTTTCAATAAGCGCTTTATTCTAAGACGGTACCGTATTCAACAGCAGAAAACAAACATCAGTTGGCAAATCACTGGTTCTAGTTTGTAAGTCAAGCAGAAAAAGCCAATGCAAAATAACTACACGCTTAGCAATGACGGGTGTCACTGAAAATAATATCTAATCCAGCTACACGCTATCCAACTGGAGACAAACCTTGCTGAATAGAAAAAAATCGGATAACCCTGAGATTTGGCATCTAAACATCCCATCTACGACCAAATAAGATAATAGGAATCCATTCAAATGAAAATTACAAGGATACAGCAGAGCCATGGCCTGAAATTCTCATCATATAAATCCTCACATTACAGAATAATAGAGTGCTGCATCAAATAAAGTACAGCACATCTGAGCCGTGCAGTAATTACGCTGAGTCTCAGTAAAACATGCCACTTCTTTCATGTATAACTTGAACAAAATCTGTCTGATTGCACTAATTCTGGTCCAATCATTAATCAAGATATCTGCATTTTCAGGGCATATTCATAACTTTCACAGTCTCATAGATTCCCACAGTAAGACTTATCACAGACACAACACTGCAGTTGAGTTGTTATTCATTACCAGGCAATCATGACTCCATTGTCAGTGCAGAGGCGTATTGGCGGGCAGACCAAGCTGCAGTTGTAATGTGCACACATCGTCTCAATACCAGCTCGAAGGAACTGATTGCACGCCACGCCACCAGACAGAACCTATCAGAACAAATTACACGAATAAACTACTCACAACAATGACATTTTCACTGAAGGTTAATTTACTAGCATGCCTTAGTACAAAGACCATCAAAAACGTTATTATTGCCATTCAGTTGTTTAATAATGACCGGAACTGGATAATCAATCAATCAGTCAATCATTTATTACACCAAGAAGCAGCAGATAGGGACTACAACAAAAACATAATACGGGGTAGTATAAACAACGAATAAACCACCAATCTAAAATTTAGAAGAAAAAAAACAGCAGGACACACTACAAAATTCCTTTTCTCATCCGTAGTGTCAACAAAGTGTTTCCACATAACAGGACAAAGCAGCTGCAGCAGCAAGTCAACATGACGATGGTGATAGTTCGGTGACAAGTTGAGAATCTGGGGCCACATTCTCGAAACTTCTTTGGAAAGATTTTAGGAAAAATTTAGGAAAATATGTAGGAAAGCACCGACCTTGTCTTACAAAAGAAAGCTCCATAATAATAATGAAATATGTACAAAAATACACCATGTTGATACTTAGTTTACACGTCATATGTGACATCATGTATTGTTTACATCACACTGCTGTTAAATCGGCAATGGTCAACTTGAGCATCGAAGTGGTGTGTTAATTATGTTTTCCATTGACGTACCAAGATAAGACGTTTTTCTAAGACTTTTTCCAAAGACGTTTTTAAACTGGGGTGCTTACATCACGTGGTCTGTATAAGCGCATCTGATTGGTAGAACTAGTCTACAGAGATAAGAGAAGAACTTCTTAGGAAACGCAAAGAAAGCATTTGAGAATTTGGATAAGAAAACTTCTTTGGCATTCCTAAATCATCTGATGTCGGAAGATTTTAGGAAAATGTTTTAGGAAAGTTACGAGAATTGGCCCCTGGCCCATAACAAACCTGCTGTGACAAACAACCTTCCTCGGGTAACTTGATCCAACACACAGTGACGGTCGTAACCGGGCCAGTTAAGCCAAAATCGAAAATGACTAAAAATGGACTATGCGATACAAGAACATACATTATTTGCAAGCAAACATCCGTGCAGCAGTTCACACTGGCAGCCGCCACAGTACATCAACCAATACATCAGTAGATCAACAGTCAATCAATCAAAACACGTTGGTAACTCGCAACAGAATCAGAGATGCACGATACTAGAATACAAATATGGACAACAGGCCACTTCAGTGTTGATACACATACAAATGCACTGCATGGCTGCTAGCTGACAAATGATGACTGATGATGTTTAGCAATAATTAGTGCTGTGTGAATATTCGAAATTCCGAATCGAATCGAATAGTTACTTCAGTATTCGATTCAATTCGAAACGAGCCCAATTATTCGAAATTTTCGAATACTTACAGTCACCAATTTCTTACGTATTTAACAGAATGACGCCGATTTTTCACCTTAGCAACCACGCCTAGCAACCAACAAAATCAACAAATATGGAGTCGTCTGCGTCGTCTAAAGACTCTAAACGTAGTCTAATATGGAGCCATTTCATGCAGATTGGTTCGGACAATACAAATACGATTCGTTCTGTATGCTATCATTGCAAAAAAGAGCTTAAACTAATAACTTAAACGATAACTATTCGATTCGATTCAAAATTTCAAATAATAGCTCAACTACTCGATTCGAAATGAAAAAAACACTATTCGCACAGCACTAGCAATAATAATGTGCAAATCATTCCATGCACACACGTTGTAAGATAATGTTAGCTTAAAGGGAAAGTCTCGTCAAAAATGACCTATAATTTTTATTGGCCAGATCGAATCAGCATATTTTTTTAAAACTTTTCGTAATTTACTTCATTAAAAAATTTTCACTTAAAACTGAAGTTTGAAGCTAAAAATGATTTAGTAAAAGCTGGTGTTTAGTTGGCCCTAATGAGACCATGAGACCGGAAGACACTTGGAAAAAGTGGGTGTGGCATGTAGTGTTTGTGTTGACTTGGTTACCATAAAAATAAACACTAATAGCTTCAAACTTCACTTTTAAGTGAAAATTTTTTAATGGAGTAAATTACAAAAAGTTGTCAAAAAATATGCTGATTAGATCTGGCCAATAAAAATTATAGGTCATTTTTGAAGAGACTTTCCCTTTCACAGTCAGTAAACGTGCTGCTGTTGCTCATCTCTGACGTTTTATCACTACATCCCTCTTTTGTTTTAGCACCATTATTATTTTGATCAATATGCACTTGCTTATTTTTGTATTATGCACACGTTTGTATATTTACATGCCATAAATCTAGTGATACTCCGGTACTACTAAAGTAACAAAATTTACTTACAGACTTGTTCATAATGATATCTATCGACTTGGCTGTTATAGATCATACAAACCAGTGTTCGTTTTTCGATGGGCATTAACTTCTTCAGTTCACAGAAGAGCAAGGCACGCTGGACACGCTTTGCCAAGTGATGCAGAACCTGGAACTGGAAACTTGCACAGACATCGGCTACGTTTGGCAACACTTCACTCGCTGTTATACCTAGAATGCAAATTAACGTAAACAAACAGCACATCAGAAAAATACTAACTCACAACATATGGTGCAGTTTATTCGCCAAATTCAGCAGAACACTTTAACAATGTGAACAAGACAACACAGACAGAGACAGTCAACATTTCAAAATTACAAATCAACTATTTACTGTCTCACAAAAATAAAAATGACTAAGACATTCGAGCGTACTCGTATCAGAAGATGCGTAAGTAAGTAAGTAAGTAAGTAAAACGTGGATTTATAGAGCGCATAACGTTGTAATTAACCTCTAATGCGCTAGTCACACTAGTAAGAGCTGAACAAGATTGTTTTAAAGAACTGTTTGAAGCTGTCGACAACCCAATCAATATCAATGTTACAAACATGGAGTACCTGGACAAACTCACTCGACTGTCCAAATACACTGAATAGCATTCTTTCGTCAAGTCTTCCAATCCCAACCAAATATGCAGAGTGCACAAATAGCACTTAATAACTTAGAAAAGTTATAGCGTTTTGCTTCACACTAAACCATATGTATCTATTTTCACTGTCACACATTTTAAAAATGTGGAATTCTTTATGCTTCTAGCACAGACAGATATTGGTGCAGGCATTACCGTATATACTCGCGTATAAGTCGCAAAATTTACGACAAAATCGTGCCCCAAAAGTTGGGGGGGGCGACTTATACGCGGGAGCGACGTATACGCGAGTATATGCGGTATGTTTTGGGTTGTCCATCATGAGTATGTGCATGCATCCTGTGCCCGTATGCATGTCATAAAAAGTTAAGAGTTAGTTAGCACAATATCTTAGAACGCAGTAGAGGAAATATCATGAGACTTCGGATGACGATGTAGTTGTGGTCAAAGACTAGCTGCTTAGATTTTGAAGGTTGGGGATCACGGTTAAAGTAACTACAACGTCAGATGTGCATAACTTTGTGACACCATATCCCCTAGATGGCCTCATGGATTTAGATACAGTAACATAACATACATATTATATTCAATACCAAGCTTAGATAAACTGTTCAGGTTTTCAACATTTTGGGGTCAAATTCATGATTACAACAACATCAAATATTTCACTGCATTCTTGCAGTGGAGAAGACATCTACATCAACAGTTGGGCGTAAAAGTATCATCTAGTTCAAAAATAAATTACAACATAACAAATCAAAAGTTTCATGGATATAAAATCCGTCAGAATTCACCACCGCATCACCACCAACATCCCAACAATATCCGGCATCTCTTACCATATTTTTGCTCCTCCAAATCAGCTGTTCGCTGCAACCAAGTCTTGATACCAGAGAAACTGAAGTTGCAGTTTGGAGCACGTGTCATGACCTGATGCAGGTCAAACGCACGATGGTTGCCATCGCGGGCAATGAGTTCGATAGAAGCACCTCCACTGAGACCAACACACTGTGGTAAAGACTTCAGCTTTAACCGCCGTGCAGCCTGAAAAACCACTCAACCATGCAGCGTTCTCCAGCCAATGATACGTGACACGGTCTGCCCTTTTCTCCATCTGCCGGCTGGATAAGTCAAAAAGTCATGGACAGATAGTCACAAAAGTTTGCGGACGGGATGGGTATGACACAAGAAAGAACTGGATAGATTCTGGTGGCGATAGAGAGTCTTTCGTGGATTCTGGGTCACTATCGAAGATTCTTTACTATTACGAAACACGGAACAAAGTGACAGTTTGCAGCATTATCTCAGCAAGTTATTTATGGATCATGATGAAATTTTACAAAGGTGTGGAGAGTGACCGAAGGACGTTTTCTAGCTTTATAAGAAATAGGTAGCACAAAAGACAGAGTTTTGAGACTGGCATCTGGTCATTAGATGTCCTATAACAATTCTCAAAGTTATTTTTCTGAATTGGCACCCGACAAACTTGCTGTAAATCACAGGCTCAACAAAAACGGACGGTTGTGGTTGTAGTACTAGTGACGGCAGGCCACACATGAGAGAAAATGCACCTCCATCTGTCATGTTTAAGGAAAAGAGCAGACTAAGAGCTTGTCATGTTGATGATGACTGCAGATAATATATATCTTTATTCACCAAACGAAGGCAGAAACAACACACAGATAAAAACAGACAGAAAGATACACTCAGGCCTAAAAGCTAAATAAAACAGAAATACACAAATTAAAACATACGCTCATAGAAAAGTGGCATTAAAGTTCGAAACAGAGATGACTGATACAGTTTGCTAAAAAAAACCTTGACCGTCTTTCATAAACTAAAATGTGAAGACTGGTTAACTCAGTCATCTGCCGAATAAAATCTACATTAACACCGAAGGATACTCGAAATATTTTAGCCACTGCTGTATTTATACAGTTATTTAGACTGTTAATATCACAAACACGAGGAACCAAAGACTATGGCATACAACAATACAGGATACAATGACATACAGCAACAAACAAATTTCCACTGCACCTAGGAGTGCAATTCTGCACAATATTTGACAAAGAACGTGCTGGAATTCATCAACAGAATTTTCACAGCACTTATGATGAGAGACACGGCAGAGGAATAGAAATATTGCGACCGTCAAACTACCTTGTCAAATGCATCCCCAGGAGCATCGTCCACACCTTTGCCGAGCAGAAGGAAATCATCGACAGATCGAACAACAGCCAGCAGACAATGACCACCACTCACCAGCAGCACGAGGAACGGAAACTCCACACTGACAGTTCAACAAAACAATCGCCACTACTACCACTAGTATAAAACAATTTTGATATTTGAGCAATTACACAATGCAGCGTAGATATTAGACATTGACACTAATCCAATTTTAAATTTTCACTACAATTAGTGACATCTAGTCCACTTAACTGTAAAAATACTGGTATGAAAGTCCTCAACCTATGCTAGCTCCTTTTCAGTGTCCAGGCCTAACATCTGAAACAAACTGACCGACTATCTGAAAGACCAACAGACACTTTAGAAAAATAACTATGTACTGTATATGTTTGCTCCGTACTGACATTGATGCTACAGTGCATTTGAACATTTTGCGCCTCTGTAAAACATACACTATTGTAATACTGTACTAATAAAGACAGCAGCTGTACACAATACGACATTCATTATGCAGATGTAAATAGAAAACAACCTGTGTGTCATTCTTGCAATGAGAGCATGTGCTTCCATGTGATGAATTGGAATAAATGGCTTTCTACAATAAAATAATTCATAAGTTTAAAAATGTTAACATAACGTCATGCAAAAAGTTACACTGCTTAGTTGCCAAAAATAAGTACCAGTATATGTTTCATTATGGTCAGGAGTGCATTATGCGAGTGTAATAAGGCATAATCAACTCTAGACTGTGTAGAAATGTGCTTATTTCATGACTATGATCGACAGTGTGTTCTGCGTGGGACATGCGTGTGATAAACAAATATAAGATATGTTTCAATTGTCATGCTTGACTGCAATAAGATTGTGGGTGGTTATAACACTCTAAACACTGTGGTGTGATAGGAAGACAAAGTAGCTCATGACATAACATAGAACTCATCACAGACTGATCGATATGTTCTTACTTAAATAACTTGACAAGCTTCTGACCGTGTTCTAATCCAACACGCAGAGACAGTGTAAGACCTGGTTTAACTGTCGTTGCAATAGCATCAACATCCTGAAATAAACATTTCACACCATGCCATTAAATTAAAAAAAACACTGAATATAATGACATGTGCAACATTTAGAGTGCAAACTACATTACATTATAGACAGCTGTGCCATACTGAAGCTCATAGTCACAAAGCTGATACTTTTATCAAAATTAATCCTAACTTTTAAGACAAAAATGTGGCATGCATCTAATTGCTACATCTGCTTAACACCAGACCGCAACATAAGCCTTACCGCAGCTGATATAGATGCTCGCTCCAGAGCCAGGTCAATGATTTTTTCAACATGCTTTTTGTGCAGATCCCGTGCAACTGGCGGAATGATGCCTCCCATTCTGAGTATGTTGAAAATAAAATACAACAAATCACCATAAGACACTACAACTGCAACCAATTAGAAGAACAAAGGCATATAAAATGATCTTTGCAAAACACAATGTAACTGATATCCAATTCACAAAGCTGCATCGATGTGATCAGCTGATCATCAAATAATAAATACTATAAAACAAGAAGATGATGAACAGATATGAGCGACATCAAATGCGATTTTCCACACAATTTCGAGATCCGAGAGATCGATGAACCGGACACCAAAGCTAAATCTGATGAATATATATGTAGCTTATTAGTTACTGTCTGAGTTTATTCAAAGATACTCTGGCAGGTTGCTAGTTCTGGCACTGCAAGACTCTACACAACACAACTTACTCGACGTGTATTGGAGTCTGAGAGTGCAACGCCTCGCCGACTATCTGGCCGTCCTCATTCACAACTGCAGCACCGGTGTCATCACAGCTCGTCTCAATACCCAGAACTAGCAGTCCACCTCTACTCGGATCAGTGCAGAAAGATGACATCAGCTCTGTCAGAACTACTGTCTGGCGTGTAAATAAACTCTTCCGATAACAGACTCGTCTTATATGGCCAACTGAATACATCGAGTGGAGAGATGTCCAGCAAAATCGAGGAAAACAACAAACGCGCATTTCAAAAATCACAGCGAACAAACTTCACGATATCTCCGTAACCGAAAAAAATACCTAATACAACACTGGGAATAGAAACAGTTGACCATAGTATATAACATAACATTGCAACATGCTTGTTTACCACAAAATATTAAATAGACAAGCCAAAGATTATTTATAATTGAAGTCTGAGTTTTAGTGCTGGGTCAAATGTACGATTTCATTTCATTTTGCGCAAAAAGTAGTTACACCACGCATATAGTACAGCAATGCCCCCACTACACTGCGATACACTAGTCTTTAAACATCGTGCTCAGTAGTCTCTCTATCCATGTATAGATAGACTACTGAGGACGATGTTTAAGAACTACTGTAGTGTATCGCAGTCTAAGTGGGGGCATTGGCTATAATACGCAGGTTGTCTTGGTCTATCTCCAGCGATTTCGGGGCAATTCACAGAGGGGCGCGGGAACCGTGGCGTCAGATGGGTCATATGACCCCCCCAGAAATTTACCTGGGGTCAAACATGGTATTTTGGCCCCCAGATATTTTTTTGGAAAGAAATATTTTCTGGTACACCCACACGTTGTTATCTAGGGCTACATCATAATTATATTATATTCTGAAACTAGGTCTAGGAGTGTTTTTTGTTATCATTTATAACAGATTTGTGGATTTTTGGCGCAATTCAGTCTTAAAATGTGTATTGCAGCCTCAAATTGCTAAAAATTCAGTAAAAACCCCTATTTTGGGCTTCAAGGTCATTCAAGGTCATCGATGTTGGTAACTTACCCCCGAACTAACGGAACTTCTGCTGCTTGTATAATCAAGTTGTGCGTGTTGATTCAAATATAATTTATTTATGTAGCAGCTGAACAACGATAACAATCACACATACAAGTTTTAACATATTTTTCCGCTTATGCAATACGTGTAAAACAAGAACAATTACAATTTACGTAGCGACTGAAAGACACCATTAAATGATCGGTCGTATGGCAACATGGCACAGCTGCTTACACAGCCACACGACGTGCAAACAGCCGTTTCAAACACTTGATGAGACGAAGATTTAAGTTACAATATGATGCTGCCATTAGCCAACTAACAACCGCAAGTCATTTACACTCCGACGTCAGTACAAAATGACAGGATAAAGAAAGTGACAACAAACATGCAAGGACACACAGACACAGCCACATAAAGACTATTGATAGCAGCGGCGGTTCTAGCC
>Ga0056124_1000980_pt1 | contig 10118 bp, 10 predicted proteins | sample WorMetHEROISLAND_2_FD_70069 | JGI IMG/M metagenome (GOLD analysis project Ga0056124, IMG submission 70069) | Marine gutless worms symbiont microbial communities from Max Planck institute for Marine Microbiology, Germany - Olavius sp. 4 HERON ISLAND | ecosystem: Host-associated > Annelida >... | reverse complement strand
ATGCTTTCTAGTAAAATGACTTCCATTGGATATCTCTTCTCCTGAGACCTTCAGGGAGGCTTGCTCCTATTGCGCCAGGTAAGGCAGCAGGCTTAAATGACGCGCTCGCTTGATGGCCCGAGCCAGTTGTCTCTGCTTGGAAGCGGAGACCAAAGTGATTCGCGCCGGTGCGATCTTCCCACGCTCCGAGATATAGCCACGAAGCACCGAGATATCCTTATAATCAATCTTTGGAGCATTAGGTCCGCTGAAAGGACAGCTTCTACGGCGTCTGAAAAAGGGCTTGTTCATAACGGTCTTTATTATCCTTCGATATTAGGCTGCTGACGCTCTGGTTGGTTTGCGGCTTCCGCCGTGTCTGGAATCAGGCCGCTCGGACCGTTCCCGGTCCCGGCGCATCATAGCGGATGGTTCCGATTCATGTTCTTTCACACGGATGGTCAAAAAGCGTAAGATATCTTCATCAAGACGTTCCATTCGCTCCAGTTCAGAAATCACCTGAGCACTAGCTTTAACGTTCATCATCACGTAATGCGCCTTGCGATTTTTTTTGATCTTATAAGCCAGAGAGCGCAATCCCCACGATTCGGTTTTGCTGACTTTTCCTTTGCCCGCCTCAATCAGTTCGGTCAATTTCTTCGTCATAGCGTCTATCTGCGCCGTGGTCAGATCCTGTCGCGCCAGGAAAACATGCTCGTAAAGCGGCATGAATGCCCTTTCTATCCTTAATTCAGCTTGAAACAAGCCGATCCAGCTTCTGTTTGCGTAAAAAGGCTCTCATTAAGCAGCTTTGCTTAAAAAATCAAGCAAAAACCAATCCTCATAGGGTCAAAGTAATGAAGACCGGCTTTCAGCCACATGAGAAGCTCCAAAGTCATTTTCATCTTCGTCGCTTGTGCGGATCTTCCGAGAGAGAAAAAGTGCAAAGATTAAGGCCTGTGAAAGCAGTCGAAACCCACTGCCGTTTAACTGTTCTTGGCCTCAGTGAATTGTTCGTAAGCAAGCATGGCGTCTGCTGCGTACATCAAAGATGGGCCACCGCCCATATAGATGGCCATACCAAGGGTTTCCTCGATTTCTTCCTTTGTTGCCCCCAAATCAACCAGTGCCTTGACGTGAAAACCAATACAACCGTCACAGCGCGTAGAAACGCCGATTCCTAACGCTATCAGTTCCTTGGTTTTCTTATCCAACACATTATCTTTAGTGGCGCCTTGCGCCATAGCCGAGAAACCGCGCATAGTATCAGAAATATCACTACGCAATATTTTCATATTATCGCTAATGCGTTTGGTAATCTCAGGATAGGACTTGCTCATAATTGCCTCGCATAAATTAAGCCGGTTAGCTTCCATTTCCGTAAAAAAGCTCTCCTTAAGCAGCACCGCTTTGAAAATCAAGCAAAAACACCCGTAGCCCCAGTTGCAGCCGCTCGAACTAAGCTTTCTTCGATTGCATAACGATACTTCAACCAATCAAGGTTAGAATTTTGTTCCTATTCCTCACTGCCGTACAACGAATATGGAATACAACAAATGAAGGTAAAATTACTTTTTGAATCGACTACCCTTGTGGCATTTGCTCTACTTGGAGTCTCTGCAGGATATTACAAACACCAACCATTTGGTCTTCTGTATTATTTAAAGAACGGGGCCCCATACTTCCCCTCCCAGGACGAAAGCAGAAACTATGATACGCGCGACAAAACAGTAGCAAAAGTTGATATCACAAAGGACACAGGAATATATCTTACCTATGGTCAGTCAAACTCCGCCAACCACGGAGAGATTGGATATCGGGCCAAGAAAGATGTCTATCAATTCGCTTTCCATCAAACCTATCTCTATGAGGATCCCTCGCTGGGCGCAACAGGGCGGGGAGGATCTGTCTGGGGAATGGTTGGTGACAAACTCATAAAGGCGGGCCTTCACGACAAGGTGATATTTGCCAATTCTGGATGGGGTGGAAAATCAATCCATAAACTGAAAGAGGGGTCATATCTGGAGTATTTAGCGCTGAATTATCGAGGTCTTATAGATAAATATGGCAGAGTCGATGCAGTATTATTTCATCAGGGTGAAAAAGACAATTCTCCAAAGAAAGTCCATAATTACTATGGGCATTTTATTGAATTTGTCAGCAATTTGAAAAAGCAAGGTATCGCCATACCGATCTATCTTTCAAGGACGAGCTTCTGTGGCAAACAACGATCTGCAAATAAGGAATTAACCGAGGTTCAAGATCAACTCATTAAAGACTTGGATCTTATAAAAGCGGGCCCCAACACCGACACACTCAATAGCTCAAGCCATAGACTTGGAGATTATTGCCACTTCTCATTAGAGGGGTATGACAGATTTTCCGATTTGTGGGTCGAACATATTTTGCACGAGAAAAATTCCAGATCCTTGTAACAAAACTTATTCCACGGTTACTGATTTTGCCAGGTTGCGCGGCTGATCGACGTCGGTACCTTTGGCTACAGCTACGTGATAGGCCAGAAGCTGAACTGGAAGGGTAGAGACGAAGGGGCTAAGCAGCGGGTGAGTCTCAGGAATCGCAATCGCAGCCTGTAATTCATCTCCATGAGCGTCGATGACATCCCGATTCCCAATAAGAAGAACCCGGGCGCCGCGCGCTATAGCTTCTTGCATGTTCGACATGGTTTTTTCGTAAACCGAATCTTCCGGTGCAATCACAATCACCGGGACCGTTTCATCGATCAAGGCGATTGGCCCATGTTTCATCTCACCCGCGGCATAGGCTTCGGCATGAATATAGCTGATTTCCTTTAGCTTCAGCGCACCTTCCAGAGCCACGGGATAAGACAGGCCCCGTCCAAAATACAGGATGTCTTGGGCCTTTGCGAGCACAGCTGCAATCCGGGCAATATCCCGATCCATCTGAAGGACATCGTTCATCAGAGTCGGCAAGCCAAGCAGAGCTTGAACCAATTCACGCTCCGTTTCCCTGGGCAAACCTCCTCGACATCGCCCCAAGTGCACAGCAAAAACGAATAACCCGGCAATCTGGCAGATAAACGCCTTGGTCGATGCGACGCCAATTTCGATTCCGGCATGGATGAGCAAACTCTGGTCGGCTTGCCGTACCATGCTTGACGTTTCCACATTGACCAACGCCAAGGTCTGAAGCCCTTGCTCCTTGCAGTGCTTGAGCGCTGCGAGTGTATCCGAAGTCTCCCCCGATTGCGAAATAAACAGGGCAATATCCCCGGACTTGAGAACAGGATCGCGATAGCGGAATTCGGAGGCAATATCGACATTGACTGGAATCCGCGTTAGTTTTTCGATCCAGTATTGAGCAAGCATTCCGGCATAATAGCTAGTCCCACAAGCAACGATATGGATGGTTTGCAGCGTTTCGCAATCGACCAGATCCGAATCGAGCAAAACAGACTGCTCCAGAGGATCGATCATAGTGCTCAGGGTTTGAGTCAAGACCAGAGGCTGTTCAAAAATCTCCTTTTGCATATAGTGCCGATAATTTCCCTTATCCATCATCGTGGCTGATGTTTCGGCAAAAACAAAAGGACGGTCAACCGGTTGACCGTTGGAGGTGTACATCCTGGCGGAGTCTCCGGTCAGCACCACCCAGTCTCCCTCCTCCAGGTAACAGATACGTTGGGACAACATCGCCAGTGCCAACGCATCCGAGCCCAGGTACATCTCCCCATCCCCCGCACCAACGACCAGAGGACTACCGTGGCGGGCTCCAATCAGAAGATCTACCTCTCCCTCAAACAAAATCGCCAGTGCAAAGGCACCTTGCAGTGATTTCAGGCATTTCTGAACGGCTTCTTCGGGGGAAGCACCCTGACTGCGGTTTTTAGCAATCAGGTGAGCGATTACCTCCGAATCCGTCTGGGACTCGAACTGGACACCCTCGGCCTCTAATTCCATGCGTAGTTCGCGAAAATTCTCAATGATACCATTGTGTACGACAGCCACCCCATGGGATAGATGAGGGTGAGCGTTGCGTTCGGTGGGATGTCCGTGGGTTGCCCAACGTGTATGCGCAATTCCCGTCGTTGCTGTAAGGTGCAAAGGCTGGACCTTTTGTTCCAGATTGATCAGCTTACCAGAGGCGCGATAGCGCGTCAGTCCGTCTTCCGCGGACGTACATAGTCCAGCGGAATCATATCCCCGATATTCAAGCCGTCTTAAAGCAATCAGCAAGCGCTCAGATACAGGCGCCTTTCCAACAATGCCCACTATTCCGCACATAATAATCTTCCCTTTAGATGAAGCCACGCTTGTTTAAGTGGAAATTCAGAGATAATCAACTCAAGGCAGAGAATCGGGCATCCTCCTTGATCAAGTCAGCACCCTTTTCAGCAATCATAATGCTCGGTGCATTGGTATTCCCGGAAACCAGGTTCGGCATGATCGAAGCATCAATGACGCGCAGTCCTTTTATATTATGGATGCGCAGACGATCGTCAACAACAGCCATAGGATCATTGCCCATTTTGCAGGTCCCGACCGGATGATAGATCGTATCGGCCCTGGCGCGGATGTCGGCGCGCAACTCTTCATCATCCCTGCTTGCGCTAGCGTATTTTGCATTGCCCCGAACGCCATCGAAAGCCGGAGACAAAAGGAGATCCTGGGCCATTTTGATCCCGCGAAGCAGGGTCTCCATATCCCGGTCATCCTCCAAAAAGGCAGGATCGATCAGAGGCTGCTCAAGAGGGTCAGCGCTTTTCAGGCTTAACCGACCTCGGCTTTTGGGACGAAGGACGCAGACATGGCAACTGTATCCATGCCCCCAAGACAAGTTCCGTCCGTGGTTTTCGACCATTGCCCGGACAAAATGTAATTGAATGTCGGGTGACGGTTCGTTGCGATCCGTGTAGAGGAACCCTCCGGATTCCGCATAATTGGTGGCTAGCATGCCACGACGAGAGATGAGATATCTGACTGCCTCTCTAAATAGTCTCACACCCCCCATCAAGGAGATGCCGAACGTATCTGGTGATCTGCTTTTGAAACATCCGATCCAGTCGATGTGATCTTGGAGATTCTCTCCAACCCCCGGAAGATCCTGAACCTGGGTAATGCCGTGCGGCTTCAGCTTATCTGCAGGACCAATCCCGGACAACAGAAGAATCTGCGGTGATCCGAACGCCCCAGCGCACAAGATGACTTCCCTTTGGGCATTCACCTGATGCGACTTGCCCTCACTCAAATAGGACACACCGGTTGCCACACCATCTTCGATGATAATTTTTTCGACATGAACTCCTGTAATGATTTTCAGATTCACGCGCCCTTCTACGGGATCAAGAAAGGCCCGCGCTGCGTCACAACGCTCACCGTTCTTCTGGGTCACTTCGTAAAGCCCTATTCCCTCCTGTTTAGTACCGTTGAAATCATCATTGATGGGAATTTGCATGCTTTTCGCCGCTTCTATCAACCGATTATTCAGCGGAGCAGGATCAGTAACAGGCGCAACGTTGAGCGGTCCTCTGACACCGTGATAGTCACTGGAATTGTCATTGGCACCTCTCTCCCAGTTCTCGCTTTTCTTGAAATACGGCAAGACATCATTATAAGACCAGCCTTTGTTACCAAGCGCAGCCCAACTGTTGTAATCGGCTTTATGGCCGCGGATATAGATCATCGCATTGGTGGATGAAGATCCCCCCAGAGTCTTGCCCCGGGGTTGATAGCCGGTACGATTATTCAATCCCTTCTGCGGAACGGTCTGGAAGGCCCAGTTCTTAAACTTGCCCGCCACCATGGCTATGACGGCCATGGGAATCTTGACAAACAGGCTTTTATGGCTCCCCCCGGCCTCTAAAAGACATACGTTCACTTCGGGATCCTCAGAAAGACGATTTGCCAGCACACAGCCGGCAGAGCCGCCGCCTACAATGATATAATCAAAGGATTCGTGCATGGAAACCCCACCTGTAATCTTATGATCCCAACCTATTCAGTCTGCCCGTTATCAAATTGCATTACAAGTGCCCAACATAACGCAAAAAAAGAATTTCCGTTACATAACGGTCGATGCTCCGGAGAAATGCCCCCATAACAGATTGGGGCCACAGATTGGGCCCAAGCTAACGTAATGGCGTCATCTATGTTTTTGGGTGCTGCCTGCTTTTTTTAAAGCAGACCTAGTATATATTCAGCGCTTGAGACCTTGAATTCCATGGGTGCTTCAACGTTTAAAAGCGTGACAACACCATTCTTGGCAATCATGCAATAGCGTTGCGACCGAATACCCATGCCAAAGGCGCTGGCATCCATCTTCAGGCCTAACTTACTGGTTAGACTGGCGTTACCATCGGCAAGCATGGTGACCACGCCATCGGCATTATTGGCCTTGCTCCAGCTGTCCATGACGAAAGGATCGTTCACGGACAAACAGGCGATCTCGTCGATGCCCTTGTTTTTTAAAGCCTCAGCATTCTTGATATAGCCAGGCAAATGCTTGGCCGAGCATGTGGGCGTAAATGCACCAGGAACAGCAAAGAGCAGCACCGTCTTGCCGGAGAAGAACTCCTTGGTATCTACGGACACTGTGCCACTCTCCCCCATAGTCATCAGTGTATCAGAGGGGATTCTATCGCCAATTTTGATATTTGCCATGACATTTTCCTTCATTCAATAATTTGGACCTTTAGCCTCTATAACTGCTCTTGTTATCATAATGCAACGAGCACAATGCAACAATTTCCGAGAATCTTAAAGATTCAGGAAAAAACAGCACGTGATCCACAGGGTGTCATAATCTCCAGTGCCTTTATCAATATAAACTATGGCCTGCCTATAGGCTGCAGCTTACCTTAATGCCTGCTTTTGCTGACCGTTGGGATTTCTTGACCTTACACGTGCCAGCCGTCTGAGTTCAGCCTGGCCAGGAACCCGGATTTCCGCCTTGGCGAAAGGGCGAGGTCTTCCTTTTTCACCGTTAGGGTCCAGTTGGGTCCTGATATATTGCATGTCATGACGATGTGGCAGTGGCAGGGTCGTGGCCTGAATTTTTACAGTAAAATCCGGTCTGTCTTTTGCGAGCTGATCGCCGCTGGCGCTGCGAATAGGACTTGCTGCCCCGATCGGAAGATAGGCACCCAGCAATTTTTCGCTTCTTGTTGCCTTACTCCCGGTGCTGCGATGCGCCCGGACCAATTCCCGTCTTAGCTTGGCGAAATGAATCGTCAGCGAATCGTGGAGCCACCAGTTCTGTTCGTTGAGCGAAAGCAGCGGCTTATAATGGGGCAAGGTCTCAAACCGGGCAATGTGCCAGGATTGATTATCAAGCGCGAGCCAATATGACCCCGATCGCACCAATAGCAGGGCATGGATGGGCTGTTGACGTGTATCGCGGACAATCACCAAACGCATATCCTGGGCCTTGTACCCGAGTCGACGCAGGATAATATATTTTGCAAGTGCAAAATCCTCGCAATCCCCACTCTTGCGCATGAACGTCTCAATAGCCACCCAGTAGTCGTAAGCTTGCCAGTTTACCCGATCATCAATATAGGGAAAACTGTTGATCCATCTGTTGACGGCTATTAGCTGCTGAGCCGGGGTCATCTTTCCTAGCGTAACCAGGTGACGTTCGACATTGGAATTGCGACATTCCGTGTTTTTTTCCATCTGACAACGCGTATTATCGTCGATGAATCGCACCAGGTCCTGCCATTTTCCGGAAAAGCGAGCATGGGTCGTACTTCGTCCATTTGCTTCTTCTTGCACCGCCAGAACCATCAGAGCAGTGATTCCTACCAGGAATGCAGACCGAAGACGCAAGTTGAACATCAACCCCCCGTTATTAATAAAAATTAAGGGCTTGAAGCTGCAGGACCTTAATCTTTATTAAAGAATGTTTAAGAAAAACCTGCCCTAATGTGCAATTTGGCTACAAATAACCATAATCGTTAAAAAAAGGGGAGGTTTATTAATCTTCGTTAAAATTGCAGTTAACAGTCGTTAACAAAGTATTAATGATAATGCAAGGGTCGTTAACGAATCGCCTGAGCGGTCCCGCACCCTTAATATCTTGACCTCTGAGGCTTTTGGTGCGAGACTGAAAGCATACGCAACCACCGGATTTCCTACTTGCAAAACAATAAAACCTCGCAAGGCTTGATCCAGACGATTTACGCGCGTCTTTTCAAACGCAACTCAGACAGCCTGCGACAGTCTTTGGAAGATATGGTCGAAGAGCATCACAGCCTAGAGATGCTCTCAGATTCAAATGACCTGTCAGAAGAGGAATTGCTGATGCTTCGCAATCTTCTAGGCTATGGCAAGCTTCAAGTAGACGACGTTGCAATCCCGCGCACCGATATCATTGCTTTTGATCGCAATGAAGGTTTCGAGACCCTGGTAAAAATCTTCTCCACTGCCGGACATTCCCGAATCCCGGTTTATTCCGATTCCATGGATTCCATCATCGGAATGGTGCACATCAAGGATGTCTTCGCCGTTCTGGCACAAGATGGCAACCCATCGCATGTCAGCAATCCGCCGTCCGTAAACAGCTTGCTTCGTTCTGTTTTATTCGTTCCGCAATCGATGCATGTGATGGACCTTTTGGCGCGCATGCGCAATACGCGCACGCATCTTGCGGTTGTTGTCGATGAATACGGAGGCACCGACGGGCTGGTAACGATCGAGAACCTGGTCGAGGCCATCGTTGGTGATATCGAAGATGAACATGACAAGGCCGATGCCGTGTTATTTGCTGAGATTGGACCAACCAGCTATGCAGTCGATGCGCGATTTCCCCTTACAGAGCTTGAGGAAAAACTAGGACAGCAGCTTGTTTCCGATGACGAACGTGACGAAATCGACACCATAGGCGGGATGCTGTTCAAGCTTTCCGGATCTGTACCTGTCATTGGTGACATTATAGAGCATCCCAAGGGGTGTCGTTTCGAAGTCATTGATGGAGATCCGCGACGAATCCGCCGGTTAAGGCTACATATTCCTGAAAATATGGCGCCTGAGACAGATATGAAAAATGAAGCAGGAGATACCATATGATACGAACTATAAAAGCCTTACTGGTCCTTTGTTTGTATCTGCAGATCTTCGGAGTTGAATATACCTATGCAGATGTAAAACCTGGAGTGACCATAGATCAGGCCTGGATTCGTTTGTCACCGTTGAAGAACAGGCCCTCCGCGGCCTACGCCTTAATCACCGGAGGCAAAAGCGATGATCTATTAGATAGTGCAGCTTCTCCATATTTTAAACGGATAGAGATCCATTACAGTCGGATGACCGACTGGGGGATGACGATGGAAAAACTGTCGTCCATCGCAATACCTGCGTCACAAGTGGTTAAGCTAGAGCCTGGGGGTTATCATCTGATGCTGTTCGAAGCGCATGATCTTCCAAAGAAACCAAGCAAAACCCTCCCCATCACGCTTCATTTCAAAAATGGCGGAGCGCATGTGATCGAATTCACCATCAAGCCGTTTGGCACGATGCATTAGTCCTACATACTGAAAAAGGGAAGCACGCCTTCGCTTCAAGAAAAAGCGGTTGGTTCTAAGCCCCGTTTTGCGAAAGGCGAAGGATGATCTCCGCTGCAATCAGGCCAGCTTCCTTTTGCAATCCAACTTGGGCATAGGCTTGCATGACCGCATACAGGTTCCTGGCATTGACCTCCTCAAGCCGATTCCCCAATGCGAAAGCTGCAATCAAGATCACCTCACCTCGTTTGCCTTCTTGCGCTGCCATGCGAAGCTGTAGGGTCAGAGGACTATCTCCATCTATAGGAAATTGGCATTCAGTAGGTAAATCCTTGATTGTGCGCTTAGGCAAAAGTTTTAATCCAAGAACCGAAGCCGTAAACAGCTTACACAATCGTCCTTTTGCCCTTTTCCCTGCCCTCTTATCCAGATGATCCAACCACAAAGTCATCAGTTTGGTTGAGCGTGGAACACGTCCCGGATCGCCCGGATCGTTTACAAGAAGAGCCAGAGGCCAGACGCGCATCATCGAGCTGACAGCGCCCAGCTTACCCATCCGAACCCAAGTGCGCAGAGCATCAAACCATTTCTTCGCATGCCCAGCATCACCGTTTAGAATTAGAGCAGCGACAATATCTTCACTAATCCTGATATAGTC
>Ga0056124_1000979_pt1 | contig 10119 bp, 4 predicted proteins | sample WorMetHEROISLAND_2_FD_70069 | JGI IMG/M metagenome (GOLD analysis project Ga0056124, IMG submission 70069) | Marine gutless worms symbiont microbial communities from Max Planck institute for Marine Microbiology, Germany - Olavius sp. 4 HERON ISLAND | ecosystem: Host-associated > Annelida >... | reverse complement strand
AAATCCCGGAAAGTCGTGGAATCTGAAAGTTGAAATTTCCATGCCTGGAAACCCCAGAGGTTCCAAAGTTCCCTGAAAAATAGTTGGGAGTCCTGGAATTCTACCGTGGTTAATTGCATTCAATCAGTTAGCGAAGTAAAAGCACTACCTTTGTCCTGAGTCCATTGGTTTGTTTAAAACACTAAGCCCGTGTCATATGATCGATGACGTCTAGTTCACCGATTTTGTCGGCTGCTTTTATCAGCAAAGTAAACCCCATCTAGAAACTTTGGTGGCCATTTTTGTGCGTTCTGGTCCTGGAAATTATTGAAATTTTGCTCTTTGGGCTCATGGAAAGCCGTGAAAGGCAGTGTTGTACGAACCCTGCTTTTTGGCTGTTTTGTTGACGTTTGCTAGCGCTGCTTTGCATACTTACTACTACCGGTTCACTGCCTGCGGCTTTTAGTTAATAGTTGCACCATTTGTTACTGCGATCTGGTTAGATTGTCGTCGGCCGCTATAATTAATGTTACGCTGAATTATAATAATAACAGTTTATTATTATTATTATTATTATTATTATTATTATTAAATTAACTTATTTCTATGTGTATGTATGTAGCTGAATGTCTTAACACAGCCTGCTATTTGATTTTAGCCGTTTACATCTGTTAACTACAACAACGTGTAAATAATAATTCTGTCGCGGTTACCGGCTACTATGTTGCCTTGCTCCGGCCAGCATTTGTTCTACTATTAGCATATTTGTTTGGGTTTAAATTGGCAGTGACTGCCCACATTGTTAGTCGATATCACGTTCTAGGTTGTTATATCCGTAAAGACTTGATTTTGATGTATTTCTGAATATGCAAGATTATCTCGTTGCAACCTGTCTTGCTGCTATTTGTCAATATTCTCCAGTTACATCTTATCACGTGTAAGTCATTGGAAAGTATGAAATCGTAACAGTAAGAACAGTTACTTTCAGGGGTGCATTTATTTGAAATAAATAAAAATCGATGAAACTGGAAAAATTAATCATGAGAGGAAGGCATTTTGCCAGAACCAAAATGTTTCTGCTATAAGTACACTTGTCTGTTTCTAAATATGCCTCTGGTTCCGTCACTGACATTATTTTATTTCTTCTGTGCAATATGTGTGATGTATTTTCAGTTTATATTTATATTCCGTGAACGTCTGATAGTACGTCATTGGCAGACTAGTTGTTAAAGGCGTGTGTAGACTGTGCCACTGGTGACTGCTAGAAACTATCTCGTGAAACAGTTTTGTAATGACACGTTGCTTTGTGATAGTGAGGCCATTCGTTGAGTCAATTGAAAGGCCTGTTTTGCAGTCTAGGCTAATTATTGTATTTGTTAGCGTCAGCTTGTGTATTTGTGTGTCAGTTGTATGTCAAAGGCATTCTAGCCACTGCATTGTTTGCCTCGGCATTACTTTTGAGCACCCCACCCGACCCAACTTAGACATTAACAGGATTAAGCAAAAGTAGTGTAACAGCCGTGGGCATTTTTGCGATTCATTTAGCCACGTAGCTACATCAAAAGCAGCACAGAGAATGGACAGAATGGCTCACGAAATTAGCAAAAGTAATGTCCGGAATTTCTGTGCAGAATTCCGCAATCCCCGTGCAGTTGTAACAACATTCTCTGTCTGTGTTTTCAGTTTGTGATTGGCAGCTGGATCCAAAATTCATTACCCGATTAAAAATCCGGTTAATTGATAACCCATTTTTAGCATTGATTGCTGATGATTGAACCGAAAAATGCGATCTTGGCCTGTCTTTGCATCAGCTTAGCGTGCGTGATGACTTTGACTTCCTCTCGTGCCTAGGCTATGATTGTTACTGTTTTCATTGACGGACGCATGTATACACAGTTGACGTCATAAACACATTATCGACGTTTTATATGAAAACGCCTAGCTTTGTGCAAATTATTCGGTAGTTGGAGGTGTACGTGTCATTGCACTGTCATTTTCCTTGCCTGACAGTTGACACCGGTCCGGGCGACTCTCTATGCATAGCAGTCTCGTCTATCTGCTGTATTGAAGAAGTTATAAATCAGCCGCTCACATTACCTCCACATTTTTCACCTTAGTTCTTCAGACATGCACAATTTTTAGGGCTGCAGAAAGTAATGATTAGGAATCGATTAGTCGGTAAAAAAATTAATCAATTACAATTTTGTAATTGATTAAAATTTTTTGACTTCTTGTCGGCCTAAAATGACTGACGATGAACTTTTGTGATCTAATGTTATTTTGCATAAGACATGTCATCAAGATTTGTACTTGTACAGTGTTAGTTCAACAGTCTGCATTTTGTGAGCTTTGACTACACAGTTTGTGTACTGCATCATCATCATCACTTTTTCGATTTTGCTTTAATTTGTGAAAGATAACAACCGGTATTTGAATTCTGCAGTTTTGGGTCTTTGTTGATGACAAAAACTAATTGAAATTAATCAATTTCGATTGATTTTTTTAGATTAATCGATTAAAGAAATTTAATCAGTACCAGCCTTGCAAATATAATTTTAGTTTGTTTGGCCGTTTTGATTTCGTATTTTTATTCCGTCTTTGCCAAATGACAGGTTTGTGACAATCTCTTCTGCCAGCTGCTCCTATCTTCTTCTCTCTTCATGTTTACATAATCCTTGCTTGTGATGTTGCTTAGCGTTTGTAGGCGCTTTCATCCTGTTGTTGCTTTGCCTAACATCCTTCGATTGTGTTCCATAGCAATGAGTTCTTCGGTTTCACAGAGGGCTGAAATTTGGCGTATGGTTAGTAATTAAGACCTGACTACTCATGTAATGAATGATTCAGTGGCTTAGGAAGTCTACCGCATTTCTTCAGATAGGATGTAACGTAAAAACTGACCCAGTCGAACCGGAATGCATGAAGTTACTTTACCTGAAGATTGGCTGAGAAGCAGTTGTTAGTAGGTGAAATTGCATGCAATTCCGTCGACAAATGCTGACAGTTTCGCTTCTTGCTACTGCAACTATAACACTTGAGTCATTAATAGCTGTGTGCTGGGGCGTCTGTCTCCCTTAAGCCCATTTAGCAAAAAGTGCCTCTTCCTTTATTATTTCTTCTCCCACCTTTTTCCTTTGCCATCCATCTTCCGGTGACTTTCCTCTGAATCCGGCTAGGGTGTCTGGGTACACTGTAGGCACTCCAAGTGGGAGGCCGCGGTTCGATTTTGTGACATTGTGGGCCTGAAAAAAGCATTTGGAAGGAAGCTAGAGAAAATTAATATAATTTAGGTTCTAAGTTAATACCAACTTTCCCCCTCTTCTGCATACATTTAGGATTGTTTACTTGACTCCAAGGTGTAGGTAGCCCTTGGATGTGTGTGGCTTGTAATAGAGGTCTGCTTGGGCACCGAAACTGAACCTTGTCCACGTGAACACTGTACCCATCCCCACCCCATTCCCACAGCCTCTGCCCCCGTCCGCACAACATATGTCCCTATCCCCACAGGTCCGCGTTAGTGAATGTCGACACTGAGCATAATATATCAATTTGATATTATTATCCAAAACTGTAATAAGTCTAAACAGTAGTTACAGTATGGAATACATCAGCCAGCATGCGTCATGTTTCAAAAGTCAAACATCGTGAAGCAGAATTATGTCAGTGACAGCTCATGATCAACACAGCGAAGACTGTTAAGTCTCACAGTTTACCGCCGCGGTATTACCGTCGGCGTTGCTTCCTATCCCCACAGTAACCCCGTGAGACGTGACCCTGTCCCCATGGTATTACCATGAATGTGGTCTCTATTACCGCGGTTCCCTGCAGTATTCCTGCCGTGCAGACCTCTAGTTTGTAATTACTTGTGAAATATATGGCGTGCATAATATATTGCAGTATATAGTAATTAAAACTTTTATTATTACTTTGACTTAATGATCCAAAATACAATCAACCATTATGTCAGTCTGTTCTATTATTCATCTTTTTCCTCACGTGAGGCATATATTTGCTCCATGAATGATTTTACTTCACCGCTGACCGGTAATGCTTCTGTATATAAGTTGAATCAAATCCGCAGTGGAATTGTGGAATTTGCAGATTTAAATTGCTGGTGGTATTTATATCTATGTAATTTGCACGAACCCATTGAAAAGTATCTGTGTATGTATATTAAATATGTATTTCGGATTACACCGATTATTACCATTGTGTCCGTATGTTTCAGTATTTTTCACCTGAACCTGGCAGCTGTGGTATGCTTTGCATATTGATCCCCATTTCCTTGAGTCACTGCTGTAAACAAATAGAAAAAATGGTCTGTACTAGGGTGGCTTGAGTAGAAACAATAGTTCCATTTTCCATTATGACTCAAGTGATCTGTCATTATTTTTTGTTCAGTATTTATTCAGTTGTTCGTAGATGTTTTAAGTTATGAGGTAATTTTGCTGTATTCAGATGCATTTGTTACATTTTGTTGCATATGCAATATTTCGGTGTTCCGCTGTGGCTACGAAACTAAACCTGTATGTCGGCTATGGTGTATATTTGCTGGCTTTATTCCATCTGCAGGCAATACTGAAGTTTTATGGTTTCTGATCGTTGTCCTGTTGTAAGTAAACAAATTAGATTCTGTTGTTGAATGTCTGAAATTGTTTCATTCTGTAACATTTCTTTTGTTTGTGTCCCAGTGCATCTGGCAGTCGTCGTCCGTTAGTGACGAGCTTATTTACAGAGTAGGGCGCTGTTTATATTTCGTGGTGGCGTGCGGAACGGTCTTTCATGTTGCATTCGAGTGAGGACAACCGGACATAGACAGAGCGACCACTTATTGAACAATATTTGCAGTAAAGGTCTATTAATAGACCTTGGTTGCAGTGTCAGCTGCATGTACGTGTGTGTCTATATACTGGAAATCACCAAAGTTCAACTTGTACTATACTGAAACCCATCGACTTCTGGGGACTTTGTCCCCCAGACCCCATACATGGACCCCACTGGGGGACTGCACCCTCTCATTAGGAATTCTTTTTTTTCAAAAGTTGGCAGCTCTGGAATTGTCCGAGAAAATATCTCGCTGGGGAAAACTGCTTATTGTTGACGTCACATTGGGGGCAATGCTATCATTTTGTAGCGAATTAGTCACGTCATGTTTTGGATTGCGCATTTCTCGTGCAGTGCATTTGGTCATCATGCGAGTACTGCTGTACTTCTGTATTTCACCATTATACTGTTACACGCATAACAGCTACGTTGAGAACAGTGCCGTAATGTGTCAGCGAAATATTGGGGAATTTCCCAGTGAATATCGGGGAATTTCCCCGGTGTGAGTGGTCGCCCTGCATAGATATGTAACATAGAGTGTGCAGCATTGCATTGTGGCATAGATATGCGTAGTGCTTCTTTGATATGCTTCGTCATCATCATCGTCGTCGTCGTCGTCGGTGTAGTCAAGGGCCATGGAGTAAACCATAGCACTCAACGATAGAAAATGGTTAGAAAAACCTAGGTTTTTAGGTTTTTAAAACCTAGAAAAAGCTCAGAAGTCCGATTTTTTAGGTTTTTAAAGTTTTTTTTTTCAATTTCTTGTGCAGTTTGTAATAAAAGTCAAATTTAATTTCATATTTTAGTCGTGGTTTTGAGTTTTGACATCACGTCATTCACTCAACAAGAAGGATAAGACATGGAGAGTGGTGTGTGGGATGTTCTTCAGTGGGTCTTCAGATTTGTGTCCCGTCTTCGTTGTGTTCTTTGTACACTGAAACCTAAAAAGAACCTTAAGACGTTTCCCAAAAACGTAGGTCTCTTCCAGCCCTGTTTCCAACCCTGCATTCTGGAAACATGTACCTGCCCCATGTACTATATTAATTCTGGTCTACTTTACCATTTTGTTCGATGAATTAAGGTGTTGTTTTTTCTTATTGTGCATATCGTAGGACGTGTGGCGTTTGGTTTGGTCGGTGGGCCTTGGCTTGTAGTCGGCATGCGTTGTCATATAGTGGCTTGCTTGCATAAGGACCGTAGTTGCTAGAGAGGCTCTGCTGCAGCGTGTGTGCCAGCGATGAATTATTATTACTCCGTATGTTGTTGATGTTGTATGATAATATCCGGTTATGTGGTTATATTTGTGCACAGGCCCGTAGCCGAGGGTAATTTCATGGGTGTCATCAACCCCCCCCCTCTCCCCCATCAGCCGGAACCAGGAAGCATTGCATAAAGTAACCAAAAACCTCACCACGTGATGCAATTTTGGAGCTCGAAATGGGTTGAAATGCATTCGCAGCCAGCCCGGACCCCAATGGGGGAGCTTACAGTGCACCCCATGCTCCGAGGCTAGATTAGTTGAGGGCCAGTTCACGATCCAAGGGGTAGAGTGGAACCATCGTTGGAAAAGTCTGGCTGCGGGCCTGGTGTCTGTTGATACTGGTCACTGCTGTCCAATTCAACTGGGAATGTATTCTATTCCGTTTACACATCTCCGTTCTCCATATCACAGTTCCCATAATGCATCAGTAATAACGTGTCTTCCGGTTCCGGTTCCTGCAAATTGATCACAAATATTTATACTGTGCTACATGATGAATGTTTAAATCCGTGGTACATTTTAGTAGAAACCGGAACCGGAAGACACCTTATTGCTGATGCATTGTGGGAATTGTGGTAAACCGAACTGCTTAAGAAAGATTTTATGTGACATGTTCTGTCCATTTATCTGTCTGCCTGTCGTCTGGGTTTCATCAAAAAATTACAAACGTATTCTGACGAAATTCTTTGGAGGGGTTGCATACAGTCCAAGAATGAGGTAGTCAAGAGTTTGGCAGCAATCTGGATTTTTGTAAAATTATTCTGCAATAAAGTAGCAGACGTTAGAAGTCGTCCAGGATTCTTTACCGTCGGGAGATAGTGCATTAACTCTGTTGTGTTTGCCAGGCGTCAGCAGCACTATTCTCGGCGGATGGATGCAGCCAATCGTGATAATCTAATGTCCAAGCCAAAACTTGTGTTCGTTTAAACCACATTGGTATAGCTGATCGGTGTCTGTCGAAGTTGTATCTTGTAAAGCTGCTGACTTCATACGAGCTTCTGCTAACGTTTCAATACTGCAGTTAGACACGCGTGCCATTGGCTGAGCTGAAATATCACTGTACTGTTGGTTTGTGTGAAAAACTGCTGGCTGTTGAGTGGCTAGTGGCTAGAATTTTGACGTTCCGGCTGTGCAATTTGAAACAGTTTAATGCCCGGCGTTCCAGTGTGTTAAATTGATTCTTCATATCTACTGAATCTGTTTGGAATGTAGCCTTTGCTGTTAATCGTGCTACTGCTTTGAAAACTGTCTAGTTGTGCCGAAAAACTAACACATAGCTGGGGTTGAGACTCCCAGACACGTACCCAAAAACCATATATGTTTTATTGGGTAAACCCACCTAAGAAGTCCAGCAAAAAACCGCCCTAAACTTGATCAAATTTTGATTTGTGATAATGAAATGTTTTATCGCAGTTATAAGTTTTTTAAAATTTAGAACCCATGAATTTGCAAATTTTTGGATATTTGCTTGATGTGGACAGTACCTGAGGAAAAAATAGCTGGCAGTTAAAAAGTCAGTGACATATGTGGTTGTTATATGTGGTTGTGACTAGCACTGCTTTTTTGCTGTACGAGGGCCGGTCAGTATGTAAGAAATCACTATTTATATATCAGTAAAACGTACAAAGTTCTTTGGATGGGTTAGGCATATTCCAAGAAGTTAGTAGATTTTGATTCGGATTCTTTTGTAGGTTGTGGATTATTCTATAGTTTTTTTTTACCATTTGGAGATGGGGCATAAACTGAGACTCCGTTGTGCTCGCCAGATGGCAGCAGCATTGTGTCGTTGTTTATTCGTGACGTCATCATCTTGAACGTTCCTCGTGCGTGTTGAATCTGATTGATGAGTTGTGATTGGTCGGGTCCGTTATGTTAGTTTCGGCTTTCATTCACACAGACTTAAGCTGGTTCTCGTTGTCATTTATAATTTATTTCTGCTACAGACTTGCCGTGTTGGGCTAACAGTAGAACACCCTGCTGTCATACAATGTAAGCAGTTTTGTATAGCCTTGCAGTGCTCTCATAACCTGAAACTCTTACTGCTAATAAACTATATAAATTCATCAAAGTAAAACCTTTATTTTTACTGAAATTGTTGACGTTTCAGCAACTGCTATTGCCTTCTCCAAATCCCGAACAATTTAACTAATCCGGGTTGCAATTTTGTGAATTTATGCAGCTTATTACAAAATAGGATGCAGTGCTAAGTGGTGAGCAGTAACAGACTGAGTGATGAGTTTTGTTGATAGGATGGCTTATTACCTATGCACCAAGTACTGCTAAGCGTAAATTTCATTCATTCTTACAGCCAGCTTCTGGCGCTATTGTTTATTGGGCGAAATCGCTCTAGTGCAAGCGATTCCGCCTATAGCTGCCCATTTCTCTGTAGCGTGGTCTGTCTGTCTGTCGTCTGTCACACCTGCAGAGTTCAAATGGCACATCGCGTTAGATGGGGTCCCTGACCGTCCAGGGGTAGGGGAGGTTTGGGGGTCGAGCGCTCAGCCAAAACACGCAGTTGCTTCCGTCTTACGCAATAACATGATTTATGATTCAGCAGGTGGCAGCACAATCAACAGTTCCGCATCTTCCCAACTTACTTTGGTCCATTTTTATGTTACAATGCCACGTGTATAGACCAATAAAGTAAAGTGCACCTTTGTATGAATTTACTCTGTACTAAGTTTATTACATTGTTATGATTATCGTCGTCATTTTCGTCGTCGTTTTGTTACTGTTGTGTTTTTAAGTGTATTATTGTGTGATTAATTCTGCCACGGACTACCTATATTGCCTGAAGGCCCATCACTACCCTATGATGGGCTTAGTTGATTGTGCTGAAAGCTTTTGATCCGCATCGGGTTTCAAGGCTGAATATATAATTTGTTGATAACAAAAACAGTAGACGAGTACTCCCAGTTTTTTTCTGTTTTGCCGTGTTGTCAATGAATTAAGACAGCTAGGCGTGGTTACGTGCTAATGAGTTTATCACGGAGTAGAACGTTGCTTCCGTTAAGTCGGTACTACTTGACGATAAACAACATCACGTCTGTTGTGTAAGCGCTGTGTAACAGAAGCGGATTTGGGCATTTTCAGCATATTCGGCCGAACAGGGCTCCACAAAAATGGAACCCTCACAGGCCAGAGAATGTCGGACATTTTCTGGCCTGTGAGGACCTCTCTACGGCGTGTTGCGACATTTGAAAGTTTACTTGGTGCAACACGACATTGGTTTGGTGGGATTGTGTACGCTATTGCATCTGAAATTTATGTCAGGGTCCCACAATTTTACGGAGCGGGGTTCTGAATGGGTTTAAATCCGGCACTCTGCTGTTGAGTGAAGTTGTACCTAAAGCTCCACAGACTCGTGGCAGTCTGCAAGTTTAGGCCTGTTTAAGCAGTCCTTTTTCTGCAATCGCATACCATCTCCTGTTTACTAAATTTTGCCATTATGTACATACGCTTGGAAAGAGAATTTCGTGACGGCATGCGCACAGGCCCCCTTCATTTAATGCTTAGGTGAACACTTGTGTTCCTCTTTTTTGCTATTATCTGTCTGATTCAGTATGCTGCGACTGAAAAATTCGCGGAAAGAGAAACGCTGTTGTAGCATGGGCCATAGCAAATGCGGTGCAAACCGGTTGCAGTTTCGGCGTTTTCGTTAATTGACCGAAGTGTGGACCGACCTTTACTGCACACGTGCTGCAGTTACAGCCAGTGATATATTTTTCGTTATCGTTACAGTTACCGTTGTTCAACCGGACGCTGCTAGGTGTAGTACCGCTGTAGGTCTGGCTGTGTGTCTGTCTGTCTGTCTGTCTGTCTGCGCGTATCGTTGGTTGTTCGTCTGTGCGTCTGCGTGACTGTCTTGTTGCCGTTGCTTGCTTGTACTTGATGACAAATAATAACATACACACTGCTGCCGTTCAGCTCCTTATGCACGTTCTTATGATGAGAAGCAGGCCCTGATTTAGCTGGTGGGAGGCCTGGGGCCCAGCAGGGGCGTCGCTAGGAGCTCATAAGACACGTGGCAGTCGCCCCTGAGGCCGAGGTCGAGCGCC
>Ga0056124_1000978_pt1 | contig 10126 bp, 6 predicted proteins | sample WorMetHEROISLAND_2_FD_70069 | JGI IMG/M metagenome (GOLD analysis project Ga0056124, IMG submission 70069) | Marine gutless worms symbiont microbial communities from Max Planck institute for Marine Microbiology, Germany - Olavius sp. 4 HERON ISLAND | ecosystem: Host-associated > Annelida >... | reverse complement strand
ACATTTCATACGCAGGTTGTCCTGGTCTATCTTGAATGGTTTCGGCGCAATTCAATCTTAAAATGTGTATTGCAGCCTAAAATCGCTAAAAATTCACTAAAAACCCCTATTTTTGGGGTTCAAGGTCATTCAAGGTCATCGATGTTGGTACCACTGGAAAGCTCGTCGGCAGTGCTTGCTATGATGCGCAGCAAGTCTGCGTCTATCTGCAACCGTTTTCACGCTAGATGAGCCAAAAGTGGTAAAATAACGATTTCTAAGGGGGGTACCCCTCTTTGTTGCCCTCGTTCGAGGGGAACCCCCTCCCCAGCGGCACCAAATTACCTCATAAGAAACTAGAGACTCTAGGCTATCATATGGTGAAGACCCGGAGTCTCTATCTCATCTAGGCTTGGTATACCACCGGGTTGTGACAGACAGACAGACAGACAGAATTCCCATAGCTAATACGCGCCTCAGCAGTACCTGCCGGTACAGCTGTGGCGCGTAATAACTGATTGATGAGCACTGCAGTTGTTAAACTTGGCGTAGTGTTGAAAGTTAGCGAGAGTGCTGAAGTGTCTGTGTGGTGGTGATCTGCACGACTGTGCACATATGTTTGATTATTATTTGGCTAACTGCGGAAACAGTAACCTGTCAGTACCAGTGCAAGTGATTGCCTGGAAAGACTCATCTCTGAATGTGTCGAGTGGGACATAAAATGCGACTCAGAGGCAGATCCAAGAGAGAAGCTTGTTCAAATGAAGCAATAAAGTGTGGGTTATATATAAAGTTGAAGTTGAGTGTTGTTCTTAGCTGTCATTGTCTCGTTTGTGATGTTTAAAGCACTCTTTGGTCTGCATTCAGTTGGTTTTGTTGTGATGGTGTTGCATTCGTGCATTGTACAGAATCCGTTGAGCCACGACGGCAGACCACTGCAGAGTCACGCGAGTTGCTCGTCAACTTCTACGTCTAAAGGTCGGCACGTTACTGAACACTATGAAGCATTTATACGAGACTGTTATTTAGTGGTAAAAATGTAAAAAGGGACTCATATGATGTTGCTTAATATCAGAGCAGTCATATATTTTGTTGGACTTTCGAGTATGTTTAGTTGACTGTTTCATTTTTGTCTCAGTTGTTTGTGATTTTGTTATAGTTATAATATATAATTAGCGAAAATATAAAATATGTAATGTCGCTAGTGGTTTGGTGGTACTGAATTTCTTTACATTTATGTTATACTGTCGTTAATGGCTGGGCATTGGGAAGTGTATCCAAAAATCCCCAGTGTTGCAGTGCTTAAATATTGTTATGGAGAACTTTTGGGTACTTTTAGACCTGAACAAACAAGCTAATTGTATCTCACTGGTCATATATTAATCAGTCTATTTAAGCAGCACCTGTTGGTCAAACTTGGGTATTAGGAATTTTGAATTCATAGTGTAGCATACATAGCTACACCTGACCCATTAAGTTTTTGACCCATTCGTCTGAGTATCAGCAGTTGCACTATTGTTTGCATGAGCAGTGGTAGCGTGTAGTTTACATGATGTATATGGAATCATTAATCTTGACAAATGTCATCATAATCAGCACAGATGTATGTACGGTGGTTGGTGTCGTGTGTGTCAGCTGATGAGGGTCACAGTCCAGGCAAAGATTCTAGCTTACATCGTCAGGCCACTGCAGTGCAGTCCAGTGCACGTCAACGTCAGAGTTCTGCAAGTGCTGTTGCTGAGAATGACCGTTTACCGACGAAACGATCGAGAAGTGGCAGAAGATCAGTGAAACACGCTAGAACTGATGAAGGTGAAGACACTGCAGTGGAGCAACGGGAAGGAGTGCCTGCTGTCGTAGTGAAAAGAGGAAGAGGCAGACCAAGAAAGGTGTGCACAGTAACTTTGATGAGACAGTATTTAACACCATTTCTGTAGATGCTCTTTTTGTCAAAATGTTGCTCGCTCATCTCACTCAATTTGTCATCTGTGCTGCATTATAATTGTTCACTTGCGTGTTGTTTGGTGCTAAGTTCTGCAATGTGATGTGTGTAGTACCTGTCTTGATGTCTGTTGTCGGAGGTATTATGTTTTCAGGTTGTTGTACGTGTGCACGTCTGTGCCTCATGCAGAGTTTACTGGCACGATATCTTAGAACTTGGAACTCAATGGAGGGAATTTCACCAAACCTTGATTTATGATGCATTTGAGGCCAAGCAGGAACTTATTAGTAGGGCTGTATCAAATAGGAGATTTTACTATTCGGCCGAGTAAGAATAATTTATTCTATTATTCGGCCGAATACGAATAGAATACGAATAACTGATGCAAGTTTACACAAGTTGCATGTTGCATAATGCCCTGATTTCATCACTCACACATACAGCGAAAAATTTTCAAATTGGACTTCTTGTATCCGTGTTAAAGGAATGATACTAACAAAGACTAATGATTCTATGTACTCTTGACAGTGAGCAATTTAAACGGCTGAGGGACAGCCGTGAAGCGTCACGTGTGTGCGCTAGGCTGCTGAGACTGCCGGGCTGACAGCAGCTGTCTTTGAGGCTAAATGCAGGAGTAACGTGCGACGGCGGCGGCGCCCATTGTTCGTATTTGGTTAATTTTTTTTGCGCTAATATTTGACAGAATATAAATACAGTATTCTGCTTACTATTCAGAACGAATAGAACATGAATAGAATATTTGGTACAGCCTTACTGATTAGGTTTTGATGGTCTAGGGATCAAGGTCAGTGTTGCAAAGACCGATGTGCAAAACTTTAGCACTCATGGACTAGAGGTGTGCGGGAAGGGCTATTTCTGTTCCCATTCCCATAAAACCATTCCCACCCATTCCCATGATAATAACCTATTCCCATTCCCATTTTTCCTAATACCACTATTCCCGATTTTCATTCCCATTACCGTCATGAAATTTTTAGAAATATCGAGATACAAGAAAGCGGATAAAACTGGATCGAATCTGTAAACTAGCTATGATGAAGGAGCATAAATAAGTCAATGGAATTGTGTTTTGTATATATGCTCTATTTGCCGACTTCAATTTAAGCGGCTGATCTAATGCATCGCAATAATTTTGGGAATTTTTACACGCGTGAAATATATGCTATTCCTATTCCCATTGGCTTTATTCACATTCCCATTCCCATCATGAGCCGTATGGCTATCCCATTCCCATTCCCATGGGATTCCCATGGAAATGGGATTCCCATGGGGTTTCCCACTCCCATGCACACCTCTACTCATGGACTACGTGAAGCGTACGCTGAAATTTATCAACTACAACTGGCATGCATCTTGCTTACTGTACCCGTTAGCAGTGGTGGCTGTGAACGAGCCTACGGTAAACTCTGCCTCGTTAAAGATGAGTTGCGCAGTACAGGGGGAGATGAACGACTCAACAGTTTGATGCTGATGACAGTAGAAAAGAACATATAGTGAAGGACTTGGACTTGTGGGCATTTGTCGATACGTTTGCTCGAAAACCCAGAAAACTGAAACTACGGAGCAGACTGGAATGAAACTTTGCTGACTCTCTCTTTTTAAACTGGTTTGTAACTAAGCGAAGTAGGTGTTAGCAGTGCTGGCTTTGAACAAGTCTTCAGTAAACTACAGCACTACCACAACAGTTACATAAGAGACAGAGTCAGAAAAGTTTCAAGGTCTCCACAGCAGTACTTTGTGTTTGATTCATTGACTGAATGATTGGATCTGCTGCTGACAGTGACGGCAGAGACGTTTGTTACCAGAGTAATGTTGAATAGGCAGCTATTATTTCACAACGCTAGACACAGTGATTCAGGATATTCTGTTATGTATCTGGTGTTGTTCAGAGGGGTTTCCCAGTAAACGTTTGGGCTACAATTTGTGCTGATTTCTTTTGCAGTGCTACTTCGCACATCAAAAGCACTACAATTCCAAACTGCTTCTTTGTTGACACACAGTATTGTCCATGCCATCGTAGACGATACTGTTAGTTTTGTTGAGATATATCACAAATACCTTTGGTTTAGGGAGTTTGCAGAATACGAAGAATGAGGTAAATTCGCTGCTTCCGTTGGGCATCCGTAAGCTAAAAGGTTTTCAGCTTTGGGGGCTTCGCCCGCCTGACCTCCTGACCAGGGGCTGTGCCCCTGGACTCCTGCTGGGGGCATAGGGGCTCCACCCCACACCCTTTAACCCTTTTTATGAGCTGTCAGCTGAAAGTAATGGTTGGATACGTTGTGTGTGCGCTGTAGCATCCGTTAGTGCCAGTTGGTGGGGCTTGTTCAGACCGACGCAGGAGTACAACTGTAACTCATTCACAGGCAGCTCGTTACTCGTCCGTCAACAGTGTCGCTGGTCTGTCTGCCCGCGTCACGACTGTGGCTGGAGTGATGGAGCGTTGTGCAGGCAGCGTCAGTCTGTCAGTTCAGTCTGATAATAGCTTCGATGCAGAGTTCTGTGACGTGGAACCAGATTCCAGTCCAGGCTCTGTGCTGAATGCTGCTGCTGCTGCTGATGATGATGATGATGGTCTGACTGCCAGTGATGCGTTTGTCTCAGCAGCCGTGAGTACGTCCGTCAGCAGTGGGTCAGCCGTGACCCTTGTGCAGCGTCCAGTGATACAGGAAACACTGATTGCAACCACTGCCACTAGCGATGCTGCCATGCGTACCCATCTTCCTGCATTCAGCTCCACAACAATGACAGCAACCGATCTGCTGCCCAAGTCATCCTTCCCTCTGACGTGTGCGCAGTTTCCTTCGCCCGGCAAGCACAATGCCGACATATTTAATTCTGTTTTACTGCCGCCGTCAACTGATGGCCTCAGAGATTACATTGCACCGGTGATGGCGGCCGAGTGCAGCACTCGCGGCATCCGCTTTCTGTCGGCTACTGCAGCAGCCACGTGTGATACGTCGACGGTCTCGTCGCCTTCATTTGCACGATCTCTCTGTGCGGCTATCTGCACTACAGCAACGCGTCCTCTGCAGCAGCAGCCGCCGGAGTCTAACCTGACAGCTGCCGGTGACAGCTGCAGCGCTGTAGACCGACACGTTGGCAGTGTGTCTGTGCCTAGCTTGGTGTCACCCAGCCTCGTCCAACACAACACAGTTGTGACCTCGTCGTCAACTCCGGTGATGGCTGATGTCTTGCAGGCTCAGTTGGACCAAGGCAGCCTGCTGTCTGCTGCCGGACTGCCCGTGGTGCGCACTGCAAGACTAACTGATCATACGGAACTTGTCAACGCCCTTCTGTCTCAGACGCAGTTGGGAATTGCAAGAACAGAAGCATTGGCAGGGTCGCCGGCGCGACAGCAGATGCTGCCGAACGAGCTAAGTGTTCCAGTCATACTTCTTAACCTTGGTGCTGGGACTGGGTCACTTCCTGCATTTAGTTGTGCTGCAGTTCTTCCTCCAGGCGCGTTGCAGTTTTTGAAGATATCAGCTTCAAGCGAATCATCGATTGCTTTGTCTCCAGCAAGTGCATCTATGGTCTCAGCTGCTGATGAGCCCAGATCCACCGTGTAGTGTTTCACAAGTTGTTTTTTTGTTGCGTGACTTTCGTATGCTTTAAAAATGCTGTATTAATACGTGCTTGTTGATATCTTGAAATAATTGGTGCAATTTGTGACTTGTTTGAAGAGCATAATACTCATGATGTCGTGTTTGTTGTTTTACTTTTTTGTTTTGGTAGTTGTTTAGAAATCCGTTTCTCGTTTGTTGTTCTTGAGTCCTTCATTCTGCTTTATGTGCTTTTCTTTTCTTTTTGGCATTACGTACGCAACTAATACTTTGTTTAAAAGGATAGAAGGTCAAATTTAGTTGATAGTAATAGTTTTTTTGTCATTTTGTTGTATGAAACATGTGTATGTTGAAAAATATTAGTACTTTACTTTCTGCAGTGGCATTTCGGTGTATCCCAAAGTTTGTTGTATTCTTTTCCATTGTTTCTGTTGGTGAAATAACTTCACTCATTAAATGTTCATACTTTGAGCATAATAAGTACAAAGCACGTGATGTCTTTATTGACTGGGTGTGAAATAATCATGTATCTGTGTATGTACTTATTATTCTGAGAAGCATCTGTTATGTATACCATGTGCTGTGAAGCTTTCACCCTTTCTATTATTGCCATAACTTTGTCTAGTATCGGTGAATTATATCATATTTATTGGCAGACATACATGTCATACAGTAGTGGAAATTTTCTATGAGAGGACTAAATGAGTGGCTTTGGAACAGTGTATAGCCGTTAGCATGCATAATGTTGTGATGAGTTTTTGTCAGGTAGTGCAGCTACATATGTCCTTAGGTGAGCTATTTATGCAGCGTCTTGATGCAAATGTTGTGTAGTGTATGCAAGTGTATGTCTTCCAAAAATTATGAAATTGGTTTGATACTTGAAAGGGTCAGCGTTATGGCAGTAATTAACGAATGACGGTTTGGCAACAAGTGTCGTTGGTACATTCCACAAGTGCCAAGCAGTGGTTTCCCAGTGGAGTGTGAGTTGTATATAGACTACTGACAATATTGCTGGAATATGGTACTGGTTGTAGGGAATTTCTGGTTCACCGACTGCTTGAACAAGCTGTGGATTTGTAATTTGTTTACATAATAACAGTGTTTCTTACATGTCTTACTTACACCTACTGTACTTTATATTACTACTATTCATGCACAAAATGACAAGTTCGAATCTGTTTCCAGGTTTTCAAAGGTGGCCCAAGAACTTAGGAATCCCCTCACATATTAGCTAACCAAATCTACAAACCTAACACCACAGTATCAAAGACCTGAGGGTTTGTAGCCAATCAGAGGCATTTTATCAGACATGTTACTGGTTACTTGATTTTGTGCATCATGGTATAATATGCACAGTTTCATATGTAGGTTGATTGCTTTAGTAGTTAGTAGAATTTTGTTGTGCAGTGCAGTTTTGTTTGCAATTGTCAGTATTAAAAAGCAGTGGAAATCAAACGTGTAAATGCTTGAAGTAATGCCACACAAGGCTAGGTATATGCATGTCCCAACTGAAGTTGCTGCCTTTTGAAATTGACACTTCCGGTCTTACTGCGTTTTTGCCTACACAGTACATGTGATGGCGTTACAGAATTAGTAACACATAAATTTCGTAAATTGATGTGGACATGTGTAATAGCAGCATGCTCTAACCTCGACACAACTGCTACTTGTAATAATTCAAGTATGTGTACAGTATTATTTAATATTTAGCTACCGAGTACCGATATTGATATAACCTAGATGGAAGTGTGTGGCAGTGTTGGACAAAATCAGTGACAGTGATTACATGTGATGTTTAGTAAGCGTTCATTTGTCAGGTACTCTGTGAAAAGAGTATGCTGTTAAGCATCTATCTGGTTAATGAGTAACACTGTTGTTAGCGTTGTCAGTAGCTGAATGCTAGATTTACAACTGATGTATTGTGTCGGATAGTTGTGTCCATACATATTAGTTTGTACTTGATTACTTGCTGTGTATAATATTTAACAATGCTGTTATGATTGTTACGCTTAAATAAGTACAGATTTAGCACTGTAGTTAATGAACATGTTTAGAGTAATAGTGCACCGCATGTTTATGAAATATACTCCACATCTAGTTAGTTTTTTTTACATATAACTAGCATTTCTTATTGATTACATTGCACCAGTGTTGCAACATAGCATACTGTAGTTTGCTTGGACAGTAAACCATTTCATTCTAGGACTAGTAACCCTTTTTAAGTGGTTAGTGATTAGTAATTAATTTTTCAAATATTCATCCAAAACATTTTCTGTACTTTTAAAATTGTATTTGGTTTGTCTTTCACGCACAGTTACAACTGAGGAAATTACGATACGATACGATATATTATTTGCACTGGAAAACTGATAGGCAAGCTGCCAGTTTAATCTAGCACATGAACTAAAAGAAAACTAAAAATGTTTTTAATGGAACTAAAAAAGTAAAAAAATAAAAATCAAGAAACAGACGGTTATGGGAGAGATAAGGGACCTAAGACAGAAAAACTTAAAGGGAAGGAAATAACGATAACTGAAAATTAGAAAAAAAACTGAAACAGAAAAAAAGCCGTAATGCCGTCCGGGTATCCGCGAAATCAGTCTGAAGAGGTGCCAGATGTCTATGGAGGGTAGGATTTGAGAAATAGGAAAGTTTTGAGTTGGAATGGAAGAATGATGGGGTGATGGATGATAATAGTGGTGATGATGACACTGGCGAGGTGAGATGATCTTGGAGAAGAGATGAATTAGGAAGAGGCAGATCAAGACGTGGCTGACGAAGTGCGTGAGGAAGTTGATTCCAGAGGTAAGGCGATGCGTAGCGAAAGGAACGGCTGGTAATTTTTAAGGAGGAGCGAGTTGGTGGACGAGCAAGAGTGAATCTATGGCGTAAACGTGTGCTTATGTCTGGGGACTTCGGAGAGGACAGACCACGTGAAACTTCAAAGTCCCTAATATCTATTTAAAAAATTTGCCCGGCCATTGGGGGCCTGGGCCCCCTAGGTGTCCTTGTCTACGCCACTGCGAACAACTTAGCTTTCAAATCCGTAAGATATGTATTGTTGACGTTTAATAATTTAACGATATGCTGCTGTTTGCTTTTTTAGTTTTGGCTGAAGATGGATAAACAGATCAAGAAGCAAATAAAAGGTGACATTTCTTTTGCATAACTCATTAACTGCTGGAAGAAAATCTAGTTACATTATTTCAACTTAGTTATGATATAATATAATTGTTGAAACTTTAGTTCTTGTGACAACTGCACTTTTAGCGGGTTAAACATTCTTGTTGAAACGATCCAAATGTGAAATAAACTGCTGTATACAGGATTCGACACATAAATATAATTTATAAAATATGATTTATTTGCAAAGTCTAGTTTGTTTTATTCAGCCAAAATTCAAGAGGTTCGAGCCAGTTCTATGTTTATTTTTCACATTTATCTGCGTTTTTAATTTTACATTTATTTTTTTAATTTTTTTTAATGTTTAAGTTCAATATGCTGTTAATTAGTTGTTTAATTACATGTAGGCCTTACATACGCAGTTATGCAGATCGTATACTCATCTGTTTTTGTACAGTTATGGCCATTTGGGATTAACAAACGAAATTTTCAGTGTGATTTAACGACATAATTTTCCCAGTCCGGGCTGCAGGTTCGTGTGCTGCAGAGTGAAGCCATGCAAAAACGACAAAAATTGACCTCGAGTGACTTTTTCCAATTGCATTATACTTATTATATGACTAATTTTTTCGCGGTACGGAAATGTGACAATGATTCTGTTGTATCGCTGATTATTTCCGTCAAGGTGGACCGTGGAACTTCTCGTTCGAAGTGAAATTCTACCCGGTTGACCCGACACTTCTCCACGAAGAACTGACCAGGTACATAGAACTATTTGACTCAGACCTACATTACGTGATCACATCGAACAGCAACGATCAAAATTTAGCACTAGCTATCAGGACCAAAAGTGTATATACGACAACATGATGACGAGATCTCATTAAACTGATGCTGGTCGACAGTGTCAAATTCGGCATTTCTGTCTTTATTCATGCAGGCAGGCCGACCAGCATCAGTCTAATATTCAGCTATATGGACAACGAAAGCATTTCCTCAGTATTTTCTCTGCATCTAATTGTCAGTAAACTACACGCGTAAACGTTCTCGTTATTCGTTGTGATGACTAAACACAATTTTCGTTTGCGACACTCAGGCCTACGTATTTAATAGCTTCGTACGATTCTGCGAAATAACAGAAATTGTACTCGGTACGCCGGGGTACGGACAACCCTCCCCCGCAACAAAACCCCCTCTTTTTGTCATACCTTACTGCATGTTGAATTTTTGTAAACATTTTTGTGCTCTATTTTGTCCGTTTTTTATTAGCGCTAACTGTGTCGGATAACGAGCTTGAACAAAAAGTAACTTCGCGTCCACTAAATAGCAGCTTAAATATTTTGAAGGTGGGGTTGGGGCGGGGGCTCTTGTGATGTTTTATTGCTGAATGTTCTGACTTAAGACAAAAATGTGAGCAGAACAAAATATTGTTCCAGCGATCCGCCCCCCCCTGACACGGGCGCTCGTGCGATTTCCAGTGCAGCTGTTGGTTTGCTGT
>Ga0056124_1000977_pt1 | contig 10126 bp, 6 predicted proteins | sample WorMetHEROISLAND_2_FD_70069 | JGI IMG/M metagenome (GOLD analysis project Ga0056124, IMG submission 70069) | Marine gutless worms symbiont microbial communities from Max Planck institute for Marine Microbiology, Germany - Olavius sp. 4 HERON ISLAND | ecosystem: Host-associated > Annelida >... | reverse complement strand
TTTTTTTGCAGCAATGGTTTGCGATAGAACAAAACAAGTTATTTTAGCTTGTTTCATTTCATTTCATTATATTTTATCCCACGTTCGACCAAGCTAATAAACATGTATATTCGCCAAAAGCAGACAACAAAGAGAATGACGCGAAAAGTAAAAAGAACAACCAGGAAAACGTAACAGCACACGTGGCACAGTAAGATACAGAGCGATCAAACTTTTGAATAACACAAAAACGTTAATATTAGCTTAAAAAGACGTGGAGGGGCAGCTGAGAGGATCGTATAGTACCAGTGACGGTGCAACGGTAGCCGCCAGGTCGGATGACGACGCGCGCAACATGATCGACTGCGACGCGGTGCTCAAGTGCGCTGTCAGCAGGCAGCCAGCCGACGACCGCTGACGTAGACGCAACACTGAGCACCTGGACTTCAGTCGGAGTCATTGACGGGTCTGCGACACACACACACACCACAACGACCACTACATCGTACCGCAAGCAACCTTGACCAGTCAACTCAGCCTCCTATCTTCAGCGGGAATGCAACATCAGTCGGGAAGTCTGACCACCTGACCACATGGTTAGGGTTAAAATCAGGGTTAGGGTTAGAAATCAAGGTTAGGGTTAGGTTTAGGGCTAGGGTCAGGGTTAGAGTTAGGATTAGCAAACTAGCTGTGGTTAGTGTGTGTCATGGTTAAGGTTAAAACCCAGATTTTAACCATGACCATGTAGTCATGTGGTCACCTGGTCCGTGGTCACGAAATAGGGATACCCAACAAGTAGTTTACGGGAGTACACGGTGAAGGACTAGTGTGGCTAACAGGAACGGTGGTATGTCTGCTGGCTGCTCTGCGGTTCCAACTCTTCGCTCGTGCGGACGATGGATGGCCGCATAAGTGCGCTGCGGTAGCATTAGCTCATGCCAGTCAGCTGCCACTTCCGAGATTGTACAGTGCTTTTGGTCACGAGTCTGGCTGACGTAAGCAGCGCTATAGCAAGTACTGAAAGTACCTGATCTTTTCCTGTACTTATACTTTTACATACAGCGTCTTAGCTTCCCAACCTAATAGACCCAAAACTAAAACCAGTACCGAATATAAGTAGGTCTATGTTATTGAGAAAAACAACACGTAGACCTTACATTATGTAACGATATTGGCAAACCACATACGTTTCTTGTGACGTTTTTGACTTTTTGTTTCTTAACATATAAACAAAACGACACTAGGTAGATGTCAATTCAGGTTAATTTTAATCTCTTAATCGTTTTGGTATTTAAAAAAACGGCCACTCGAAAATTTACTGAATAATTAGGCGTTATTCAAAACAAAGGTAACGAAAAATGAGAACAGTTGCCAATATTTGAAACTCGTAGGCCTAGCTTACCTTTTCCAATGAGGAGCGTACACTGTTGATCCTTTGACTGGCCGCGACTTGTGACCGTCCGAACGCTGACCCGATGTACCTGTCACGACCGCCATCCATTACTAGACTGTAGACTAGAGTAAGAATCACAGCTCCCATATACAACGTGACTGACTACTCTCAAGTCGATCACAAGCAGATTAAGTTTAATTACTTGAGTGTGACTTCAGCAGCAAGCGTAAAGTAACCGTAACGAAAAGTAGCTATGACGAAAAGTAGTCTTATCAGGCAATTTCACAATCTCTAATAATAATTGTTCTTAACGAATCGCTAACCCTGTTCACTGCAATAAGAATTACAGTTCCCATCAACTAATAAAGCACGGCAATATTTTGACATCATTTCGGCAACGAATAGCAGCTTAACTGCAGTACATATGAGCTGTGTGCCACATGTCACATAGATCGAATCACGCGTTGTTAAGCAAGCAGAAGACACGGTGTGGTGCATACGATTCACGCCATCAACGGCCCGACTACAGCTTGTCACAATTCATTCATTCATTTCAAGAGAACGCAAGCACCTTATACAGTACATGTATACACATGGAGAATTACTGAATCACTGCATTTTCAGAAAAGCCAAAATGGCACTTACAACTGCCCACGAAAACATACATACACAGTAATGTTCTAAAAGTAAAATGAACATTAGCGCACACGGAAATACTAGTCACTGCACTACACACAAAAAAAAACACAAATAAAACATAAAAATTAGGCAGGCTACGTCATATCACTGATTGCTGAAATGTGTGAAAGTAACTACTAAGTAATGAAAGCTGATTTTTTGTGATCAAACCACTGGAATTATTTTTACTGTCATTTAAATAGCGAAAACTATACGGCCGTTCAGAGGCGCTGAACGACTAACGCTAGACATAGTTCAGATGACGTCACGCACGTGCGTTAAGTCGACTTTTTCGAGCAGCGCTTTGGTGCGGTCGTTGCCGCGGATGGTCGCCTTGAGCTGTCCGTCGAGGTAGACGTGGTACGATTGTATCTGAGCTTGAGGAACGTGATCTGGAGGCGCCCACGACATCAGAATACTGCTGATCAGCTGACGCTCTAGCCGCAGCTCACGCGGGAATCCAATCTCTACCCACCACACACACACACACACACACACATGTACAGACAACCAGTGCCACAGCCTTCTGAAGAATTAGTAGTATTTCTGGAAGGATAAAGAGGAGAGCGAGGGGCGTTAGAGACTAAAGTACCTGGATAGTTTGTGTGCATCGTGGAAGGATAACGTGAGCCCAACACAGCTCATCAGGGCGTCGGAAGACAGAGTGCTCCTGCATTGCATGATCGTCAATGACGGTAGGGCACCAAAACAACAAGAGTTTTTATTGAGACACAGCCTACATATATAACACGTTGTGTACCATTCAAATTTTTGCGTACTAGTCCATTTACGTTGTTGCACACATTATTGCGTTTTGACAACGAAAATGATGATGAATAATATCAGCTTTGCTTGCGAAATCTGTTTCCGACAAAGATTAGCTCTGAACCTTCAACTCACATTCGAGATAACTGAACGCACTGTTAAATCCCGACTTACAAATTAACTCTGTTATAAGAATCCTGTAAACCGTCACCAGTCCGATTAGTGCTTACTGCAGACAGTAATCCACCAGAAACAGCTGTGCGCTACATTCGTGCTTATACCATGAACGCTGTAAGGTCACGTAGACTATCATGTTTCTGTCGGCTGGACCTCTCTATACTTGAATCAATAGGAAATGAGCTGAACGAAAAAACACCGTTGTGTTTTTGGAGCTTAAACGCGGTGATTCAATCAGAAAGAACGTATTATGAAAACATTATAAAAACATTAAATCCGCGATAGAATTATTGAGAATCCCGCTTAGTCTACAAATAATTATTACCAATTTAATTCTAAAACAACAAGATAAACATTGAGACTTGAATCAGTACTGTTGAGACAAAAAAAAGATAAGAAATGTACCGAAGTAAGAAATGACTACAAAATAATGTTTAGTAAATAATTCAAGCAAATGACACAGATATGCTACGAATGATATGTTATGATGACAGAGAAAGAAGACATCAGACTGCAGACACGAGCAGTTAGGTGGGTAAGCTACCACAGAGCGCAGCTGACGAGTCTGGCACCAATTCACTAACGGCGATATTTGCTGGTGGAAGATCAGTAGTACGCGCACTTGTAGCTCTTAGCCGCGAACCTCCTGCATAACAGTGTCATGCCAATTATCGGCCGTCAGCACCAGTTTATAGAAAATTATCTTATCACAACACGCTAAACAGTGAGCTTCTCGATAACGTAGCCCGGAATCTTTTCAACAAAATTCAGTGGCACGGGCACTGTCCAAATATCGTACTACCAGAACAGAGTAACTTCAGTCAATCCTTGCGTCCCCGAGGACACCAGTTTTACTTTCCTAGTTGTACCTATAAGTTTGACAAGTGTTCCTTTGTTTTGATAGCAACATAGTTTAAATTTCTGTAGCTTATTAAACGTTCATAATGTTTTTATGTTTTGCATTGCATGTTTCGCATTGACTGTTGAAATTTCTGTAGCTCATTGGATGTTTATATTTTACGTTTTGCATTTACGTTTATTTTATGCAATAAAAGATTTACTTACTTTGTTAATTAATTACAGCACTCTATGGACTGCTGAATCGTCGACGATGCTAAGGTTTTACCGGTTGTTAGAAAGTGTCTGCTGGCGGATGCGCATTGCAGCGTTCTGGCTTGCAGCAGAGATGTCGGGTGTTGCGCTTGTACAGCGGACGAAGGAAACGCACTGGTGTTGCCTGAATTCGACTCACAGAGAGCGTGAAAGTCGGCCAGCTCTTCGTCTTGCAGCAAATAACACATAATTAACAAGAATGTCTCACCATGTCGTCAACGTTAGGATTTATAAATATAATGCAAAATACATACACGCTACACAAATAATCGCCATCTCATAATACCGAGTAAAATTAGTTCAGACAAAAATCCCAATTTAGTTTATCGCCACCATCATCATCATTATAATTATCGTCATTACGGGCAAACCCCGGACTGGAGCGTAGCCGTTTCCACGAGCTGCCTCCGTCGTCCTCGGTCCGGGGCGTGTCGCCACGCTGAGTTCAGTCCGTGGTTGAGTGGCTGAAGGTCGGCTTCCAGGGTCCGTAGCCAGGTGTGACGTGGACGTCCTGGGCGGCGCCTCAAGTCCTTGGCCAGCCCGCGGATTAACGCATGGAGAGCTTTGGACATGTCAGTTTAGTTTATGACGCTACATAAATTACGATCCACTTGTGATCTGACGCTCAGCTGATTGGCAGTAGCCACTATAGGCCTGCCGTTTGTTAGCAGATGATAAATAAAAAAACTCATTTTATTGATTCACGAGAAGCACAGAATTTGAACTGTACCTGGTACTTTTTGAATAAAATTTGACGGCACAAGACCACGCCTTCCGTCCATTAGCTCGCCATCAAAGAATCCGTCCTGCACGAAATAAATCCCACGTGTACGAAATAACTTAATTACTAGACTGCAATAGGCCCTACACAGTGTGACAAACAAATTGATAAGAATACACTGAAGACGACACGATTCAACTCTGACTCCACAGAGCAGCCGGAACTCTAGCAGTAGTACAACGAAACACTGGATTGAAAACAGTACAAGTCTACTTGGCAAGCAAACTCCACATCTCTCTCGCTCATCCGCCTCAGGTGACAATCTACTGCTGCAAAAATATCGGCGAAAGAGAAGGTATGACAAATGGTGATAATAACTGTCAACATTGGACTGCTATTTCGCCATGTATGGCCGCAAAAAGCCGTAAAACAGAGCAATGCGACGGTTTGTTTCAATTACGTGTAACTCTGTAGTACGATGGCGTCTTTATGGGCTATTTCTGCGTCATATCTCGATTTGCAGCGCTGTGCGGCATGGCAGCCTATTAATGATCTATCTGAGAGGCTGGAACTATCGCAGATGATGTATTACAGCGGCGGAATTGCTTGTAGGATTAAATTCGCGGCTGCGGCTGCGGCGGGTCGCGTTTCAAGCGGATTCGTTCGTTCAGTATGCCTAGCGGTGCGTGTGATGAACAGCTGCACTAGCGTTTCACTGCACTCACTTCGTCGACGTCGCCGTAGATGAAAAGATAGTCGCCGGCGCTGAGTCGCAGCTCGGCCTCCGGATTGTCGTTGGGCGAGTAGAGGACCGGGTCATAGCTGTACCTGGCCACGAAGACCTGGAACACCGACCGACAGCCTGCTGTGACGCCGAGTGCGGCCGTCTTGCCGCTGGCACAGCGCGTCTGAGCACCGCCACCGCCGGCACCACCAGCACACGCACCCAGCTGACGCAGTTGATTCATCTCACGAGTCAGCTGTTCATGACGTGCTACCTGGATGTCATATTTACGCTCCAACTCCGACAGTTTCACCTACAGTACACATATTCACCACACCGCCGCTTTGCTACACACTTATACCAGTAGTTACTTACCTATTTACTGTGCAGCCGTCCCAGCAGGCCCCAATACGTGTCTTGCCTGTCCGTCCGTCCGTGCGTCCTTCCGTATATTCCGACGGCTCCTAACTCGAAACAGAAAGACGTGGAGAACCGACATTGGTCTGAAGGTCCGCGGGGCAGCAGTAACCGGCGTACCAATTTTCAGCTCAGAGGTCAAAGGTCAGGGTCACTGCAAGGTTGCGGAGTACTAGGCACACCGGGTCGGCCGCGGCACTGGGCCGACATATTTTGCGAGTTTATCACAAAAATGTACTCACAGACAAAGCAGTAACCTGAACAAAGTACCGCACAACACGCAGCCACTACGCCTACTGCAATTTCAAAAGTTTTCTGTAATTGGAATCCAATGCGATCAATTTCTGCAAATGTAAATCCAGCATTATGTGGCTTTGTGATTCTAATGTTTAACTTCTTGCTCGCCCCAGTTTCAGTCAGCGTATCGTTCACAGCTTTCTGTCGAGACCGATGTCGTTGAAGTACTGGCTGACATCCTACTGGCGATCGAACTGGCAGGTGTGGCGCTATAGACTTATCCGCCGCCTTCGACACCGTGGATCATGACGTGCTTTTTCAGCGACTACAGCTAAACTACGGTATTGACGGCATGGCGTGGATGTGGTTCTGCTCATACATGTCTGACCGCTTCCAGTACGTCAGTCAGAACTGACCTATCGCCGACGTCACTGATGAGATGGTGTTCTGCAGGGATCTGTTCTTGGTCCGATATTATTCCTGCTGTACACTGCCGACCTTGTCAAGTTGGTCAACGCCTGTGCATCTGTGTTCTGACAGTTCGCCGTCATCCGTCGATGCACATATCCGCCGCGATCATGCGACGCCATCCACAGTCGTTCGAGACTTGGACATCCATCTGGACTCTGATCAGCATGCGTTCCCAAGTCACACGAACTGTTTCACACTGCTTCGGTATTCTGAGGCAGCTACGTACATAGCATTCCTCGTTCGCTGTCTCGGTCTTCCAGTCTCTCGTTGCTGCGTTGGTGCTGACGAAGCTTGACTTCGGAAATGCCACACTGGCCGGTATCCCGTCGTTCCAGCTAGATCGTCTTCAGGTGGTCATGAATGCAGCGGCTCGACTCGTCTTCCAGTCCAGTCGACACGACCACATCACTCCGCTGCTTTACCGTCTGCATTGGCTTCGTGCGCCGGAGCGAATATCGTACAGACTCGCCGTGCTGGTGTACCAGTGTGTCCATGGACTGGCGCCTGCCTACCTGGCGGACGCTCTACAGCCTGTCGCTGGACTTCCTGGTCGACAACGCCTGCGTTCATCGTCGACCTCGGCACTGGCTGTACCACTGACACGGCTCTCCAGGATCGGCGACCGAGCGTTGCCCGTTGCTGCAGCAAGAGCCTGGAACAGTCTGCCATCAGAAGTGACGTCTTCAAAGTGTCTGCGAACATTTAAGACTAAACTTACAACTCATTTGTTCTCCCTTTCTTTCCCATAGCTGATGGTAAAGTGACTGCGGTGCCATAGGCATTTTTTTACTTTAAATTGTATTGAATTGTGTTGTATTGACATCAAAACTGGCCCGCGAGGTATATGCGACATTGCCAACCTTTATTTCGATTAGCGGTGTTCTAAATGTTTATGCTTTAGGCTTATGGACGGACACAAAACCAACGAGCGGACAAGCTGACGATCAAAATGGTCCAAAAGCTGAAACTTCTGTATGTTACGAGAGACAACAGAATGATGGCAGTTAAGCACTAGCGGTAGCGATCGAATTATTCACTGATTTACTGCCAGTAGCGCGGACCACGTTCGTCGATTAGTCCAAGGTTGCTTCATCTCACTGGGTTCAGTCACTGTGCTTAGATTTCTTTGTGTGTCATTGTCTTGTATGTGCATGCATGTTGTACGTATTATTGTAACATGGTGAGACGAGCCTGGTGAGATTGAGAGCTATCTGGATAACTAACCACCCTCCTTCAGTGCTTTGACACTGTTGGTTGGGTCATCTGATCTGTAAAAACATCGTCTCCGAAATGACCTACCGAGTGGGACGTTAAACCTTGCTCAACCAACCAACCAAGGTTGCTCGTTAGCAGATGATCCGATTACTGCTGCAAAGCGATGCGATGATGCTGCTCAAGACAACGAAACGCTAACAAACCGCTATGATTATACCGAGTACAGTGCGCGCCGCTCGTGGCATATAGTCGTTAGCTAATTAACCGGCGCAAGGCCGTTGATAGATGATCTGAAGGGCATCCTGATTAGCTTGGTCGCTTCCAGGCACCTCCAGGTAACTGAAGAAGCGGCACTTCTTCTCATCGTGGACCGATGTTGTATACGCGTCAAACTGTCGACAGTCGCAGATTTCAGTCAGTACATGCCCACGACGCACAGCATAAGACTCAAGTTCTTCAACGTTCAATTAATTATAGTGGTAAGAAGTATTAATGTAAAACCCAGGCAAACAAAAAACTGTGCGTAAAACAATTATTTCGATCAAATATGGGGTGCCTGTAGGTATTTTTTCGCCAACTGAAATCTTTCTGTCATATCCGACAAATGTAACTGCAAGAACAGCGTTTTTATATCGTCGTGTTGATGACAGCCAACGTATAGGCCAACATTAGTTTGTTATAATCCAAATTCACCGCCCGGTACGCTGACATTCTCGCTCTCTGAGATAATTTTCACTGACTGCCTTCGTACGAGCAAGACATAGGCCTACAATGTAGGTATTAACAACATCACGTAGTAGTAGTACCTGAAGCTCAGACGCTTGATCAAAATCTACTTCGTCGTCCATCTGCAACAAGAAAAAAATAAAGAAAGAATAATAATACAATAAGCAGACGTGGTACAGAACACGCACAGTAGTGCATTAAAATAATAAAAAATTAAGTTACATTTTCAGCTTCTTTGGCTGTTTTTACATGACAGGAGGAGACGCATGCACTACAATTTTAGTGGACCTTAGATGGACGTAAATATACAGCACGCATGCCTAGACTGGTGCATGATCCAAAACCAGTCAAGACTCTCCGCAACACACGAACACGTTAACGTGCATGTACACCGTGTCACAGAAAAACTGTGCAAAATTGTTTTGCCAGAACTTCGTAAAATTGCCACCAACTTTGATAATTTTCGGCACACAAATAACGCAAATGGTAAATTTATGTGAGGTGCACTTATCTTCCACCTCACCTAATTCGCGTCAACGCCCTACCGTGTTAAATGCTGCAGGCCTAACTATCACTATTAGATTGCTCACATTTGCGTCAAATTCGACAAAGGGAATCACGTGATTAATAGTTTCGTGAAATTAAATATTTACGCTGAAAATAGCAGACAATAAAATAGCTGACGTTTATGAACTCAGAACACGTCTGATCGATTAGTGGGCGCAGTTTGACCAGTCGATCGTTGATGCCGCTATCAGCCAGTGACGTCGTCGTCTAAGCGCTTGTGTCCGTGTACGCGGGGCACACTGAGCATAAATTCTGACAATTTTCAAGACGACTGTTTTACAAACTTAGAATTATGCTAAATGAACCACATTTTAGTTTATTGCATGCTAATTATGTCGTTAGAAAGTTTACAGCAACAACAACTCAGCGTTATGTAACAATTTGGACCATCTGCATTTAACACGGCATAAGTAAGTAAGTAAGTAGTCAGCATTTGTAGCGCGCCATGTCAAAACAAGTTCGAATCGTAGGCGTAGGTATACTGCGTTGACGCTAATTAGGTAAGGTGGAAAATGAGTGCACCTCACATAAACTTCCTTTGTATATCTGTATGCCAAAAATTATTAAAGTTGGTAGACAATTGACGAAGTTCTGACGAAAAAGATTTTGCACAGTTTTTTGGGGACATTTTTGGGACACGGTGTACATTACAGAACTATACAGTCGGCAAACGGGCATTCCGGTCTACGGTGCCAACCTGTGTAACGACCTCCCCATCGGACATTACTTCCTGCACCCCGTCATGGTCGGTCTTCAGGCAGCCTCTCAAGACTTGCCGCTTTCGTCGCTCATATCTTACTTATCTGAAACTTCACTGTCGTGGTCATAGAAATAATGTTTATTATTTAGACCACGTTATACCTATTTAACCCTAGTATTGCAATACTTTTTTTACACACGTACGTTGCAATTCGGGGGGTAAATTACCCCCCAGGTGTATATC
>Ga0056124_1000976_pt1 | contig 10130 bp, 11 predicted proteins | sample WorMetHEROISLAND_2_FD_70069 | JGI IMG/M metagenome (GOLD analysis project Ga0056124, IMG submission 70069) | Marine gutless worms symbiont microbial communities from Max Planck institute for Marine Microbiology, Germany - Olavius sp. 4 HERON ISLAND | ecosystem: Host-associated > Annelida >... | reverse complement strand
CACCTTCACTACCGACCCACGACGCCTCTGGAGCTACCTGGAACGGATTGGGGCGGTGACCCGCCCACCCCGACCGGGAATGAGAGAGAGAGAGAGAGACCGAGACGAGACCCGAGACGTTAAGAATTTTGTCCACGACGAGACCGAGACAAGACGTTAGTACGTCTTGAGACGGTCTCCAGATCGAGACATCGAGACTGAGACCACATTGCTGTGCGAACATTGTTATTGCTGTTTTACCGTATGTGTATTATTACAATCATGAACTATATGTAGTCATGTATAGCTTGAAAAATACTTAGTTCATCATCTTGTTCTTCATGATGTTTGCAAAGATGAAGTGTGAGTTATGGTTTCATCCGAAGTCACCAGTATTGTCAAGTGTAATTTATCTACCATCTGTTGTACAAAGACTGTTTTTAGCTTTTAACTTTTTAATCTTGCCTTCCGTTATTGTGCATTGTGTTTAACAACGGCACATCTGCTAATGTTGTCAATAAAGACTAAATCGTCATCAGATGTTAATCCTGTTGATGTTTACGTTGACTCGCTTGTTGTCGTGTGATGCGTTGTCGTCGTCAGATCTTGCTGAACACCAGTGACGAGGCCCAGCTGATGGCCGTCACGTCTATAGCTTGTAATCTCCTGCTCGAGTTTTCACCAAGCAAAGAGGCAAGTGGTTGTCTGTGCTGTCAGCTGTAACTGCTGTATAGTGATGATGATGATGAAGACTCATGACTGATAAGTAAGTGTGTAAAAAAACGTATAGTCATTCCCGAGCCACAAGGCCCATAGGACGGCACTGATCTCCGTTTCATCGGCTCTCAGCCAGACACCAGTTTACACTGCCGGACCACGGATACGGGGCTAGTGCATCGCGTGGTGTGCCTGTTTACGTCCCAGCTTTTTCGCTGCTACTCACTGCGCCTACCCACGGAGGGATGGCCAGGCTGAGTTGACTCGGGTGGCTGGCTACATAGCAAAATGGTTTACCTGCTTGCAGACAGTCACCCGTCCAAATACTAACCGGGCCCGGCGTTGATTAACTTTGTTGATGCGATCAACAACGTTACCAACTGAGCCAAACCGCCACCTCAGCTAGTAAGTAAGTAAGTAAGTAAATTTGTATGGCACACAATGTCGGCGAAAAACCCACCTAATCTGAGGTGCAAAGGATGGGGTGAGCACTGAGATTGCCTAAAACTAGTGTAGGTTATAGAAAGTTTTTTTTTCTAGTTGGCGACGAAAACAGCATGTGGCTGCATATAATGCCCGATGGAAGGGTATTCAAAATGGTGGGAACAGCTGCAGCAAGCTACGAGAACGGAAACATGCACGGACACGAGGGACCAACAACACAATAGAGTTTGATGATTGATCGATTGGCGATGATGATGATGATGATGATGAGGATGATGATGATGATGATGATGATGATGATGATGAAGCTGGTGTTTTGTTGCTGAAGCACATGCTGCAAGATGCTCAGGCAATGGTCGATCGGCTGGTTGATCTGACGCGGCACACTCATCCCGGCATACGTCTCAATGCTGTCTGGGCTCTGATGGTACGCTTCGTTTTGCTGCCCGTTCTAGTTTCGGTCAAACTGTCTAGATTCAATTGTCATGTAGCAGGCTTTGTGTGGTGTCTGTAGTGTTCAGCCCGAAGTTGTACTGCTCACTGTCCCGAAATCACCAACGATTCTCGGTAAACGACAGCACCTTCCTGCCAGTCAGGAATGGCTCTACCTGTCCGCTCACCCGAACCGTCGATAATCGTTTTATTCACCTCTTCCAAGGTTCCACGTAGTCTCTCTAACGGACTATGAATTATTCTGTTTGGCTATATGTGAAGTGCTGCATATGGACGTTACCAGTGATGTAGTCCTCGAGACCAAAGTCTTGGTCTCGAGATGCCTCGAGGACAAACAGTAAAGTCTTGGTCTTGGTCTTGGTCTTGAGACCCAGAGTCTTGGTCTTGGTCTTGACAAAAAAGTCTTGAGAATTTTCAAGTCTTTTCCATTTTCTAATAGCTAATAAAATAAAAATAACATTCCTGTTAAAGCCTAGCTGTATTTGCAATGTTGTCAATTGTCATTATTATGAAAATTATGAAGTGATATACAATGTATATATTCTTTGTTGATCTTGATGTTGTTGTTTATGTTGACACTGAATGAGTGATCTGAGATTTTGATACAAAAATACGAGAAAAGTCTTGGTCTTGGTCTTGTAATAAAAAGTCTTGCCTTGGTCTTGGTCTTGAAAATTATGGAGGTCTTGGTCTTGGACTCTTGGTCTTGACAACAAAGTCTTATTTACATCACTGGACGTTACACACATGATGAGAGTTTTGGTGACTGTATTTAGAGTGCTGACGCTGATACTGTTGTTGATAGAGTTATGTCGATAGAGTACATTTTTGACTGAATATGTTGGTCTGTGAGGAATGGCTGTTTGTTTGCATCAGAACATGACATTCAGCTCTGACCAGAAGCTCAAGTCGCAGGTCTCGTATGCATTCGGCAACGACGACTTGTTTCGTCTGCTTGCTGACTCCGAGGTCGATATTGTCATGAAGATGCTCGGTCTCCTGCGCAATCTGCTCTCCAGCAGATCGGTAAAGCTTCTCTGCTTATTTACTGCTACTGAGGAGTGTTCAACACTAAAATGTTATCGTCTGTTTTTGCATTTAGGCATTCGTTTGTCCTCCTCCTTACATTAGCTGTTGGCTAAATTGAGTGATAACTGATAATTTGTACAAGATTTTTCATTAATATTTCTGTCAGTATTCCTTAGTTAACCATGCATAAGGAGCATTCAGAACAGTTGTTCACATCATATTCATTTTGCTAGACGTGAGTATCGAATAAATATTTGGTTGCAAAAAGTTTATTTTTGGAGGCCCCGGGTAACTCTTAGCATTAGTAGCAGTAGTAGTATTAGTTGTTGTTGTTGTTGTTGTTGTTGTTGTTGTCCAAGTTCTCATACTCCATACTCCATAAGGTTTTCCACTGGAAGTTGATTAACTCAAATCGGCTGTTTGGTATATGTTGTTGCTGTCAACCAAGACTGTCCAGTTTATTGCATTTGTGTCTAACATATCTCTTCTTTCAGCTCTATTTGATTCCGTGGTGTCTGAATTTGTTCAGAATGTCGACACGGTGATGTCAGAAACGCGTCTTCCCGTCATTGGTGCCGTCATCATGACACTCGAAGCCGGTCGACCGACAATTGTCAAAGAACAAGTCTGTCTCTGCTTTGTGTCCACTTTCAGCAGTTTTTCATTTTGTAGGATTATCTGATTTTTTCTGAATCTTGCTTCATTCTTATTTCTATGGCCTTCCCTTGTTTGAAGCATTGATTTTTGGCAATTATCTGCTTGAATGCCTGCGTGCAGTTCCTGAGTGCAGTGTGTACTGACACTGTAAACGTACAGTTTATAAATGTTCTGCATTTGCTTTTTCTTAGTTTTTGTACATCTGTTGTGGATAACCACTTTTGTAGATGCTGTAAGACTGATGGACTATCTTCTGTGTTTTTTGTTCAATCAGTAGAAGTTTATTTATGCTCACTTGAGTAGCTTTTCTGTCTGTTCTGTGCCCAGGCTCTGTGCATTTTGACGAACATTGCCAATGGCAAGACGGCAAAGGATTACGTCATGGGCAACGACGACCTTGTCGGAAAGATCGTCAGCTACTTGGTGCGTTACTTCATCGATCTTTTCATATGTCAGCATTTCTGCATGATAACTGTCGATCTGCTCAATATCTGTGTAGCCATAGTGTATGATGTGGTCATCCTAAAGGTGGGTATGATTGTCAGTCCGTGCAGTCAGCGGCTGGCAAACTGTCATGCAACAAAACAGCATTAAAGCGCTGCACCTAAACAGAAATCCTTTGAAATAGATAGCTGGTCTCTCTAGCCTCGCCAATATTGATGGAGATCCTCCTTCCAAGATCAGCCAGGAGGTGGCGAGCTGATGCGTTGAAAACGCCTAAGGTCTCAACCGCAATTGGCTCAAAGATGTAACGGGCGCCAAGGTCAACATAGTTTTCTTGTCCTCCTACCAGGAAGCTGCCATCTCTGCTGCTGCACCTGCCTCATGAGATGCTCTGTCGATGTATGACTCAGCCAGTGGGCATGTAACAGTGACGTCCCAGCATATCGACTTGCCGCTCTGCCATGGAACCAGTGAGATGCCATCTGGTCGATTCCCGTCTGACATAGGAAGATCTTGGGAAAATGTTTTAGGAAAGTTTCAAGAGGTTTAAGCATGTGCGTTTCATGCTAGCTGTTTTCTAATTTTGTCTCATAACTGAATATTTCTTACAGCAATTTTATTGTTATGTTAATGTGTGTTCGTGCAGCAACACAACAGTGTCTGTCTTCAGATTGCTGCAACGCTCTGCATTACGAACCTCATCGACAAAAACGAAGAAGGTCAGCAGGTTTAATTAGTTACTAGTTCCGTGTAGCTTTTAATATCATTTATTAGAGTTCACCGTCTTTCAGCATTTGTCAGTGTTTTGATTAAATATTAGGTTTAAGTAGAAATCAGATACTAAATCAGTAAAATTCTTCACACAGTAATATTTTAGCACCTTTGTAATGGTTGGACCAGGTTATGGCACGTTAGAAATTGTCATTACTATTACTATTGCCATTACTATTACTCCTGGACTGTACACACTATAATTCAGAGGCTACTGTCTCTGTGTGTAAAACAGTAAAGTTCATGTAGGTAAGTGTATCGGTAGCATGGCATACGTCAGTAATCCTTAGCGAACATGTTCCATTTTTTTGGCTGTCACCTGATTTGTTTGCTGGACTTTTTTATAATCATTGGCGTGAATGGCATCACGTATTTGTGTGAAGGGGCCTTTGGAAGACAGCAGAAGATGCGTGACATGGGTGTCGACAAGCAGTTCCAGTCAATGCTTGTATACAGCGATCCAAACCTCACTGAAGTGTATGTCTCTGTTCTTCTCTTCACATTGTCACAGATGCTCTGTTGTCACCAAACGAGCATTTCTACCCATTTCTAATTCGTCCACATTTTTCTCTGTTAGTTTTCCGTATCCATTTTTCCTGGCATTTTTTTGCTTTTCATTTTACATGCATACACATGCAGACACCATTTTCGTTTAACCAGCCCATTTTTATGGAGTTATTGCTGGTTAGGCCGGTAAGCATAGGTTAACTTTTGGGGATTGTCGGATGGTTTTCCTGTCATCCAATTGACGATGTCAGAACATCTCTGAAATTAATGTACCGGCATCAATAATTAATGTCTTTCAACCGCATTCCTATCGGCAGCACCTCATCATAATGACTTGCAGCCACCCAGGTCAACTCAGCTTGGCCATCCCTCCCTGGGTAGGTGCAATGAGTACCAGTGAAAGCTGAGACGTAAACGGGCAAACCACGCGATGCACTAGCCCCGTATCCGTGGTCTTGCAGTGTAAACTGGTGTCTGGCTGATGTCTGCTTCATAAAGCTGTGAGTTGAACATTGAGTCAAACTCTAAATTAAATGTTAAAAAGGCTAAAGGTTGTCTATAGCTCTACGGAGCGTTCCTGCCATATGGGATCACACAGCATTACCTGCCACCCGACACAGGTGAATGAATGAAAGGTGAATTAACCCCAGCCAAGCAGGCCGGTACTCTATTTACCTACCCCGGAGGGATGGAAGGCTGAGTTGACCTGGTGTTGGTTATATACCGAGATGGTTTACCTGTCCTCAGACAGTCACCCATCCTAGTAGTAACCACTTGATAGTGACCCGACCAGGAGTCGAACCCACGACTCACGTATGCCCAGCATCCTAACCGTTACGCCACCAAGTTAAAGGTTAAAGGTTGTCTGCAGCTCTTTGTAGCCGTGTCTGTGGTGTGCAGAGTGAAGAAAGCACTTGACAGGTTCTAAGACCTGCTTTGTTCAGCTGAGCCTGTTGAACCAGCTTCCGTCCTTGTCTTGGGACATTTTCCCAGCAGCGGTAAAGGTAAAGGTAAAGGTTAGGTGCTTGCTACAACGCTGCTGACATGAGCCGGACTTGTGATCAAAAGTGCTTTGCAATCTCGGAAGTGGCAGCTGATTGGCATGAGCTAGTGACAGTGACAATGGCGGTCTTTACTGCATTCTGCTAGCAGCGTTCCTCGTCATATGTGCACAAAGCAGTTGCTTAGCCACGCTGGTCACGGGTTCATTGTAACTGGCCATAACTGCAACAACACTGCATATTATATTATATTTGCTGTGATGCCGGCACCTGCATTGTGTTTGAGAATGTGCACACAAAGGCTGAACCTCAAACAAACATGAAATGTACAAGTGGAGACGTCGGCCCAGTGCCGACGTGATATGCGGCCGTCCAATTAGCTATGCATACTCGCCCACTGACCAATACATGACCATAACCCTTACTTTTTGAGCTGAAAATTGGCTCTCTGTTTAAAGAGGTTGAAGTTGGGGAACGTTTACACCAATTTTGGTTTTATGTGCTTTTTATTTTCGAGTTAGATGCTAGTACGGGGCAGATGGCCTGTCGTGATGGCCGCATAACTAGCATGGTCATTAGTTGTTAAGCTAATAAATTTAATAGTTGTTCTGTTTGTAGTGCATGCCAGTGTTATACACCAGCACATCATCAGCTGTTACTGTCGTGTAGCATTTTCTAATGTATTGTAGTTGCGTGATGCCACGATATTTGTTGGCATTATTATTTATTCGTTTTTTTGCTCTTCAAGTGCAGCCAGAAGTCTTGTGTATATATGTTTTGTTTCATTAAATTTCATAGCCTGAAAGTCTAGAAAACCATTTATTGGTACTGTTGTTATTGATTCATCATTGACTGATGTTATTGACATAGGGTTTTGAGTTGGGAAATTTCCGTCGGAATTTTTCGGAAAATTTCTGGAAGATAGCAGTAAGTTTCTGGAAAAAAAATCCACCGGAATTTTTCCGAACATGGTCCAGAAGAAGAAAACTTTCAACAACTGGAAAGTGCTTAAGAAATTATTCAGTTGTTTATTGCTGAAAGTTTGCCGAATCATACAGCACTAATTGTAAGGACCAGTCAGATCCAGTGGCATACAGTTTGACATTTTGGAACCCATATGTATGTTATTTTTTACTGCTTTTTATGTTGTGCTGCTTTGTGCATATTCAATAAATAATATTATGGGAATCTCTCAAACACGTGTGTGATATCCATATGGATGCCATATGGCTTTGCTACTGGGGAAATTACTAACTTCTCTGGAAAATTCCGGAAAAATTCCAGCGTTATTTTTCCCGAAAAGTTACAACCCCAGTTGAGATGATGTAGTTGACAGTCTCAGTACAACAGAATATTTATATTAATAAACTACCACCAGTTTATGCAATTTAATGTACTGGGTGCGCCAACAAAAGACAGTCCCCAAGGCAAAATTGTCAAAACGAAATTTATGAACTTTATATACTATAGAAGTGTCTGTACTAGCAAGCTTATAGTTGATCTTAAATTCTATAGGCCTAACTGGTATTTGGTAAGCAAATAAGTTTCTTTGTTTTCCGACAAAAAAGACCTTTTTCCAAATAGTGCAAACAGCGGGGAAAGGAGTAAGTGAGCCTATATGCATTATGTCCGCAGTCCGCTTAAAACAGCTCCCACGAATATTCTGAACCCCGTGCGAAACCGCAGATTATCCGTCACTTTTTCGCTGGCCGCATTTGCTCCCCAGAAAAATTTTCAAAGCACAATTATTATGCAGCGAGTGATACGTCTTCTCGAATGTCTAAAAGTCACTATGAAATGTTACGGACACGGCAAGAATGCTAGATTACAGTTCACAACTTACAAGAAGTGGCATACTATCAATTCAGCGTCAAATTACGGTGGCAGTTGGGCGTTTGCTACGAACTACTGAACTAACTGAGCTAAACCGTCAGCATTATGCTGTCAACTACTGCAGCAGCAGGTAAGGCTGCGTAATCACGCTGTGCGACCTCAGCCAGCGGAGCGGACCACATGGCATCTGCTATTTCTTGCCACCTTTGCCTCCGGACTGTTGACCACCACGTCCCTGGCGGCTACTGGTGTGTGCCGGGTTGTTTGGGTTCATCTGGTTGGAGCGGTTGTCGGCGGCCGCCTTGTACGCGCCGCTGGTCGGATTCGACTGGTTGGCGTGGTGGTCCATCTCGGCCTTGTACGCCGAACTGTTCGGGTTCATCTGATTAGCGTGATGATCGCGATCTGCCTTCTCTGACATGCTGCGCTCACGTACCTAGCATATCATAAACACGCAAAGCATAGGCGCAACTTTGTATGTGACGGTGGTGACTTGTCACCATCACTTTTGAAAGTGGTGGTGACTGTCACCAGTACTTTTTCAAAGTGAAATTTGCATATTTTCATATAACAATACGAATTTTTGCTTATACTTTGGAGTTTAGCCAAGAGAATCGTATTTTCTAGCTACCAGAAGCGTTCTGTCGCCTAAAACATGCAGAAAATGCGATATATGCTAGCCTACATTGGACATAGCCATAGGCCTACTATATGCGACTCTGATCTGAGAATGTTTTATGAAACACGGCTAATTTGTACTAGGCTACACTTGGACCCCAACCCGACAAGTGCACAGTCTGCCAAAGATCATCTAAATCTGTCGAACGATATGTAAGCATTGCAGGGATCACTATGATTCGACAGACACAGACGACAGACAGACAGACCACGCTACGGAGCATTGTATAGAAATAGACATCGCTTAATGCGCTGCAAGAGCGATTCCGCCTAAAAACGTTGATCCGAAGATTTCAAAACTGGAGGCGATCCGACCCTTTTTGGCATGCAGACTTGATCACGATATTAGACAGAAACGACCGATATATAGAGGCTACAGGGCTCGATCGGTCATAAAAAGTTCTTTGAATTTACCTTTCGCAATGTATAGTCCCGGATAACGATCGCAAAAAAATGAGCAGACTGTTATCAGCACAATTCAGCAGATCGGCTGCGCAATTTATTGAATGCAGGATAGCATAAAATGAACGAAACAGATACCAACCCAGGCCAATCGGAGAAATGTATACCGTTCGATATGTCTCCAGAAAATGCCCGCGGGTATTTCTGGTTAAGTCCGACAGTTTCGGTAGTCACTTTGCTTTTATAATTCCGCAAGTTTTGATTATTGACCATGAGTCATCTGCGTTGTATTCGGAAATTTGCGATATACTGGAATAGTGAATACTGGTATTCCGATAGCAATATTTTTGCAATGCATGGATCAGACAATTATTTTCACCCATGCGAATAGTTGCTATTTTCCGGAACGCAGCACAATCACAACTTTTATGCTCATAATTACATGCATTGTTCCAATCGAGGTTTACAACAGTTTTAATAACTTACTTACTTGTTACACGAGTTTCCGAGAAACCGAGTAATAAAATACTCGTATTAGCACAGCCCCACTTTAGATTTGTTCAGTTTCTTATTTGTGGTTCTTTTTTCGATTTATGTTGCATGCAATTTTTTACTTTGATGTTTCGTAATTTACATGTGATTATGCTTCTTTATGCACTTGTTTTGAGTAATATCGGTATAATACTATGTACGTATTAGATATGAGCTTGTAGCTAATCATTTGGCGCCACAGTTTAGTGGGAAGGTGATTTTTGCGGAATGCGGAATGCGCACTTTCGAATACGTGTAATTTGCGGAATATCACATGCGGAACGTTCCGCAAAATACACCTTATAAATGTTCCGCAATCTGCAAAATTCAAGTAATTAACTTACATGTATGTGTCTAAATGACGCCGGCGCATCAAAGGGTAAAAGTGCATATTACAGCCGGCACCCCAGAATGCTTCAAAAGTCACTGAAATAGGTAGAATTAGTGTTGTTATGTATGTTTCAGACCAATTTGTTTATTGGAAACTTTGACTGACTATCGGGACCCGAGTCCAAAGGTTGGAGTTTTGGGTCGGGAGAAGCTTAAAAGACAAGAAAAGCAATTTAAAAGTGCCCAAAATCGCGGCAAACCTAGTGGCGCCCCCTGGCGAATGAATCTTGAACTAAAGCAACTCACAGAATTAAGTAAACCAAAATGCCAAAACAAGATGAGCCACCTCTAGCC
>Ga0056124_1000975_pt1 | contig 10148 bp, 10 predicted proteins | sample WorMetHEROISLAND_2_FD_70069 | JGI IMG/M metagenome (GOLD analysis project Ga0056124, IMG submission 70069) | Marine gutless worms symbiont microbial communities from Max Planck institute for Marine Microbiology, Germany - Olavius sp. 4 HERON ISLAND | ecosystem: Host-associated > Annelida >... | reverse complement strand
TAACTGAGCTGTGTTTGCAGCTCACTGCCGGCTCAAGGCCAGTTAACGGAGATGAGCACCGAACCCTAAGGTCACAGAGCTGTGAGAGGGCGCTGTTGACTACGGGTACTTTACCTTTACTTTTAAGAAACCATCGGTCGTTGAGTGTTGCAAAGCAGCGACAACACTAACAAACTAGATACTGTTTTGAGACATCAACAAACAGGATAACATGGTAAAACATTAGCAAAGAAGCTACCGTCGTGAAGCGGATTCCGTAGTTCATTTCAGCCGAGACAGACTTGCGCTCAGCTCCAGTGCGGAACGTTCTGTCGTACGTGCCTCGGCAACTGTTGTACAACGTCTGCCCTGTCTTCATGCCACAATGCTTCTGCAGCACAGCCAGTGGCAGCCTCTGCAGGTCACAACAGTTTGAAACGCCGAGTGACGACAGCTTCGCACTCAACGAATACCCAACTCCTGCATACATCAATCAATCGATGACTCAATGAACAGATGAATAAAATAGACAAATGTATATTTACATACATAAATACATGCATTTTTCTAAGTTCAATATTTCGGTCCTAGGGAATTCAGTACCATGGGCTATAAAAAAGAATAAACGAATGAATGAATATCCAACCTCGAGAATATCCTCCCCTTCAGAAACCACTTTTATATTTGAACACTTGTCCATCGACATCAAATGATTTAATGCAACCTGCCTGGCAGACACGTTCCCAATTTGAGAATCCACACCGTGACCATTCCAGACATGATTTTTCTTAGTTCAATATTTTAGCCTTAGAGAATTGACTACCTTGGGCTTTGAAAACACAAATGAATGAAGAATGAATGAATGACTGAATCAATCAATCAATCAATCAAGTTTATCTGAAAACATGGCATTGCATGCGCTTCACTGATGATGGTTAAGATTTACATTTAAACCAATGAAAAACTCCCTCCCCTCCCCATTACTTTTATGGAGAAGTATTTGGTCCAAGGTATATGTAGCGTACACGCCACTGGCAGCAATAGCAATACAAGCAATAACAAACTGGTCAGATTAACGATGCAGTAAGTTTATTTTGTGTCACCTTTGCCAAGGAGGTTATGTGATTGCCTGACACTTTGCAAAATACAAAATACATGACAAATAGAACACAATTAACATCAAAATTAAAACCAATTTTGCAGAGCTGTACAGGTAAGACTATGTAACAGGTAACTGATAACTACAGAGACAGAGAGCAGATGGGACGGATGAATTAAAAAATACTACAGAACCTGGGAGATCGGTGACCTCCTTGTCCAGCATGAAGTTAGCAACATCTTCCGGTCTAAGCCAGAACTGACCATCGGGCTTAGCAGCCCGAGTTGCCATACGAGCCTGCAGCATGTTGGCACCTGTCACATCACAGTTGGACAATCAGTTAATCTAGTCAAAAAATAACATTAAATCGATAAATGTGTGAGTGAGTAAATAAGGTTTAATGTCCCACTCACTCGACACATTACAGGTCATTTCAGAGACAGTCCTCGAGGCAATCACCTGCACTGGTACAGACAACAAAAATTAACAGCAAAATCAATCAAACCTAATCGATAAATAAATAAATGATCAAATGAAATCAGTAAACATGACACTAGAGTACCAGTAGACGACTATCTAAGGCAAAAAAACTAGACAAAAATGCAACAACATTTTTGAAAGGGAAGGTCCCATAGATGATCTTGTTCCAGTGATAGCTTAGGTGCTTTGTAGTTTGTCGCAAGATGCACTACTGGCAACAGTTATTTGAAAATCCACCTGCGGACACCACACATATCATGGAAACATTACGCGTCAACAAATGCACGCAAAGTCACACAAAAACAAAATGCCGCTGATTGCTTTAGCCACCAATAGGTGGCGCTTGAGGTACAAAAACAGAACGGTGATAATACAAAAAAGTAACCGACCTATGCCGGCAGATGCCGTGCATCCCGTCTTGTCGTAAATTCCTTGCCTGAGCAGCGAAGCAAACTCGAGAGGCGATGACGCAGTGTCCGCGAGTAAGTCGACACAGTCAATGAACAGTTCATCACAACTAACTGCTTCTATATCCAGCGTATAGCTAACAGACAGGTGACAAAACTCTACAATTTCAATGCATAATATTGGGGGAAAAATCAAAATTCTTGGTGAAGTTTAGCAACAGTACAGACTCTGTGTAGTCAGTCCGACAAAGCAGCGGAGAAAAATTGTGTGACATTTCTTTTGTGACATTAGGCGAACCTATTCTGCACTACTGTTCAATTTAGTACAGCATAGTCAAGTTTACTTCTCTATTGTTGTCTGCCATACTGTCCAGCAATCTCAAAGATATATACTGTTAATTTTTCTGCTTCGGGCCTGTGATCAGCAAGCTGGCTATCGTTCAGTTATTATTATCATATCATATGCATTACAACGTCAACACATCAGTTAACTGCTAAAGATAAAAAGTCATAACAACTCAGAATCAATGTTAACACAGATTCATTATCGTGCTGTTATCACATCACTCCACTGAGTGCACAACATTGACAAGTATTTCACATACCGCTAAGACCACTGACTGACCTTGCCACAGTATCGTAGAGCAGCTGTGATATGCTACGATAAGCTTCAAAGTCGTACGGGATTGGCTGGAGGGTTGGACAGAACTGACGTGCACGGCCAAACAACATACCGTTCTTAACTCCCGCCTACGCAGATCAACACACAACATCAAACTACTCCATTAATCCGGCATTCGCTGCCAACAGTTTCAGAATAACAACTGAAACTGTGATTGTCTAAATATTTAAATGTTAAATAACGCTGAAAAGTTTTCTCATAAACGATCGTGGATGATATGTTGACAATCCAGTTGACAATAGTATACAAAAAGATAGCGCAACAAGTACTGAAAAGTTTGCTACAACCACCAGCTTTGTTCTGTATATTTTTTCCATGGACAACACAAGCTGAGTCCCACAAAAGTCCACGTATTAATTATGAAAACAAAAAAATGTTGCAATCGGAATCATCCGCTTTGTCTAACATTCAACCAACAGAATAAAAATACTGACTGAAAGGAGACCAATCATATTCACAGCACAATAATTCGGTTTAGTAGAAGAATTTCTGTTCACTAATGAAAAGTCACGCCAAATGCCCTACTAAGCAGCTCACCTTTTAGCCAACAACAGAAACGGGAAGGTGATGAGAATAAGTCTACAAAAGCTACAGTTTTCACGCATGCTAAGTCACCTGGCGTGCTTCATAGCTACACGATGCAATTTCTGCCATAGAACTGAACGACGCTTCAGTTGACTCAGAGCTGTCCGACTTTGAGAGAGGACCTTTACCTCGGGAATGTGTAACCGCAACTGGCTTACCTACCGTCAACAAGAACAATGGGCAAATATGAGAAACTAGACTTATTAACTACACAGACAGATACAATCAATATACGCCGCATCCGGAACGGAAAAGCCTACAGTTTGCCCTGAACAACTTTAACAAATGTAAACTTATTTTTGCACACATTATCCCGAATGTACATTATCCAAAACCATGAAAAAAAATTTGCTTTCAAAATTTACTTATCACTATGTTGTGCTTACGTAATTATGACGTCATCGAAAATGCCATTTTACTGTCGGTTTGCATGGTCCAACTAAGTACCTGACGAGGCCCGGGAATTGAAATTCTCGTATCGACAAATAAAATTCTCTAAAATTAACATCCCGAGTTTGCAGTCTCTCAAATCTTTTATTGCCAATTTCGTTCGCTATTTATCCTGTTTTCGAATAGCAAAGGCTCAATCAGATGCCACCTTCCTGGGAAAATTGCATTTTCGATGATGTTAGGACTACATTACCAATACTCAGCGACAAGCAAATTTTGAAAGCAAATTTTACGTTTTTAGCAAAACACATTATCGGGATAATGTGTGCCAAAAATTGCAAAAATACGTCTACACTTTACGTTTGTTAAAGTTATTCAGGGAAAACCTTTTTCCCGGACACGGTGTAAAATGATTCATCACAGCAAGCACAGCCTTTTCTTTAATAGAGTTCAAATTTCATTCAGCTCATGTGAGATGTTACTGACAATTCTGAGTACTCTTCTTATGACACCAGCTTCTGTACTCATATGCAAAGCACTGATGGCGAAGAAGACCTAACCATCACTCAACTTATAAATGTTACAGCACAACATACATATATTAATAATTCCGGTAAAAAATGCAATACTCGAACGTCTACTAACTTAAAACGCATCTCATTTTGTAAAAGAGGAAATTACAGCAGCTGGGTTTACAGGTTCTACAGTGCTCAGGCAATGTTACTTTTGACCAGAAGCACACTATCTTACAGCTAAATGCTATTACTGCTAAGCACTAAAGTGATACATTCTACACATCAGCATTACATAATTATGTGCACATCACTGACATGTTTTCACAGCAAAATACTTAAAGCCACTCAGCCTGCAAAACCGCATGCCATTTCAATTATGTTGATTGAGATAAGACAGAAAATAATGCGTTAATAATGCTAAGAATATTAGTATGATCGCAATAACCTGCATCCACAAAAAGCATGTGAAATGTCACCAACCGCGAAGGTGTGTACGTGATCGTAGGCCGACAGACACGAAGAAGCAATCCATGTCGATGTGCATTATAATCTTCGAGAACCGTGGCTGCTGTGTCAGACTACAAGCTCCGTCAACGTCACAGTGGAGGTTACTGTCAAACTGTTCAGCGGCTTTCTGTCTCAGACGATCACGACCAGGAAACTGTGGATGATCCTGAACCATACAGAATGATCATAAATGGTAAGGGCTGGTAACAATTAATTTTTTTACAAAAATTAATGATTACTCAATCTTAGATATCAATTAAAAAACTAACAGCAAAACAAAATGCCGTATTAAAGTGTGCAAACAATTATAATCAATTTTACACATACGAACAGCAATACGTATCACAATGAGCCACACAAGCAAGCAACATACGCAATCATTAGCACATACACACACGAGTATTCAGCTTAGTCTGTTTTGTTTAAGCAGCCAGCTTCCAAAAGTGAGAACTGTTTTGAAATTTTTGTGGCAGTACTTCTTGAAGGCTGAATGGAGTTCCGTCGCTCAACCCACAGCTTCAAGGTAAATCGTACAAACCAAGACTGCAGTTAGTCTACAATGCTACTCCATATTCATCAAAAAATACCAGCAATAAGCAAGTAAGTAAGCAGGTAATTCATATAACCTGGCTCTGCAACTGCGTAACGTAAGCCTTGTATTCAGCTCCCCAGGTCGCTATGTGATGAAGTCGTGAATGGCTGAAAAACTCGGAAACACGTTTGCGATTTTCCGCCGACATCTGGTCGTACTTCACACGAGAAGTGGACATTTCGGCAATCTCTGTAGCTGTGTCTGCAGCAGGACGTTGAGGAGAGGATGATTTGACAGGTGACAGGTCGGTGTCTTGCAATGTCGACTCCCCGTTACATCCTGCACTGGTCTCAAATACAGCCCCCAACACATCAGCACATGACGGTGGTAAACAACTAGCATCAGAATCATCAGCAGACTCTTCATCCAGCACTGCCATGGAGAATTCGTCATCTCGACTATTGCTATCAGCACCGTTGTCAGATCTCTGCTGAAAGTAAGTCGTTGTCATCAGAGAACCCGACGGCTTGTACAGCAGGTAGTCCTGATATGGCAACAGCTTGCCGGCATTCAGGCTAACAAACAACAGCAATTAGTCCAATTACTATTACAAAATAACACGTGTGTTTTCTTCAATTTTAAGCAATATTTTTCGTAGTACCTCCCTAGATAATAACTCTCCACTACAATACCGTCAAATATATAACGTTATAAACAAACACCTACAGAACTATACACATAGAAAAATCCAATCAAAACACAAGTAATTAAGAAATCCAACATAACCTGTCAACAATCCAGTCAGGCTTGACAATCTTCTTATCTCTAATCCGGCTGATCTTGCTTGTTGGCAAATTACTGGCAATGATGTGTGTCACTTTAGACACAGAATAATAGTAATGATATGCACCGCCATTGGCAATGACAAGCTTCTTTATCTCTTCACTAGAAGGCACTGCAAACATTGAACCAATTATGACAGTAAAGCCCAAGACACAAGAGCCAACTCTGAGTGCAGGAGATCAAAGATCAACATATTGACACAAATTTATAATTCAATAGGATTATTAAGTTCCAAAGTTTCACTAACAATAGCAATAATAACTTCGTTCTTTTGACATGGCTACTAAATTTAATAAAAAGTTTATTCACAGCATCTGAGCATTCAAGACACTTTTCAGCACCACTGAAATGTAATAATAAAATGTGCAATGAATATGTTCATGCATAAAAAAGACAGAAACGGACAAACAGAAAGAGGATATATACAAACAACTCCCCCCTGGCCAGAAAAACTATAGAAAAACAGGAGTTTACACAAAATGTAATAACAAAGTACTCAGTACTGTAACCATTAAGTCGCAGCCAGGAAAACTGAACAATGTCTAAATGCATACCAGTACCTGTATATCCATTAACAAAGACTGAAATGCCATTAAGTATGGACGACTGAATATCAACAGATGATGCCTGTGTCTCCAACTTCTGTATCTTAGCATTCATATACCCACCCTACAAAGAAAGTACAAAACTACATAAATCACAGTATAGAATATGACAAGACAATGACATACATCACCAAACACATTTCACTCAAATGATCGAAACAACATAGTTAGAAAACTGTTGAGACAAGATCAAAGTTTCAACATCTGATCTCTTGCAGCTCCCGAGATGTTGCTTGACGAAAGAAAGTGCTAGTGATAATCTTTATCATCCACGCAGTCAGTCAGTCAATCAGTCAGTCAGTGCTGAACCCAACTAGCTCAATTTGACATCGAAGAACCCCAGAAGCCCTGAGGAAAAACGGCGTTGAAAGACAAGCCTACTAAAATTAGTCTGCGATTCTACATGCCAGGCCTGGCTGGTTTCAAGCAATGCCTTCCGTTACGCAAGGTGTGAAACATTCTGAAACGACGTACCAACTCTTCCCATCCATCGTCGGATATGTGTCTGCCACCTCGACTTCTACCACGCCTTCCACCTCTTCCTCTTCTTGAGCTATTCATATTACTATATAACCATCAGAACCAAAATTAGTAAGCCAGGTATCGAGTTAAAGTCAAAGCAAACTACTCATGTCAATAAAACGAAACAGAAACCAAAACATGATAAATCATACCTCTGTCTTCTAACAACAGAACGCAAAGAGATCAGGTACCAGACTGATTTGTGATAACTATCGGACCGGTCACTAGTACCATAGAAAATACTCTAAAATAATACTATAACAATAATATTTTATAGCGTTACTTTGGTTTCGTGTTGTCTATGTAATACATAAAAAGGATCTTTAAATCACGCTTTAATTAGCAATATACTTGTGTTAATCGAGAAAGTTAATTGAGAAAGTGACCAGTCAAGAACTAACCACAGTCCGGAGCCGGTACCACTGCCAGTATTGGAAAAATTTCTACTTTATTAATAAACACATTTAACTGCAGTTGGCTGAAGTTAATAAAATATAAAACAAACTTTATGACGCAATAAATAGTAAACAATTTTGCTTTTATTATGGAAAATTTGACTTTTTAAAGTTATGGAACTGCTAATCCCGAAGTCGTGTTTGCGGTCCATTAGCCTCTCCGAATTAACGCCATTAGTCAATGTAGAGAATCCGGAAGTGTTGTGTTTACTGTTTTGTAAATGTAAAATTGCAGAAAACTTATGGAAATGGATGGGTTCGGAGAGCTAATGCAGCTATTAGAAACCGATATTCCGGAGTGTAGACGACGACTGAAGGAAAGCCACGCCAATCTGGAGAAAGTTGCAAGTTATTGTGAAGGAAACTACCTTCAAGTGAGACGATCATATTGACATAATTTATGGTCTGCAGTTTCGATGTTATTCAGTACCGGTATCAGATGGACTAATAGTGCTACCGTATACTGGCACTTTACCAACGGATTTCATACTAATTTTAATGGAAAAACTAACCATAACTTTATCAAGTTATCAATATAAATTGGTCCCCAAGCTGTGTGTGTAAATATGAACTTAGAAAACAGTTCTTTGTGAGTAGAGTAGTTAAGCTATGGAATATGTTGCCCAACGAGGTGGTATCAGTTAGTAACGTCAGTAGTTTTAAGAGACACTTGGATGGGTTTTGGTGTGACTGGGATTTATATTATAATTACCGATAGATATGTTGGACTGAAATGGAGGCCATTAGGCCTGCTTCCGGATATTCTTTGATGATGATGATTGATGATGATGATGAAGTGATGTTGGGCTATCTATCGACATACATGGTCTGCAGCGGATGATATGTGATTACCAATTATTTAGTGTTTGACCTGGATCGCATTGCATTGGAGAGTGTTCTTCGGTGCATTTATCATTGTTGAACCATCTATTAAGTGTTGTGTGTAAAAATTGTGTACACAAACGTGCATTATTTTGTAAGACATTATTTGATATCTGCGCTGCTGCAGGCGTCTGACAAGCGGCATGCTCTAGAGGAGACGAAGAACTATACGACTCAGTCGCTGGCGAGTGTTGCATACCAGATAAACATGCTAGCAACCAATTTTCTGCATCTACTCGATCTTCAGACCGTCCAGATCAGTGATATGGAGTCAAACATCAATCACCTTTCTCAGGTGATTGTTGTTTTTACTGCCCTCAGAAGTGATGGCAGTATTGTTTTCGGCATTGTTACTAAGTTTTTTCTCTGTTTCTGTGTTAACATGATAACTCATGAACCGCTGCACTTAGCTTGATGAAACTGTGCATGACCATGTATCTCGACAACCTCTAGAACTGTATTTAATTTCAAGATTATAGGTCAAGGTCATGTTGGTTTTTTGTGTGGTTAATGTGCCAGGCAATGAGGAGCCGTACAACAACCTGTGTCTGCCAAAAACTACAAACACATTCGCTTGGTGGCGCTAGCAGTGGTGGTGTTGCTGTAACATAAAGTTGGTCTGGATTCGCCAAATGTTCCACAGGCATGGCCCATGGGCAGTACTTAGCCTTGAGCAAGGCTTGACAATCTTGCTTTAAAGTAGTTAGTGAATGAGTAGGTAAGTAAATATATAGAGTGCACAATGTTGGCGAGAAGGCCGGTGAATCTGTTCACCAATGTGACTTTAGGTTAGCTGGTTGTTGCATTGTTTCTTACTCGCATTTGTTCTCGGCTTTAGCGTTATTTTGTTGCACTTTTTTCCGTAATTTATGGTGAGATTTGAGGTAGTTTGTTTGTTGCAAGCGAATGCTGTATTCTTCGATGCAGATTGTCATGATACACAAAGAGAAAGTTGCAAGGCGTGAAATCGGTGAACTGACAACCAACAAGGCAACGACTCGTTTGCCGGGCGTGAAACATCCCGGAATTATTTTCCCAGAAAAGCCCGAACTGCAAGTGAAGTATGTTCGCAAGCCAATCGACTACACGGTACTCGATGTCATTGGACATGGTGTTAAGGCAAGCACGAGTCATATTATATCAGAATACTTACTAGCATAGGGTGATGGGCACCCCTTGTGCATGGCACTTGGGGACCATAGCGTGAAACAAATATATGATGTATCGTACTCCGGTACTTGTGTTTTTTTGGAATCCGGTCATAAGGCCACAGTTTATTATTGCTGTGAAGAGTAGAGTTTTTACGCGCCACAGCTAGTACCGGCAGGTACTGCTGAGGCGCGTATTAGCTATGGGAATTCTGTCCATCTGTCCGTCCGTCTGTCACGACCCGGTGGTATACCAAGCACCGGTGAGATAGAGACTCCGGGTCTTCACCATATGGTAGCCTGGAGTATATAGTTTGCTATGAGGTAATTTGGTGCCAGTGGGTGAAGAGATTCCCCTCAAACGAGGGCATCAAAGAGGGGTACGCCCCTAAGAAATCATTATTTTACCACTATTGGCTCATCTAGCGTGAAAACGGTTGCAGATAGACACAGACTTGCTGCATATCATAACAAGCACTGCCGACGAGCTTTCCAGTGGTACCAACATCGATGACCT
>Ga0056124_1000973_pt1 | contig 10152 bp, 7 predicted proteins | sample WorMetHEROISLAND_2_FD_70069 | JGI IMG/M metagenome (GOLD analysis project Ga0056124, IMG submission 70069) | Marine gutless worms symbiont microbial communities from Max Planck institute for Marine Microbiology, Germany - Olavius sp. 4 HERON ISLAND | ecosystem: Host-associated > Annelida >... | reverse complement strand
ACTTTATGTCAATCAATAAAAGTAAATAAATAACATATTTTGCATTACGGTCTACGAAACCAACACGAAGTCAATATAAATCATTGCTAAGGCATCGTGGAAGAGTATTTTTCGTTGGATTTTTGCATATTCATATTTCGAATTTGACAACGTTGGTTAAAGGTAAAAAAACATGGAAAAGTTACAAAAAACCTTGAAAACGTAAAAACGTAACCGGAATAAAAACGCGTCGCGTACAAACGTTTAGTAGGCTACAACTGTGAGCTAAACGGAATCAGACAATAGGAACGACATTTATTATTCATCACGTTTTACCTGTCACACTTGCGTCACCGCGTGGACTACATGTGCACCAAAACATGTTCGTAGTAACAGAAAAAATACACAAAAAATTCTAGGTCCGAAGTGTCTCGTACTTTTAGGTCTGAAGTGTCCGGACACTTCGGACCTAGGTCCGAAGTGTCCATTGGACGAAATATTGAGACACTTCGGACCTAACTTTTTAGGTCCGAAATGTCTTAGGTCCGAAGTGTCCTGACACCGATGATACTGTCAGTCACGTGACTGGGATTGCAGCGATCACGTGATTAGTTATCATCCTTCAACATGTGCAAAGTAAACAAATCCAGGCCATTAGTATGCTTTACAAGGTAGTGTAGCGTCGCAGTCAATGCCTCGTGCGATATTTAATAAGCGCTTTATTGAAAATTTTCTACAAAGTGTGCTAGTGAAGGAACTTCGAAAATCGGTTAATATTTGGCGAAGATGTGAACAGAAGTTTACTGGCACGTTTTTGACTCACGATGTGCAATGGAACTAAACATTAACTTGATTAAAATAACGTCGGGATTGACTTTATATATTTATAAGACGACGAATATCACGTAGATGTATGTCGTAATTTTAAGAAGCCTGTCATATTTCTGATAGCACTGCAGTATGTCATAAATATTAGTAGCGAAATGCGATCGACATTAAAGCTATCTTTAGGCTCCAAAGGATTTCGTTTTTGACGAAAAACTGACGAAATGACGAAAACTGGCCGTCGTGACGAAAATATTGATTTTTGACGAAATTTGACGAAATTGGCGAACTTCGGGATTTGTGGGAAAATTGTTGACGAAATTTGCACTTTCTGACGAACGAAAAATAGCATTTTTCGTCGGCAAAATCTTGAGATCATTAAGTCATAAGTTTAACCATGTGACATTCTAGAATATAATGATTAATGATCTGCCAACTCACAGTGTGATTCCAAGCAAAAAGAGCAACTGTTCAGGATACCTAATATTCAGCAGTGTCACCTGTTTTTTCTTGAGAAAAGTAGAAGCCAAAAGCCTCGAACTGTTTCGGCAAGACTTCAAAGAATAAGTTTACAGCAGTAACAATTATACACTGCTGAAAGGGCCTCATTTTTCAGATGGCGAAAAACTGGCGAAATTCGAGATTTATGGCAAAATTTTTGACGAAATTTGCACTTTTTGACTAACGAAAAATGACATTTTAGGCGGCAAAATCCTTTGGAGCCTAGCTATCTTTGCTGGCTGGCTAGCTGCAGGCTAAGGCTTCAGCGTTCCTCTGGCAGTATGACGTCACGTGCTGGCCGTTCTCACTTCTCAGACTCTGAATCTCTGTCCACCGCGGACGTCATTCCTGCTGCTCTGGTTCGCATCCATGGACGCCCGCAGAGGAAGCAAAGAGAAGGGGCACTTGTCTCCCTTAGACATGCGTGGCTTGCTCGTTACATTTTATTGTTTCGCCAGAATTTGTGAAGCTAAAATTCCCACCCCGCTTTCGGCGTCTGCCATCCTCGACCTCTTCGACCCTTCGTAAAATTTCTGCGGGCGACCATGTCCGCATCCTTTGTCGAACTTCAGTGAAATTCTTCTCCAGAATAGGGGCAGATAGGCTGCAGCGGCCCGAGATAATAACACGTCCAGTTATAGTGACAACTCTGATTCGTCAAATAACCTGTTAGTGGCCGGCTGCTAACTAACTATCGTGAGCTAGCTGTATAGGCGTGTGATTAGCGGCTAAATATCGCGTGCAGCGGCTCAGCAGCGTTTTGCCTAGGCCTATAATTCCCTCGGCGGTGATCCATCGTTCAGCGGCTGGACTCGCCGTGCGCTGCCGCAGTATAGTGATGATGGTGATGATGATGCAAATGCTGCTTATGCTGACTGCATGGTGTCGACTGTGCTGCGCAGATAAACGGCGTCGACGTACGGACCAGAGAGCAGGCGATTCAAATGTTTGCCGACAGCAGAGACAACGTCACCCTTCTACTGGCTCGACCCACTTCCCAGGTCTGTTTCACGACAGTTATATAGTTCACTTTATTTAGACTTCCTAATCAGTCAGCCAATCAATCACTCCATCAATCTGTTAATTTGTATAGAGTGCCCCTTAGACAGAGTTCTCGGAGGCGCCAGCAAGCTACGAGTAACAGTTACGTTTTAAATAATTATCAGTAGGCCCAAAGTGTCTTTGTGCGCCGTTATTTTGGCAGTAAGTAAAATGTCGCTGTTAGATGACAAAACGCCTCTTTTGTATAGCATTGTTCTAGAAGCGAATGGCAAGCTGTTGATTACTTTTAACGGTGAAGCACGTTTAACGTGACGTTTTGGATCATGTGTCGGTGTAGAAATTTGCGTTTAACCAAGCGGCGTGCTTTTGTATAAGCGCTGCATCGACTGTGTCGGAAGTACGCCCGGCAGGAGATGTGTGCGCAGAAGGATTGAGGTCGTCGCTGTTGCAGTTAAGCCTGGCTGGAAGTCGACGTCGGCGATCAAATGAAGACGAATGGTCGACGTGGCATGTCGACTGGGTTCAGACTACATGCGCGGACGTGCTTGCGACATCGCACGTACGACGCTTGTTGACTGTTGATGCTGCAGCGACTGAATCGACTGAGCGCCGCAGTCGCTGACTCGCTGTCTCCTCAACACGCACCTGCCCGGCCCATGGCTTGCCGGCCACCGGGACTTAGCGGTGCTGTCGTTTCATTTCATCTTCGCAGAGGGACGCTTTGGTGCTTGGAAGGGATGTCGATAGCACCTTTCCGTAACTTCTTCTTCTTCTTCTATTTCTTGTCCCGTGGTCAGCAACTGTTGGAGCCGAATGCAATCTTGCACGATATTGTGCCAGTCTCACAGCTTCGTACAGGGTCAGTCCGGTCAGTTCAGTGATGTCGTCCGTCTACTTCTTCCGAGGTCTTCCTCTCTGCTGTACCGTCGCCTGAGTGGCACATGCACGGAATTCATCAGTGACACAGAGTTATACAATGTCGCTCACCGGCATATCTGCTTAGTAAATTATATCTGACGGGCTCTTAAATCTTCGTACATACCGGACACAGCGCATGTCTACTACGCCGTAAAAGGTTGTCGTAATATTGTCACATGTTCGCGTGCAAGTTACGGCCTTGACTGAGCCTACTGTACACGGGACTTTTAGTACCTGAGCGTGCTGCACGATCGCGGTTCAGCCGTTCCTCCTCGTGACCGCCTCAGCAGCGGTCGCCTCTGATTGTGGTCGAACAGTGAGCTAATGGGAACTAGAACTGGAAGTCAGTGCTTTGCACGGGCATGCAGGCTCGCGCACTTGTCGCCGGCCGATCGACGGCAGGGTTTTTGTTCGGTGAGACTGAACGCGATTAACGACAGCCGCATGCTTTCTGGTCGAAGCGCTGCGCTGCTCGTCAGTTGTGAATGCGGAAGGCGCCCGACGCGCTCAGTGGCGACTTAGCGCCTTTATCCCGTGTCCAAACGAATCCATTAATTTTCATCACACGCCGGTGCCAGGGCAACAGTCGTGTTGCGCTGGTCGTCTGAAATCTCATGTTATTACTCTCCGCAGTAGCGACGACAGTTCTGTTTTCAGCTGAGTTTTTTTCTCTCTGTCAACACGGTAACAACGCAAACAACTAGTGGGCCTAACTCATGAACCGATGCACTTAGCTCGATGTAATTTTCCGCGAACATGTACCTTGATAATCTCTTTAAGTCTGTTTAATTGTAAGGTCATAAACCAAAGGTCACATGGGGTTTTTTTTTGCTTTTTTGTGTGCATGATACCGCGGCTACCCGCGGACAGTACTTACCTTGAAGAAGGCTTGACGATCTTCTGTTTTTTTTTCGTTTTTTTTTCGTTAATTTTTCCATGTTTCCGTGTTATAATCTGACCGACGTCAGTTTTGCAGCGTGCATTAAATCCATCCCGTCGTATTTTCATTACAGTGACCAGTAATTTACATTGTAACACTAAATAAGATTGCAATTAAATTATTATGCGGTCGTCTTATACGCCGCATTACACGTCTTTCTGCGCGTCTGTCTGTTTACCTGTCCTGAACGGCCTCCTACCTCGAAAACAAAAGGCGTAGAAAAACCCAGTCTGGTGTGAACGTTACCCAGGTCAAGAGTTACTGACATGCCAGTTTTCAGTTCGAAACGTAAAAGGTCAAGGTCAAAAACCTCATGAAAACTACACTTATCTGGCATGCACCTTTACTTGCGATTACGAACTAAGCCTAGTTATTGTTAGACTTCATTTACTGTCAGCGCCTGACGCGCTCGGTAATTGGACGGATGCCGATATCTTTGCTTGTTAATTGTTAAGTAAGACTCCAATGATTACGCGGTCGGTCTGCGCGTTGTCAGATGGACGACGGTGTCGTCGAGGTTTACAACGCTCTTGATAGTGTCAGCAATCAGATAGAAGGCCTCGAGTCGTCGTCAGCTGTACACCAGCGGATACCGTACGATCTCTTTCGGCAGGTCCGTTGTCATTGTCAGCAAGCTTCCTAGTTCATCGTTAGCTCGTTTTAGAGTTCTTATATTGACTAACTTGCCCCGTAGAGGTAGGGGCTGTAATCTGCCAAAATTTGTGGGTGGACCACAATGGATCGGCTCCTGAAATATGGTATATACCGTATTTGTAAATTCGAGGTTATGGGCATCTTTTAAATGGTAGACTATTTTCTTTAGGCTGTAACAAAGTCCGAGTTTCTGTGAACTGATATGGTAGTGATTGCTGAACTACAGTTCAAGATAATCACGTTAGTTTGCAGTATGTCTGTATTGTGGAAACTTTTTCCGCCATCCCGCAAAATCTTGAAAAAAATGTCAGCGTGTTTATAGTGTTTACTGTATGAGTTAAATATAACTTTTTCAACATCTAATTTTACGTGTAATCACGGCGGCCTTATTTCACCAACCAGCATCGTTGGCTTACTGAAACACGGGCAGTTAACTGTTAAGTTTATTTAAGCTACTTATTACTCCCAGCGAAAGCGAATGGAGTATTGTTTTTCCAGCATCCTCGCAACGTTTTTTTCTGTTATCACGATAACTCATCAACCGCTACACTTACAATTTTGCATGAATATGTGCCTTGACAACCTTTAGAACCCTATTGAGTATCAGGGTCGTAGGTCAAAGGTCAAGGTCACGTGACCGGATTTTCGGATTTTTTCACCATTGCGAAATATGGCAAAAAGTTTGTTAACACGATAACTCATGAACCGCTGCACTTAGCTTGATGAATTTTTTTTGCGTGCTTGACAACTTCTGCGGCCTATTCAAGATCATAGGTCGCGTGGTTTTTTGTACGTTTTTCTGTGCATGATACTCGCAGGCAGTACTTAGCCTTTAGCGAGGGTTTTACTTGTTTACTACATTTAATTTAATTTGCACTGACAGTACGCAAGGTTCTCGGACGAGGGCGCCTGCAGTGGCACTGACGTCACGTTCGTGGACACTCTGGGACGCGTCGACAAAGACAGTGGGCTTGGTCGTACTGATGAAAGCATCCAGATACGAGACAGCTCCGTCGAGCGAGTACGTCGCAGTTAGCCTATGTTGCGAAATAAACAACACGTTTTTTTTGTTAATTTATTATTATGTCTAATGAATTTTAGGGTAAATGTCAAATGTTTATTTTAAGAGTTATTTTAGGTAAATAATAATATTTACGGGAAAATAATAATATTTACGGGACCCCTTATATGGAGTCAGTTAAACCCACATTTTCATATTTTGCCTTCTATAGCTAGTTTTAAGTTCAACTATAAAAAGTTCTCGATATCTGTATATTAACTTTATATCAGTAGGCTTACCTTGTATGATTATAACTACTTTTATGTTTGATTGATTGATAATGTCATCAGTAAAATTTTTTCATTGGCTAAGGGGGTAGTAATTTAACTAAGCGAACGCTCTTTCGCTACTCCCTGTTGTACTGTTAAAATCATCTATTAATATTCATGTGTGACTTTCTTTTTTTCCTTTGTAGGCCTACTTATTAGTTAAGTTTCTTCTATGCGTATGACATGGTTCAGTACAATAAACCTGATGCATTGATTAAAAAAAGGTTAGCACGTTCTTTAAAAAGTAAACTTGTGGGTATTGTATAAACAACGTCTGTCGAAATATTGTTAATGATGCGGAGTGTCAGAACGATAACGGAACGATAACGAACATAATGTCAGCTAACGAAAATATCATTGTTTACGACGTGTTTACGTCTGTTTGTTGTGCTTTAATGTTACTGTATGTCATCGTAGAGAGATCATAGAGAGCTACTAAATGTGATCGTAAAGGTTAAAAGGTTAAAAGTTGTGTACAGCCCTTTATGGGAAACATATCGCAGAGCTACGAAGCGTCACCTGCCATGTGGGATCACACCTGCCACTCGACACAGGTGAACGCTCCCCGCCTGAACCCTAGTCAAGCAGGCCGGTACTCAATTTACTTACCCCGGAGGGATGGAAGGCTGAGTTGACCTCGGTGTTGGTTATATATTAAGATAGTTTACCTGTCCGCAGACAGTCACCCATCCAGGTAGTAACCACTTGATAGAGAGACCCGAGCGGGAATCGAACCGACGACCTTTCGATCAAAAAGTCAACGTCATAACTGTTACGCCGCCAAGATGTCAGCTGTTTAACTCTATTCGTTGTGCAAGCAGGATGTTGTCGACAGTACAAGCGCATCTCCGACGCTGTTCTTCAGTCAGTGTCCGCCTCGCGGCGTCGACGCTCGCTGTCTTCCAGCAGCTTCCACGTCTCTGACGTCATCGGTCGGTGTCATCAAGCCGTGGCCGTTGACGAGCGCTCAGCCGCACAGCGATGACGTCGCGGTTGAGATTGCCGCGTTGAACCGTGAGATGGAACGCATCCAGCTTCAGTACCGCGAGATCGTTGACGCGCATCGCATCGACGACGACTGCGCCCTGATATCGACAGCCAAGGACGCTGCGTCCACTTCAGCGGCGTCCACTTCAGTCGACTTCGCTCCCCCACCACCAGCACCGGCACCGGCCCCGGCGCCGTCGAAGGACAGTCCTTACCGGAGTCCCGGCCGCGGCGTGCCGCGCATGGGCACGCGGGTCGACCACGCCAGGCTCGGAGAACTGACACCGAATAGGCAGCAGAAACGTCGAAGTCGTCCTGAGCTGTCGTCGCGACGGCCTGCCGACGCACCGGCCAAGTCATCGTCTCCGTCGTCACGTCGACCCAAGCACTCGCCTCACAGCGACCTGGAGCGATGCGACAACTCGGTCAGCAGCAGCGGCGTCGGTGCGCGTCAGCGGGCGTGGAACAGCGACGACGGAGTGACGGACAGCGCCGGCGTCACGACGTCGACGACGACGACCAGCCACAGGCCGACACTGCAGGCCGTCTACGCCCAGTACGTCGACGTCATGTACACCAACGCCGCCAACCTCCAGCACACCATCGCCCTACAGCAGAACCTCTTCCAGCAGCAGCTCGCCGAACAACGAAGAACTACATCCGATGACGTCGTCACGCCGGCATCGGCGACTGCGCAGTGTCAGACTGGCGGCGGGTCGCAGGCCGGCGACGCGTCCATGGAGTGGGTCGTGAAGCGACGTCCGGACGGCTCGCGGTACATCGTCCGACGACCGCGGCTGCGACGTCGGCTGTTGCGTGAACGAGCGCGTCAGCTGGACTCGGAGCGGCGTGCTGCCGGCACGACGACCGACGACGACGCACCTGTCAGCGAGCTGAAGCTGGGTCGCTACTGGACACGCGAAGAGCGACGGCAGCACATGCAGCGACGACGCCAGCGGGACGAGCTCGCAGCCGCAGCAGCTCGGCGTATACAACTCCAGCCGTCGGCCGCCGTCAGACGACAGAAGATTGTCACATCCGGGCAACGACAGGCAGACAAGATAGACAACGGTGCTTGTAGACCGGCGGCTCCAGCGCTCGCCCACAAACTGACGGGCGGCACCGCTCTGTTGTCCGTCAGTACCGTATGAGCACCGCATCAGCACAGTCTTCGTCGCCGTAAACCTAATATTCCATCTGCTGTACCCGCTGAACTGACCGCACATTTGAAATGAAACAGAAACAAGACAATTTTGTTTCAGTCTTATTTCTACTTCGTTTCTGTTTCAGCGTTTCTGTTTCTTTAGACGTGCGCGGACATCTTTAGGCGTAGGTTGGGACAAACTGAAAGTGTACTGCTGCGGAAACGTGTTGATTAGAGCTTAGTGGTTAGAATAACGACTGTGTGATTACGACCAATTGTGTCTATACACACCTGCACATGACGGTGTGTCTTACCTGTATTGACTCTTGGCATATATGAAAGGTGTTCCTGTTGTTAAGTAGTACGACTGTATGATGTGTTCTTATCAGCCAAAATAAAAACTGCAGACAGATGTGCGTGTAAAATCTGGCACGCCACGAATTTTTGTTTTTGTTGTTTTTTTTTTATTTGTATATACTCGTTCATTCTGCCGTAACCGGAGTGTGCTTTCATGTTTTCCTCACATAATTCATCTACAAGAATCGATTAATTCTAGCCATGCGCTACTCACTGATATCTTATTGTTGCTACGCTGGAGTGAAAAAATGCGATTTATCGTCTGCAGTCTGCTGCTTATTTTCTACTCATATTGTTAAAACGGGGAAGAGACCCATGACCTCGCAAACAATTGGTTGCGTAGGTCACAATGCTGAGATAACCTCATATTTTTTCTATCTGACTTGCTGCGAATAATTTTAATGGGATGTCCCTATTGTTTAAACTTTTCATCGAAACATTTCGAGAGGCAATAATGAACTACAGGTGAGTGACAATAATTGCTTGTTTGCAATTCCGGTCGAACGTGTTTTGAAACAGCTTAGAAAATAGCTGATTCCACTCAAGATAGCAACGTCAGAAGTGCACGTTACGACGTTACGTAAATCAAGTAATGTTAGTATACTGTCGGATAGAAAATTTGTTTGCTATTGGAAGTACGGCAGTAAATGAAACTGAGGATAAGTTTATACTGCGTCGACTGTGAAATAAGAAATGTGGTTGTCTACTGTACGTACGTTGCTACGGACTGGTGTAAATAGCCTATGAATTTCTATCTTATAGTACCTGCTGCACAAACTTCTCATAGTCTATGAATTCTCGAGTGCTGCATCGCTCTTGCTGACTGTTGCCCGATATAGCCTCTTCAGCACTTTTATGGCTTTCCGCAATCGAATCCCTCACTAATCACTATCTTTTACCTTTGTGTGTACATACATACAAACTAAAATAGTCTCCATATCATTTGTCAGTATTCTAAGTTCACTGTGATAGCGAAGACTGGCTGGCAGGCTGGCGTTGCGATTCAGTCTATAGAGTAGACTCGTGCGTGCGTCGCAATAACGCCGTCCTTTGCAGCTTCTGCATCAGTTCTGTGTCTATATACTAGAGCTATTTTTACTGACCGAACAGTTTTAAACCTTCTGTCATATTGCGCAGATAGTATTTTGTAGATACTATCTCATTAACCGCTTGTCGCTTATCCACTGTCCACAGTTTCGTAAACAGTTAACACAACGGTCGCGCCATATCATCATAATGGCAATCCAGTTTCAGCGTCTGAGTTGTGATAATTAGGTCTACATGTATTGAAAATGTTTTTCGAAGTTTCTTTTAAATTTACTTTCAGCATTTTGTAACACGTTCTGGCAGTCTGGTGTCTGTCAGGTTTTGAGCGTGATGTTGTTGTTGTACTTGTGACAGCGGCTTAACACTGTTGTGTCGTATCCGTCTGGTGATGCGCGTCTTGAAACGTTTATTATCATGCAGTGTGGTGTAGCCAGGAAACTTTTCTGGACGGGACAGCGTGCGGGTTTGG
>Ga0056124_1000971_pt1 | contig 10161 bp, 7 predicted proteins | sample WorMetHEROISLAND_2_FD_70069 | JGI IMG/M metagenome (GOLD analysis project Ga0056124, IMG submission 70069) | Marine gutless worms symbiont microbial communities from Max Planck institute for Marine Microbiology, Germany - Olavius sp. 4 HERON ISLAND | ecosystem: Host-associated > Annelida >... | reverse complement strand
AACCCTGACATTGCACTTGCTCTTGCTTCGGGCATAAGCGAAAAATGATTTACGGTCCTCTTTGATCTTCCTGGCCAACAGCTCTTCAAAATTTTGTCTAGCCTGTTTGGTTAGGTAACTCGCATACTTTGCAGCTTTCGCATATGCTGGGTGCCTGGAATCCTTGTACTTGCTGTAAATTAAACGTCTGTGCTTTACTGCTGACAAGGCTTTGTGAGTCATCCAGATAGGTACGTGGGAACGAAAGTTCCATAATTCGTTGGCGACCATACGATGCCAGAGCACTCTGTCTACCGAAGCCCTGATGAGCTGTGTTGAACTCACGTTATCCTTTCATGATGCACACAAACTATCCAGATACTTCAGACCCTGATGCTCCATTGCTCTCCTCACCTCTATCCTGCCAGTCACCACCAAATTCTCTAGACCATGTCTTCTCAAGACATGCCTCAGGAAAGCAAGCTGCCGTTGATGGATTTTTTCATTAGTGTACGCTGTAATGCTGCCTTTTTTAGTAATCTGTCGTTACTTTTCTTTTCAGTCCATTATCAGTAAAGAAAAACTAGAAATTAACACGCAGGCATGCAGACGACAGAAATCGCTGAAAAAATGAAGGCCAAAATGGACAGGATTTGTCCAGTATTTTTCGTGCCTCTAAATATATTTGTGTCTTAGTAACTACATTTCATTTTCTGTGTCTTACTTGCTTGTTTTTCGCAAGAACACTAAATATTCTAAAAGATTTTTTTCTGCACTTAACAATGCTAAATGACTGGACGTTTTTGGCATTGTCCAGCCAGAAATCTGCCATATTTCTGTCTGCCAATTTCGATTTAATGACACCGATTTTGTAAGAGTCAAATATTCTGATGATTGCAGTGTATTCATTTAGGCCCAGTTCTTGGTTCACGGTTGAGAAGATGAGGTGTCTGGTATTTTTGCATGTACTATCTGGCAACCCTAGGAAGCATTTGTATGTAGTTCAGGAAAACTTGCTTACTGAGCTATCTGTATAGCAACCTTCGCCAGTATCTGTGATGATGCTGATAACAAATTAGCGGCACAGATTACCGGCAACAGTCAGCACCTGCTACATCCGCTCCTTCCTCCTGAGCGCCAGCAGCACTACAGTCATCGTGAATAAAACTACAACTTCCAACTTCCTGATCGCACATTAGTCTTCGAAGACAAAAACTTTATCACAAGAATGCTGTACAGAGACATTTTGTATTAACAATTATTAAACTTTTTTTTAAATTCTTGTTATTGTACAACAGCGGTTTGTCTGTTTTATTAAACCTTGAATGAATGAATGAATTAATGAATGAGTTCAAATGTGGTAACCAAGGGTTGTTATCTACATTACTCACTCAGCAGTTTTAGTCTGTTAAATTGCTATCATATGCTGGAATTGTTGATTGCAGTTTGTGGCTCCTGATATGGCATCATCATCTGAGAAGTATCAGTGCAGTCTGACAGCAGAGTTGCAGCAGAAAGCTGAGAAGGAGCTGAATGAAAAGGAAAAGCGGCGAGAGCAAGATATTCAAGCATTGAGAGATATGGTCTTGCTGCACAGAGGTATTGTACTGGTATCTAGTGTTGTTATGTGTAAAACCAAACAAATGATATGACATAAAATTACATCTGGTGATTGTCATAGCTTTAAACTCCCAGATATTACAGTCAGTGCTCGAATTACATGGAAGCCAGAGTATGCCCGGCCAATACAAAACAATAGACTACTTGCAAATTTGTCACTAAAACTGTGTTAACAACGTTAACACACAGTTTTAGTGACAAATTTCAACTTTGTGGGTCATGAGATGAAATATGTCACATAATCTGTACATTTTTGAAACTAAAATGCATGGATAGTAACGTACTTGTCTCTGTCATTTTACTGTATGCTGCCTGTTTAGAGTGAGAGATGCTAGGCAGCTGCGATAATGTTCTTTCTGTAAAATTAAACAACAGTGAAAATGTCTAAAATTAAAAGAGCAGTTACAGTTTCCATAGTGTCTCTGTACTTAATGTGATGTGCTATTTGTGTTAGCTATTATTATAGTTGTGGAAATTAATGATTAATTGATTATTCGTTAGTAAATGGTTTGATTAACATTTGATGGATCAAAATTTGAACAAAATTTTTTAGTGCTTAAAAAAAATCTTTAAAATCTTAACTTTAGTAATGTCACTAGTCTGTGCATTTCGCACAGGACATATCATCAGGATTTGTAGTTTTGTACATTTTTTAGTTTGCACTTTGTAAGCCCTCGTGATCCGACTAATAATTTGCCTACAAATATATGAACTGCATCATTGTCACTTTTTCCGATTTTGCTTTAGTTTGTGAAAGATAACAACAACCAGTAGGTGAATTCTGCAGTGTTCATACTTCATAGTCTTTCCGACTGACTACAAAAATTTCTCAAATTTAGTTGATTAGTCAAAGTTAATTTTTGGAGATTGATGAATTAAAAATTTTTAATCAGTGCCAGCCCTACGCTATTTATTAGACTCGGTGTTGTTAATCACAGGTCTGAAGTCACGGATTGATGATGCGTTTCTGTTGAGATTCCTGCGTGCTCGTAAATTTGATCATGATCGTGCCTACAACCTGCTGGTCAACTACTACACAATACGAGCAAACAATAGGGACTTAATTGGTCACATTACTCCCGGCTCTGTAGAGCCAATTTATGATTACGGCGTTGCATCTTTGTTGCCCCACAGAGACAGAGAGGGCCGAAGTATTATGTATGTTAGACCTGGTGAGTTTGCAGCATTTTGTTACTGATATTTGTGCTCCAATAATAATAATGAAGTCAATTTATATGCAGCACGTAAAAGCAAAAAAGTCACTAGGCACTGAAGGGTTAAAGGTGTGTATAGCTCTTTATGGGAAACCCATCACAGAGCTACATAGCGTCACCTGCCATATGGGATCACACAGTGTTATCTGCCACCCGACACAGGCGAATGTGCCCTGCTTTAACCCCATCCAAGCAGGCTGGTACTCGATTTACCTACCGGTGAGGGATAGAAGGCTGAGTTGACTTTGGTGTTAGTTATATACCGTGATGGTTTACCTGTCCACAGTAACTACTTCATAGCGACCAGACCGGGAGTCAAACGGACTTGCTTGTGGCCTGCTATGAGTTACGTATTTGGACTGGCAAACATTGTGCCAATAAGCTGTGTCAGGTAAGCTGTCAGAATTAAGGAACATCCAAACCAGCTTTTTATGATGATTAGTGTAGAGTAAATACATGTAAGTAAACTTTCCTCTGTCTGTTGTTTAGAATAATGGATGCATTTTATGATGCATTGAAAAAAATTAACGTGGCATGCCGACTGATGCGTGTTTATTGGTGAGGCTCACTGAGTTTGATACCTTGATACCATTGTCCTAGATGAAGATGGATGTAGTTGGGGTGCTCATTTTCAGTTTTGTAAGTAGTAGGGGAGTCTCGCCATTTTGTGATACCAGAGGCACAGTAAACTGTATTTTGGGTTTGAAGGCAAGAAAGTCTGGTTGTATATTCTCATCTCACTTTGCCCTGTTTTTGTCACCTTTTAGTATGAGCAGTGAACCCTATAGGGAAGTTGGCCAGCCTAGTTTTTGCATGGAAAATATGCTTTAAAATGATTGTGTTTGTGTGTTGTATAGGAAAGTGGAATCCGAATGAATGCCGGTTTATTGACATATTGAAAACAGCACTTATGGGCCTTGAAGTAGCCATATTGGTTAGATGTCCCGTGTTTCTAAGTCTGTTTATTATATTAGCACCGTTATTGTGCCAGAGTTTCTGGGCTATTCTTGGCGTCATGCCACGTGCATTGTCTTCGGAAAGAGCAAGTCAGAAGTGTTCAAAAGTTATCATAAGGTGGCTTGGTGGCATAACGGTTAGGACATTGGACTTGTTGTCAAGAGGTTGTCAGTTCAGCTCCCGGTTCGGTCGCTATCAAGTGGTTACTACTTTGACTTGGACTGTCTGCGTACAGATAAACCTTTCTCAGTATATAACTAACACCAAGGTCAACTCAGCTTTCCATCCCTCCATGATTGGTAAATCGAGTACCTGCCTGCTTAGCTGGAGTTAAGGCAGGGCACATTCGCCTGTGTCGGGTGATCCTGTATGGCAGCTCTGTGATGTTAAGAGCTATAGACGACCTTTAAGCTTTTATAACACATAACTTTGCTGATTAGTATAGATTAAACATTAATAATAGGGCTGGTACTGATTACAAAAATTTAGTGGATTAATATCTAAAATTTGGTTTGATTACTCAATTACTTTTGAACAGTTTTTGTAGTCAATCAAAAAGACTGTCAGAATTACAGAATTCAACTAATGGTTGTTGTTATTTTTTCATATACTAAAGCAAAATCAAAAAAGTGACAATGATGCAGTCTGTATATGTGTAGTCAAATTATTAGTCTGATCGTGAGGGCTTACAAAGTGCAAGCGGCATAACTAACACTATGCAAACAGTACAAAAACTACAAATCTTGCCAATGTGTCCTTCTCAAAATTTTATTTAAATTTTAATCAATTAAATGAATAGAACAATTGTTTTTAACGATTAATTGGTTAATTAATTATTACAAAGCTGACTAGCGCCTCTGAAGTCATTCGACATACTTGCGCTATACAAATTCGATTATTATTATTATTATTATTATTATTATTATTATAAAAATTTTTTTATAGTGTAATTATTATTATTAATTTCCGCAGCCTTATTAATACTATGTTAGTGTTATGTTAATGTTGTGTTAAATAATGTGTGGTTGTGTGCAGAATGAGCAGACCCAGGTGTGTGGAGTTGTGGTTATTGAGAACATGTCTGACCTGGGACTTACACATGCTTGGAACATGGACCACAGAACAGCTAAACTCTTTATGTCACTGATTCAGGTCAGACTCTTTCTGTTTCTGTGGCGTTGTATTGAAGAAAACAACGTAAAATAGCTTCTTGTGAAACTGAACTTGCCACGCTATGCTTGAGAATCAATCAAATTTCATGTGCAGTGTAAGTAGCCTAAGTAAACTTACCTCTCTTACCTCTTACCTCTCTGCCTGTCTTTAGTGCATCATGAGTATGTGGTTTAGTGTTAACATTTTAAATGCTCTCTGCGTAATTCTAAATAAGTGTAAAAAGAATTTATTTATTTGTTTGCCTTTACTGTGCCTTCTGATGCAGCATGCATCCTGATGTTTCTATAATGTTAAATGGGTGGAGTTTTATGAGTTGTGCTGTATTTGGTTTCACTTAGTCTAAATGCATGTACACGAAGGGCAGGGTCAGGAATCTATTGGGCTCTAATGACGTTTGCATGTGGCTAATGGCAAACATTATAATTGATGTTTACAGGAAGCATTTCCAATGCGCCTCAAAGGCCTTCATGTGATTAATGAGCCAGCCATCTTCAGTGTGATATTTGCAGTAATGAGGCCTTTTCTCAAAGAGAAGACTGTTAATAGGGTTTGTATCATTTGAATCGTATATTTGCCACTGATCTGTAATTCTGTATAAAAATAACTCTACTGTTTATATGCATTACCTTACTATGCCTTGTGCTTTTGGCCGTATTTCTTTGGCAGTACACAGTGAACAGATTGGTTTGATAGGCGCTGACATAAATGAAGAACACGGTTGAATCTGCTGCCAAGCCTGGTGAATGGTGGTGGTGATAGTGATGTTAGCAGCTGCAGCAGCAGCAGCAGTGTTTAGGATATTTGCAATCAATCACTGCACAATTTAATTACCATTTACCATTGCTCCATTCGTATGCCTTACAGCAGCGATTTTTTAATTAATGAAAATTAGAATTAAAATGACTGATTTCACTAAACGAAAATAGAAATCAGGAATTGGAAACTATTTTAACAATTAAAATTAATCAGAATTAGACCTCATGCTGCAAAAGTTAGAATAGAATTAAATTAAGAATTTTTTTCTGCAATGCACTACTCATATCAGTCTTTGTTCTGAGTTCAACAACCGTTAGTTGACTTGGCAAAAAGGCTACCCATTAAGATAACAATTGTTGTCGCACTTGCTGTTAGAATTAGAATTTAGAGGTAAGATCAACCCTGCCGAATTGAAATAGGATTTTAATTTTTAGAACATTATTTTCAGCAGTACAGTATCACTGCTTTACAGTTTTGCAATACTTCGACACTGTTGATTGGGTGACACGAGGAGCATTAGGCCTGTAAAAAAACTGCTGCCAGTGACTGTTCCTGGCTGTTCATGACAATGTGGTTACAGCAAGTCTTTTCCTCCTTAGTTTCTCTTCCTTTCTGTCTCGTGGACGGAACTCACGGATCACCGACCAGCTCGTGTCTTAGAAGTCTTTGACGATGTTAACTTTGGTAAAGTGCTGCAGATCAAGCCAACTCAGCTTTAAGCGCCTCTGTACCTTCGGACTCCGTGGCGCTATATAAATCTTGTATTATTATTTATTATTATTAGCTAGCTTTTAGGCGCACTGTATATGTTTATTTACTTGCTTACTTACTTACCCAGTCAGGAACACTTATTGTCTCAGCAGGGATGTTCCTTCGAAGCCAGAGAGCAATGGGCTAATGCAACAACCAGTGTTGCTGGCAGCGCAGTTAATAGTTACAGGTTGCCTATAGCTTTTAGCAGTAACTCATCTCAGATTACGAAGTGTCACCTGCCATGTGGGAACACACAGCGTTAGCTGCCACCTGACGCAGGTGAACGCGCCCCACCTTAGCCCCAGCCAAGCGGGCTGGTACTTGATTTACCTACCTAACTGAACCCAGATACGCCAATCCATCGTGCAATTGTGTGTCTGTGGTTTATCTCCTTGGCTGAGTGCGAGACCCTCAACTTCATTGATGTTGGCAGGCATACGCGCACTGCGTGGACGACCACTCCCCGCTGTCGGTCGATACTGTCGGTCGTGTCAGTTTTCTTAATTAAGGTTATCACTACGTCAACATTCCATTATGTATCCGGAAACATCTTGCATAAACGTGTGGCTCCCTAGCTTTTGCTGACTCGCAAACATTTTATCAAATGTCTATCGTCTATCTTTAACGGTAAAACCCACTATTTACAAATGTGTAAATATGATGTCAGAATTACGTCACCAGTAGCAATGAAAATTTAGCGTTTACGTCGAGGGAATACTTAATTCGTCTTAAACATTCCCTGAAAATTTTGTATAAATCGGAACATTTTTCACAAAGATACAGAAAAAAATGTGACTGAGCGTTTTTTCCTGAACACCGTACATACCAAGACAAGCATTTGATAAACGATAATCACTTTCTCCTGAGAAAAAAATACTTAAGCTCTGCTGATGATAATATAGACCTAGCGTTGTTTTGGCACATTTGTGACAGCTCGTAGCTGAAATAACTTATAATTAAAGTTGATAAAAACACGCATTTTTCTTGCACAGTAACCACTGTTAGTTTTAATCGAAATTAGTGATCAGTAAATCGTTCATTTTTTAAAAGTAAACTATAATTTTTCAGTCATTACCAGCTCTAATTTTGTTACGTGTGTGTGCAAATGCTCAGCTGCATTTTCATTCGTCGTCTCTGGAGTCGCTACATGAACACTTTGACGCTGATCTCTTACCAGAAGAGCTTGGTGGCAAACTTCCCCATGGCGATGAGTTGGCCAAGGTAATTCGTTCTTCAGTCTTCTTAGCATTGGTGACTTGACTTAGTCGACTGATGCCCTGTCGCAGTGTCGCTGCCGGTGGAACATAGGCCACAAACCATTCACTCTGTCCTGTGCTTCCGCTTCCGTCTTCTTCCAGCTAAGTCGGTCGGTCGGTCGGTCAGTCAGTAAGTGAATTAAGTGAAGTGGGCAAGTTAGTAAACATTTATAGTGCGCCTAGAAGCTGGCTGAGTTGGCTTAATCACCCGCACTTTACCAAAGTTAACATTGCCGGAGACTTCTGAGACACGAGCTGGTCGGTGATCCGTGAGTTCCGTCTGTGTGTTTGGTACCTGCTGTCCACATATCTGTCTCCAGATCTTCAAAGACACATATTCTTTGGTCCTCTTCTTTCTCTATGGCCTTGCGATGTCCAGACACTGTATTTCACAGTTGTTAGTCATTAGTCACGCTTCTCTCTCTCTCTTCTGTCATTATGAAAATGATGATGAGGCTGCTATTAGACGTGTCCACTCGGCTCTGTCATGCACAATAGCCATTGCTTGCTCAAAATGTATTGCTTGTGTCCATGTCTTCCTTTATGTTTTCTATCCATTTTGTGGTTGTCTTTCTTGGTTTCTCCTGATTATAGAGCAGTGCGTTACTTTTTTCACTGGTCAAAATTTTATGCGCCATCACTGACAACGTCGACAGTGCCGCCCGGCTATTGCTATAGACGTTACTGTAGTGTGGTCTCTCCGTCTGTCTGTATTTCTGTCAGTCACACTTGCTCACCGTGCTAAAGCCCTCGGATGAAATGAAATGCCATTATGCCGGGACATTGATCTTGTGTTGTCTCAAGAAACATTGTATTGGATTGGGGTCTCAATCCGTCGTGGGAATGTAGGATTTGGAGCCTCAGAAAACCAACCTCCAATCATAATTTGCATTGCAAGTTAAATGTTGATAATGTCAAAGGTTGTGTACAGCTCCTAATGGTCACCCATCACAGAGCTACAAAGCGTCACGTGTCGTATTGGATCACGCAGTGTTACCTGCCACCCAACACAGGAGAACGTGCCGTGCTTTAACCCCAGCCAGACGAGCTGGTACTCTATTTACCTACCCCAGAGGGATGGAAGGCTGAGTTGACCTTGGTGGTTGGTTATATATCGAAGTGGTTTACCTGTTAATAATGGTACAAATAGTCAACGGTACAAAAAGTCCAGTTACCCTACAAGCAAGGGACTCATAGGTTGAAACAGTGACATCCTAGTAGTCACTTATTAGTCACTCTTTCAACCTACTCAAAGATTTCGTCCATTGCTTGTAGGCTAACTGAACTTTTTGTACCGTTGACTATTCGTACCACTGTTTTTGTCATTCGTGGCATGTTAATAGCGGCCAGAAATGGCCCATAATTGAACTGCTGTTATTTCAGAGAACGAATAATTATGTTGCGGTTACAGCACTACTCTAGTTTTTCAGTTAGCAAGCTAATAAATTTGATATTGTGGTTACATGGTCATACTCAGAAGTCAAACTACGTCTTGAACTTGGTATTTATTTTGTGAAATCAATTACATTATTTAACGCTGGACTATGTAGCCGCAACGAGGCTCAGAAAATCTCCACCACCAATTAGAGATGTGCGGGAATGGCTTTTAACATTCCTATTTCCTCCCATTCCCATCTGTTCAATTCCCATTCCCTCCCGTCCCATTCCCAACTTTTTGACTCATTTCTGAGTGTGCTATTCCCATTCCCGCCCGTTCCATCCCCAATTCCGTGTTTTATTTCCATTCCCATGGGATTCCATAGGATTCCCATGCCCTTTGGGAATCCCATTCCCATGCACATCTCTACCACCAAGCTGCTGCGTGCTGCCGATAAACTCTCAAAGTGCTCAGCACGAATGGTACGAATAGTCCAGTGATGGTACGGAGAGTCCGTGGTACGAATGGTCCGTAATTCTTTTGTAGAACTGGAAGGCCGAAGTGTTGTCACACGTGGAAATTTTTGAAGATTTTGAGAACTATGGTATCGAGCTACCGCATGACATTTCCAATACGCAAACAGCAGCTACAGACGAGAGCCTTGTTGGCACCTACAGGAAACTCAACGTCGATTAGTATACTGCATTTGCACTTTGCGTCATCGTTTAAAATTGTCTCTTAAGTGTCGACCGTGTAAGTTGCCAGATTGTATTTTTAACAATCAGTGATGGGCACTAACTGATTTTTAAATTAAACTTTAACTTTAACTAGTTAGAAAAAAATTAGTTACACTTTTTAGTTAACTAAATTTTTTAAACAGTAGTTAAACTATTTGAGTTAACTAACTAAAAAAGTTAACTTTTTCCAACTTTTTCCAACATAACGAAACAACATTGTTGCCGTTGACGATCACCATGTACTGTAATCACTAATCACTGGGAAAGTGGGCATAGTCAGCCTTAAGTCAGGCAATACATATCTCAGATATCTGACATCACTGAACATGACAAAGTGT
>Ga0056124_1000969_pt1 | contig 10165 bp, 9 predicted proteins | sample WorMetHEROISLAND_2_FD_70069 | JGI IMG/M metagenome (GOLD analysis project Ga0056124, IMG submission 70069) | Marine gutless worms symbiont microbial communities from Max Planck institute for Marine Microbiology, Germany - Olavius sp. 4 HERON ISLAND | ecosystem: Host-associated > Annelida >... | reverse complement strand
CAACAGTGCCACTGCCTTTGTGCGGCAAGATAGCTCGCGCCCTGTCCCGCTGCACCTGCGCAACGCTCCGACTCGCCTGATGAAAGAAATGAACTACGGCAAGGAATACCGCTACGCGCACGACGAACCCGAAGCATATGCCGCCGGAGAAAGCTACTGGCCTGACGACATGCCCACAGTATCGTGGTATCAGCCAGGCGAATCCGGACTTGAGGCAAAGATTACAGCTAAACTGCGCCACCTGCGCGAGCTTGATCAGGCCAGTCAGTTTAGTCCGCAGCAACCAAGCCCGAAAAACGACTCGACCTGAACGGTGATCTGCCGACGAGCGGTGCTGACGCAAAAAAAGCAGGCGCGAAGAAACTCGTCAAATTCGGCCATAATCGGGTTATGCGGCGATACGATATTCTCATCATTGGCAGCGGGCTGACGGGGCAGGCAGCGGCCCTGCGTCTGGCCGATGCCGGCAAGCACGTCGCGCTGATCAGTAAGCAATCGCTGGAACTTTCAGCCTCGAGTTGGGCTCAAGGCGGCATCGCCGCGGTGCTTGACACCCGCGATTCGATCGAAGCGCATATCCACGATACACTCGTCGCTGGTTGCTGGTTGAATGATCGCAAGGTAACGCGTTTTGTCGTTGAGCGCGGCCGCTCCGCTATCGAATGGCTAATTGCGGAGGGCATACCCTTCACCCGTGAAGCAAACGGCTATCACCTGACCAGGGAAGGTGGCCATAGCCACCGTCGAATTATTCACGTGCACGACGCTACCGGCTACTCGGTACAAAGCTCACTCACTGCGAAGGTGCGTACTCACGCGGGCATAGAGATTTTTGAGCAACACATCGCCGTTGACCTGATCAGCGGCCATAAATTGGGGTTGCCTGAGAAGCGTTGCTACGGCGCGTACGTGTTTGATTCAACGACCGAGCAGGTCCATGCGTTTGGTGCGGCGCATACACTGGTCGCCACCGGCGGCGCCGGCAAGGTATATTTGTACACGACGAATCCGGATACCTCCACCGGCGACGGTATTGCCATGGCCTGGCGCATGGGGTGCGCTGTCGCGAATATGGAATTCATTCAGTTTCACCCTACTTGTTTATATCATCCGCAGGCTAAATCCTTTTTAATTTCCGAAACGGTGCGCGGCGAGGGTGGCAAGCTGCTGTTACCGGACGGCACCCGCTTTATGTCGGCGCACGACAAACGCGGCGAACTCGCGCCGCGTGACGTGGTCGCACGCGCCATCGACTTCGAGATGAAAAAGCACGGCATCGACTGCGTTTATCTGGATATCACGCATAAAGGTGCGGCCTTTGTGCAAGCTCACTTCCCCAGCATACATGCTCGCTGCCTGGATCTGGGCATCGATATGACGCAAACGGGGATCCCCGTGGTACCTGCTGCTCACTACACCTGTGGCGGTATCGTCGTTGACAAGCACGGGCGAACGGGCCTGCCTGGTCTTTACGCTGCAGGGGAAGCCGCCTGCACCGGACTGCACGGCGCGAACCGGCTGGCCTCTAACTCCTTGCTCGAATGCCTGGTCTATGCCGAGAGCGTTGTAGACGACATCTTGCAACAATCGCCTGCCTGGTTGCCGACGCTGCCTTTCTGGGATGAGAGCAGGGTTACCGATGCCGACGAAGAGGTCGTCATCGCCCACAACTGGGAAGAACTGCGCCGCTTTATGTGGGATTACGTCGGAATCGTCCGTACCGACAAGCGCTTATTGCGTGCACTGCACCGTATCCGCCTGCTTAAACGGGAGATCGAAGAGTTTTACGCCAACTTCTGCGTCAGCCACGATTTGATTGAACTGCGTAATCTGGTGCAAACCGCTGAACTCATTGTGCGCTCCGCCCAAAAACGCCAGGAAAGCAGAGGGCTGCACTACAGCCTGGATCACCCGGGAACGCTCAAAACAGCGAAACCGACGGTGTTGCGACGGCGGCCCGGAAAAACCAGGGCGGGGGCATGATGTTTGTCCGTGCCGGTTGACTCTCGCTTAAGGGGCGAAACGAGAAACAATGGGAAATATGAAATGGCTAACGACTAACCCAGTGGAATGTTGTACCCTGGCCGACCCTGGCCCGCCGGAGCGTTTTGTTATGTCATCGTTTCCATGTATCTTGAGTGGGCGCATCGTGCAGGTGTTTCTTCACCTAACCCGCTCTCACCCATCGATGGTGAAGAACGCTTGAGTCTGGTATCGATAAAGAGAAGCCTGAAAAATACAGATTCAATCCAAGAAAGACTTATCATAAGGAGACAGGAAAGGAAGATCAGGCTGCGCCGGCCGCAGGGAGGGCTCCTCCCCCTGGAGGAATGCCGCCGTCTGGCTCGCCCCCTTGCAGGTACAAGGTTCTGGTGGGGAAGGCGATTTCGGCTCCGTGCGCGGCGATGATCCGCGTGATTTCAAGCAGCACGTCTTGCTTGACTTCGTGGTAGCGAACCCAGGCACGCGTGTGGGTGAAGGCATAGACAAAAAAGTCGATGGAAGAGTTGTTGAACGCGTTGAAGTTGACGATGAGCGTTTGGGAATGGTCGATTTCCGGATGATTGTTCAGCATTTCTCTCACTTCAAGGGTAATCGCCTGCATTTTGTCGACATCGTCGTAACGCAGCCCGATGGTTTCGTAAATACGCCGGTGCGTCATACGAGACGGGTTTTCCACGGCTATGGTGTTGAACAGCGAATTGGGGACGTAAAGCGGACGTTTATCAAAGCGCCGTATACTGGTGAGGCGCCAGCCGATTTTTACTACGGTGCCCTCAATATCCCGGTCTGGCGAACGTATCCAGTCGCCGACGGTGAAGGGGCGATCCATGTAGATCATCAAGCCGCCAAAAAAATTGGCTAGCAGATCCTTCGCTGCGAAACCGATGGCCAAACCACCCACGCCGCCAAAGGCTAAAATGCCGGAAATAGAAAGCCCCAGCGTTTGCATGGTGACGAGACCTGCCGTGATCAGGATGGCCAGGTTAAACAAACGCCCCAGCGCTTCTATCGTGGACTTGTCCATACGACCTTGTTCAGTGTCGTAGTCGGACAGCAAAGCAGTTTTGATCTGCTCGCTTAAACGTATCCCAAACCACGCCAGGGTGAGGATGAGGCTGACCTGACGCAAGGCGATGATAAATGAGGCTGCGGACTCCCCTTCCGCAATAGGCAACACTGACATCGCCAGCGCGAGCCCTTGCAACCAGATCAGCACCCGTAGCGGCAGGCCAATGGCGTTGATCAGGGTGTTATCCCAGATGTTATCGGTTTTGGCGCACAAGCGCTCCAGACGTTTGAGTATGCGTTTGACGATGAAGTTGAAAAGCAAGACGGCTAGGACAATCACGAATACCCGCCAGGCGACACCCCATTGTGCCTCGCCAACACCGACCATGTCTGCCAGCCAGCCAGTTAGCCAGAAGTCGATTTTTTCCAGCATATCAATATCAAGCCTGCGTGGATGCTTTCCATTTTTCTACCTTATACGTCAGCAAGCGCACGTCGTTGCTCCAGTAGTCGGCGGCCAGTCCGGCTTTTTGTTTTAAGCGCGCCATAAAAGTCTTGGCATCCGGTAGTTGTTCCCACACCTGTGGTAAAAAGGTTGCTTGGTGGGTTTTTTCCTGAAAGATGACGCCGTCGATTAGCGGACGCAATCGCGCCAATGCCTCGGCTTCGTTCTGAAAAGCCAGCGGTTCCGGCGCGGAAAGCAAGGAAACCTCGATGCACGTGTTCGACAATTCCTCGGCACGCAAGGGCTCAAACCGCGAATCGCGCACGGCGGCGTTGATGGCGTTGGTCTCAACGTCGTCGCGCAAGGAGCGATGCGCAACAAGGCTGCCAATGCAACCGCGTAGGCGGCCGTCTTGCGTGAGCGTAACAAAAGTCGCGCCGGGTTGTTCGAGCAAGGGTAGTTCGAGCGGCACATGGTGGTCGGCGGGCAACGGAGAGCCCAGGTGCCGGTGTATGCTCATTCGGGCGAGCGAAATCAGCGTTTGCCCGAGGGTTTTTCGTTCGCCGTTTGCGTCCTGCTGCGCCGCAGGGTCGTGGAAGGCAAAGGAAGCGTAGCCGACCACCCTGGATTTATCGCCAGCGGTGTCTCCGGAGTTTTTGAGCTGGACCAGTTCCGGCTTGAGCCCTCTAAACGCGGCGCAATGCAATAACCCGTTGATAGGGCCGGCGCCGCAAGCTTGTTGTCCGACAATATCGTTTTGAAGCGCCAGTACCCGTGCACAGGTGTTCCGGTCGATGTCTTGCGCCTCTGCGTAGGGGTGGTAGTGCGACAGGTCAGAGCTGATGACGATCAACGTCTCATGCCCGCCCCACAACCGGTCGAGTACGGCGGCTACGTCTTCAGGGCTTGCCTGGCCGACGACCAGCGGCACCAGGCTGAAGCCGTCTTTGAGCAGCATCTGCAAAAAAGGGAGTTGTACTTCCAGCGAGTGCTCCTGGGCGTGCGTTGCATCGAATATGTGCACCTGCGGCATTTCGTTGATGCTTGCTATCGCCGCCTGGTCGAGCTGCACGTAGCCCAGCGGTGTTTGAAAGGCCGTGGCCGAGGGCAGCGCCAAACCTTGCAAGGCTACCCGGTGCGCAGGTCCGAGCAGAAGCACCCGACGGATGGTGCGCCGCCAGGGCAAAAGTCGGGCGTAGATGCTCGCGGCAACGGTGCCGGAATAAACATAACCTGCGTGCGGTGCGATAATTGCCTTGGGTGACGCAGAATCATTGAGCTTGATGGCGTTGGCCGCGTCGGCCAGCATTTGCCCGACGTTTTGGGCGAGTTGCGCGGCGTTGCCGGGGTAAAACATGCCTGCCACCGCAGGCGGGCGTACAGGCGGTGGACGCGCGCCGGATGAATCAAACACGTTGGCAGACAGTTGTTGTTGCATAGAGCAACGCGCCGCGAGGTGTCTTAAAGCTTGGCTTTAGCCTGTTCAGCCAGCGCCGCGAAAGCGTCTTTGTCATAGACTGCCAGATCGGCAAGCACTTTACGGTCGACCTCAATGCTGGCCTTCTTAAGACCGTCTATCAAGGTGCTGTATTTCAGGCCCAGCTCGCGCGCTGCCGCGTTAATGCGGGTGACCCACAGGGCACGGAATTGGCGTTTTCTCTGGCGACGGTCGCGGTACTGATATTGACCGGCCTTCATCACCGCCTGTTTGGCGACGCGATAAATATTTTTGCGGCGGCCTCGGTAACCCTTGGCTTGTTCCAGCACTTTTTTGTGGCGCGCACGCGCCGTGACTCCGCGTTTAGTTCTGGGCATGGCGTTCTCCTCAAATGTAAGGCAACATCGCGCGCACGTGGCTGGCATCGGCGGCATGTACGCCTGTCGTGCCGCGCAATTGGCGCTTGGTCTTGCTGGATTTTTTGGTGAGGATATGGCGCTTGAACGCCATCGAGCGTTTAACGCTGCCGCTGCCGCGTATTTTAAAACGCTTGGCAGCTCCGCTCTTGGTCTTCATTTTGGGCATCGTAGGCTCCTGGTGCTTGTACCAAACGGGTGGCGCTCTTTCAAGCGCGCTTGGAAACCCGATGATACTTGTTATGGCGGGATATAGTCGGATCGTTATGAATCAGTCAAAATCATTAACCGTTTAGTTACATCGCGCGGTCTCGACACTTTAAGCGGCTGCCTTGGCGTCGTCCTTCGCAACTTCTTTGTTAGCGTCATCATCATTTGCTTTGGCCGCCCTCTCGATTTCCAGGGCTTTTTTAACAGGCCTTTGGCCCGGTTTGAGCGGCGTAAGCATCATGACCATTTGACGCCCTTCCATTTTGGGCATTTGTTCTACCTTGGCGAGGGTTTCTACATCGTCTCGCACGCGCTCCAACTGCCGCATTCCGAACTCCTGGTGCGCCATCTCTCGACCGCGAAAACGCAGGGTAACCTTAACCTTTTCGCCCTCTTCCAGAAAACGAAGCACATTCCGCAGCTTGATCTGATAGTCGTTTTCGTCAGTGCCCGGACGAAACTTGACTTCTTTGACCTGTATGTGCTTTTGCTTCAGGCGTGCCTCGTGCGCTTTTTTTGCCGCCTGATACTTGAATTTGCCGTAATCCATCAAACGGCAAACCGGCGGTTCGGCAAGCGGAGCAATTTCAACCAGATCCACTCCTGCCTCATGGGCGGCTTCCAGCGCTTCGGCGCTCGACATGATCCCCAACTGTTCGTTATTGGTGCCGACGAGCCGCAACTGCGGCAACTCGATTTCTTCGTTGACGCGGTGCGTCTTGTCTAGTGCGATGGTGTTGACCTCCTGTTAAAAAACAAACAGCGCTGTAAATACACAGCGCTATCAACCGAAGGGCGGCAGACCAACGTTACGCCGTTGCGCCATGCGTGACCACTTCTTGCTGGATGCGCTTCAGAAACTCGTCCACGGGCATCTGCCCCAAATTTTGCCCGCCTCGGGTACGCACCGCCACTTGCCCGGAGGCGACTTCCTTGTCGCCGACTACCAACTGATAGGGCACGCGCTGTACGCTATGCTCGCGGATTTTATAGTTTATTTTCTCGTTGCGCAAATCGGTTTGAACGCGCAAACCCGCCGCCTTCATGCGTGCCGCGACCTGTGCGGCATAGTCGGTTTGTTTTTCAGAGATGGTAAGCACGACGCCTTGCACCGGCGCGAGCCACAGCGGCATGGCACCGACATGGTTTTCGATCAAGATGCCAATAAAACGTTCCATCGAACCCAAAATAGCGCGGTGCAACATGACAGGGGCGCGTCGCTGATCGTTAGCATCCACGTATTCGGCGTCCAATCTTGCCGGCATTGAAAAATCAACCTGCATCGTGCCACACTGCCACGAGCGGCCAATGGCATCCTTGACGTGAAACTCGATTTTGGGCCCGTAAAAAGCACCCTCTGCCGGGAGTTCTTCCCAGTCCAGCCCGGAGGCCGAAAGTGCCCGTCGCAGCGCGGCTTCGGCCTGATCCCATACCTGGTCTGATCCGACTCGTTGCTCGGGTCGCAAGGCCAACTTGACGCCAACTTCGTCGAAACCGAAATCGGCGTATACCTTGAGCACCAACGCGTTGAATGCGGTGACCTCTGATTCGATTTGTTCCTCGGTGCAAAAAATATGGCCGTCGTCCTGCACAAAACCACGGACGCGCATCAGGCCGTGTAGCGCGCCTGAAGATTCGTTGCGGTGGCAGGAACCAAATTCACCGTAGCGCACGGGGAGTTCACGGTACGAGCGCAAGGCGGCGTTAAAAACCTGCACGTGTCCCGGGCAATTCATAGGTTTGATGGCGTAGCTGTGTTTTTCCGATTCGGTGGTGAACATGTAGTCCTTGTAGTGTTCCCAATGGCCAGATTTTTCCCACAAGCTTTTGTCGAGAATTTGCGGGCAGCCGATTTCCTGGTATCCGTTGTCACGGTAGATCTGCCGCATGTATTGTTCAATTTGTTGCCAGATGGCCCAGCCATTCGGGTGCCAAAAGACGAGACCAGGCGCTTCGTCCTGCATGTGAAAGAGATCCAGTTGCTTCGCCAGCTTGCGGTGGTCACGTTTTTCGGCTTCCTCTAACTGGTGCAAGTAGGCGGCTTGCTCTTCTTTTTTTGCCCAAGCGGTGCCGTAGATACGTTGCAACATTTCGTTGTTGGAATCTCCGCGCCAGTAGGCGCCAGCCACCTTGAGCAGCTTGAAGACCTGGAGTTTTCCAGTAGCTGGCACGTGCGGCCCGCGGCATAAGTCGATAAATTCCCCGTGGCGGTAGAGCGACACAGGTTCGCCTTCAGGGATGGCAGCGACAAGTTCGGCCTTGTATTGCTCGCCTTGTTCTGTGAAAAACCGCACGGCTTCGTCGCGTTGCCATTCCTCGCGCGTGACGGGAAGGTCTCTCCGGGCGAGTTCGCACATTTTTTCCTCAATGGCGGCGAGATCTTCCGGGGTGAAGGGGCGAAACGCGAAATCGTAATAAAAACCGTTTTCAATCACCGGCCCTATCGTTACCTGCGACTCAGGAAACAGGGTTTTAACCGCCCAGGCCAACAGGTGAGCGCTGGAATGTCGCAGCACTTCCAGCCCTTCAGGGTCGCGGCCGGTCACAACGGCCAGCGTCGCGTCGGCCTTAATGCAATGAGACAAATCAACCAGTTTGTCGTCCACCTTGCCAGCCAGCGCGGCACCCGCCAGCCCGGCGCCTATATCGGCCGCTACTTGGGCAACCGTAGGCGGCACGGAGTATTCTCGACGCGAGGCGTCGGGGAGCGTGATAACAGGCATATGCAGCGCGGGTTTTTGCTGATGGGGTTAACGGATATAAAAACTTCTACAAATATCGTGACGAGCATACGCTAAACTGCGTACGCCTTGCGTAGCGAGGTTATCGAATGGAGCGGCAGAGAACCATCCGCCCGGGCGTTCCCTTATTTTCCTACTATACGAATTGGCTGTCTACGATTGCCGTAGGGCTGGTCAAAGCGTCCAAAGCGCCCCGCGATTTTGTACTGACAGTGGGGACAACGCCCGTCAATGCTCATGTGGTAAAGCACGATGTCGTAGCCGGCGCGTTCGATCAGCGTCGTCTGACACTGCGGGCAAATCGTGGTTCCACCCTTGTCAATAACAATGTTGCCGCCATATACGTAGTGCAGTCCTTCGTCCTGGGCGATGTTTCTTGCCAGGGTCAGGGTGGTTTCTGGTGTGCGCGGCAAGTGAGTCATCTTCCAGTCGGGGTGGAAGGCTGAGAAATGCACGGGGACGTCCTCGCCCAGTTCGCGGCGTATCCAGGCCGACAGTTCGGTGATTTCCTTCCGGCTGTCGTTAGCGCCCGGGATGAGCAAGGTCGTGATCTCCAGCCAGCACTCGGTATGGTGTTTGATGTACACCAGGGTATCGAGCACAGGGCGCAGGTGGGCGCTACACAAACGGTGATAAAAACTGTCGTCAAAAGACTTGAGGTCTACGTTGGCTGCGTCCATCAGCGCAAAAAACTCGCGGCGGGGTTCAGGGCAAATATAGCCTGCCGTCACAGCCACGTTAAAAACCCCGGCAACTCTACACGCGGCGGCTGTGTCCATCGCGTATTCCGCAAAAATAATCGGGTCATTGTAGGTATAAGCCAGCGAGCGAGCGTCGAATTGCAACGCTGTTTTTGCGATTGTCGCAGGTGACGCTATGGCCATGAGACGATCCATATCGCGTGAGCGTGAGATATTCCAGTTTTGGCAGAATTTGCAAGTGAGATTACAACCCGCCGTGCCAAAAGAAAGCACGCTGCTGCCGGGATAAAAGTGCGCAAGCGGTTTTTTTTCTATCGGGTCTATGCAGTAGCCAGATGAGCGCCCGTAGGTGGTAAGCACCATCGCGTTTTTTTGACGGCGGCGCACGAAGCACGCGCCGCGCTGTCCTTCTTTCAGGCGGCAGTCGCGCGGACACAACTCGCACACCAGACGACCGTCTTTACCCATGCGCCACCAACGCGCAGGGTGGTCGGATTCGCCCGCATGAGCGTCGTTATGATGGGCATCGAAAACCGAGCCTTGTTGCATTTCTGATTGCCTGCCTTGGCTGCTTGCTGAAGCCGCATTGTGCCCTTGCAGTGTCTGAGGTTCAAGCGTGACACAATCAAACGAGAACTCTACGGACGCACCAAATTGGTGCAAAGCGTGCTGCCTACGTCTGGCGAGTTAGCCTAAATACGATGTCGGCGTCCCTCATAATGTCTTTAACTCATTGAATTTCATGTATATAACAATAAATGGCATGTTTTTTGCTTCATTTATTTTGCTTAATTCATACTGCCAATGAGGATTCCCTTTTTTTATTTAGCAAGCAGAAAGGAGCTTTTTATGAAAATGATCACCGCAATCATCAAGCCCTTCAAGCTCGACGAAGTGCGCGAGGCGCTCTCGGAGTTGGGCGTACAGGGGGTTACCGTGACCGAGGTCAAAGGGTTTGGACGACAAAAGGGGCACACTGAGCTATACCGTGGCGCCGAGTACGTCGTCGACTTTTTGCCCAAGATCAAGCTGGAGGTTGCTGCAGACGATAGCCTGCTGGAGCAGGTGATCGAAGCGATCGAAAAAGCCGCGCAGACCGGAAAAATTGGCGACGGAAAGATTTTTGTCTCGCAGCTTGAGCAGGCCATCCGCATTCGTACCGGCGAGACCGGTACCGACGCGCTCTAGGCGTGGCACCACAC
>Ga0056124_1000968_pt1 | contig 10166 bp, 8 predicted proteins | sample WorMetHEROISLAND_2_FD_70069 | JGI IMG/M metagenome (GOLD analysis project Ga0056124, IMG submission 70069) | Marine gutless worms symbiont microbial communities from Max Planck institute for Marine Microbiology, Germany - Olavius sp. 4 HERON ISLAND | ecosystem: Host-associated > Annelida >... | reverse complement strand
GCCTGCTTGTATTAAATACTCATGCCATATTAAATATGAGAAATACTAACTTAATACTCGACAAGGTTGGCTTTAATCAAAAGAAGAAAAACAAATTCTTAAGAGAATTTTCAGATACACTATGAAAAATATGTTACATCACATGCTGGTACAAAGACAGCATGTGGTTGCAATGTTTCAGCTTCTTTTAGACGAATACATGATGATGATGTCACGATGAGCAATACATAATGGCTGTACCAGAACGACTGCAGGACTTCGAAGTTGATGCTTTCAAGGACCTGCTCGGGAGCATTGAGTTCAATGAAGAGCATGATGAAGATGCGATGGTAAGGTAGTTGTTGGAAGTCCGTGTGGCGGACGTCATGGTCCTGCAGCAAGACTCCAGCCACAATGCCTAACACCTACCACAGACACACACCAACAACAATCACTCTCCACTATGTGATACGAGCAGCATTTAATAAGCAATGTGAATCAATGTATTAGACTAAAAATGCTTCCAACAACTACCTTACCATTTTTACAATCTATATATCATTAGAACGTACATTCTCTACGAACATGAGTTAACGTTTGTTGCAGACGTGACGTCATTGTAATTTATGATATCACAGACTGTTAAATGGAAGCGATTCACAGCATCAACGCAAACAGCCTCGAATCATACGTCATCACGCGACACCAAGAAGATAGGATTGGGCCACTGTAGAAAACCCAGATTTAACCCAGAATACCCCAAAACCAAAATCCCCCAAAACCAATAAAACCCACCAGGTTGGGCTTTTTTTTTAAACCAGGGTTTTTTGCAACCCCGCCTATATGTAAAGGTAAAAAAGGTAAAGGTGCATATAGCTCTTTATGGATTGGAAACCCATCATGGAGCTATGGAGAGTAACCTGCCATATGGGATCACAGTGTTACCTGCCACCCAACACAGGTGAACGCACCCCGCCTTATTCCCAGCCATGGAGGCCGGTACTCGATTTACCTACCCTGGAGGGATGGAAGGCTGAGTTGACCTTGGTGTGGTTATATACCGAGATGGTATACCTGTCCGCAGATAGTCACCCATCCAGATACTAACCACTTGATAGCGACCCGACCGGGACTCAAACCCACGACCTCGCGATCGCAAGTCCAACGTCCTAACCGTTACACTACCAAGCCACCTTTGCTTTATGTATTCTAGGTAATGTCACAATGCTGTAAATGGCAACACAACATACCTTGTTGAGCAGGTTGATCTTCGTATTGGTGTTGCTGGTATCACCAGAATGCCTGAGCAGCAGCTGGATGAGGCGTACAAAAGCATCGAGGGTGTGAAAGCACTGGACTCGGACCCGCGTCATCACCTGGCTCGGCTCAGACAGCGCCCGGTAGCACAGGTCAACGCACATCTCCGTACAGAGGCGGAAGAAACGCGTTATCAGGTCGTCGGTCTTGAGAATACCGTGCAGATGCATCTATCACACAGTGACAATGCAATGCGATATTCGTTCAATGAAATGTGCTGTCAGAACACAGCGCACACATACTGGTAAAATCAGACAGAATCAATAGAAAAATAACAATTGTTTGACGTTTATAAAAAGCAGCAATGTGAAAAATCTAGTAGTCGAACTAGGTTTAAAACAGAGAACATCACATATGCTGTAAATGAACATTCCTACTATAACAGTGAATGGTAAGCAACATTAAAGCATGTGTAACTGCTATCAAAAACTTTCAATTTTTGTTCAACCTGCCAGGTGTCCTCGAGTTAAGCCAGGTTCCGAAAACAGCACTTCTGAGAACTGTTGAAGTGGCTCTTGTTTTACAGGGTCCCTCTTAACCCTCAATGAAGAATGAGAATCAAAGTGAAAAGTAATAAAGTCTTCTATCAACATGGTAAACTTAATATGACACTAGCTGATGTGAAGCACGACACGTCTTGAACAGTATTTATATTCAAAAAATAATTGTCACTGGAGCACATAATGAATGAACTATTCCACTTTTCTATGCACCACCAGGTACAGCGTAGAGGTAATACTAGACCTGAGCTACGAATGACGAGAAGGCTTTGGTGCTGTCGAGGCCGGCAGCTGGGGAGTGGTAGAGGTTGACCCATTCACGCAGTAGGTACTCAGTCTTCTCATGTAAGCCGGGAGGATCATCGAACTCTCGCGCTTGTATGATACCAGAATGCATCATTGGCGGTGGAGCGATTCCAACACGATCTATCAGCGAACCTTCGGTATTCTGCCGCAGAGCCTCCAGCAGAGACGCCAGCCTGCATTTCAATCTCACATTTAATGACTTCAATCAACTTCATTGTTCTGCACTAACACATCCGTAACACAGTATGCAGTGAAGTCTACTAACTGATACACACAAATTTACAGCAACTAATAAAATACTACTCCTAGCAGCAGTAACTAGCTACAAAAAGCTTAGAGGCAGCACTGCTCTATCATCAAATTTCAAATATTTTTATTTAAAACGATAACATACGTCTTACTATATCAAAATGGCACTCAAAATGAAACGCATAATGTACAAGCACATGCAGCATCTGAAACATTCAATCGTTTGCAAGCTACCACAACAGTCACACAAACTGACCCATCCGGTGGCTGTCGGGAATGAACGGCAATGCGTGACAGTGCATCGATCGTATTGCAGAAGTCACCCTATACACCAGCAACACAATGCAACAGTTACTGAAGTTAGCTGAATTCTGTTCAGCAATGCAAACATTGGCACAACTTCCTCTAAGCATGAATTTAATACTGAGGCGTGCAACAGAGCAGACAGATGCAGACTGCAAGCTTTTGAAATGTGGACAAAATCAGCTGGAAGGACAAGAAGACTAACGAAGACACTTCACGTATTGTTCAAGAAGATAGGAAGATAGTGGACACAATATGGAAACACTGACACATGTCTAGGCCATGTGTTAAGGCATAGTGGAATGCCATGTGATATACTAGAGGGAAAAAATATTAGAGGGAAAAAAATTAGAGGGAAAAAATGGGATACAGATGGTAGAGAAGGCGATATTTTACTGATCTGAAGAAAGCAGCTGAAGGTAGGAGCGTTTGGTAAACGCTATGAAAACACTGTCATACACCGGCCAAATGAGCAGATTACTGATAGAAGAAGAACGGAGCAGACCTCCTGAGCACGGACAGTCAGTCGGTCAATGTCGGTGCAGAAGCGCTGAACGAGCTGCATGGCAAATACGACGGCCGGATAGTTCATGCCATTCTCCATGCTGTGAGCCAGATGCACGTCATACTGCTGCATCAGTACAAACTGATTGCTGATGAGCAGGTCGACCGCCTCGATGTTGTACCGGTAATCCTCACGACACGCTATCAGGCACCTGCATCAACACTGGACACTGTATACGCTAACAACTACCATGTATTTCTGGTCCACTGTTTCGGTAGACTGCAGCAAAAAAACACGGGATATTTGAAACCCATTCTCCCGCAACCACGCTAGTCATATCACATCACTTCTATCCACAGAGCAAAAGATGGTGCCTCTGCTTGCCAACCACCCAATGTGGATCAGATAATTGGGTTGCCAACACCTAAATTCAGCTCCAGTTAATACTGCAAGTGTGCCAAGACGTATCACTATTCATTTTAGACTGATTTATTCGCATTTAATTATCAGTATCTACATTTACTATTTATTTTGCTGCGTAAACACGCTCTGCTGCCTTCATTTAATCCACTGACAACAAACTCTGCAGTAACAAAATGTATGCACGAAAAAATTGCTCCAGTGTTATCTGCTAATCAGTTGAAACTAATCATTATTTGCCTCGATTTCGATTTAGTCTTCTGAGGCTGTCTTTTGCACTGACAAATGAACGTTTTGCAGCGAGCAAGAAGTTAAAATGACTGATGCAATGCAGCAGACGAGTGAGTGAATACCGAGTGACATGCTTGTTGGTCCACGGCAGGCCGTGCACTCGCGGGTCTTGCAGTGCACGGATTATCAGCAGATGGCAGTCACGGTAACGCAGCATCAGTTCTTGCTCGGGTCCAGTCGCAGGTACACTGAAGCCATCTAGAAGTCCCTCAACGGCTCGTTGTACCAGTGCCATCGCTGGGTTCATGTCCCGGACAGCCTGGCGGGCATGCAGCACGTACTCCAGCACGGTTCTGATGGCTGCAGTCTGCTGGGCACTGGGCACGGCCGCCTGGAACGCCGCCAAGTGCTGCTCTATCTCACGCGACACTTTGTCATAGATCTGATGGATGTCGTCGTTGCCCATCATCGACTACATGCAACAGACACAACATGCCACATGCATGCACTGAGAGATGATAATACTCATTCACCCGCTCTAAAAAAATTGAACACAGTCATCAGCATGCTAGCGGTATGCTCCTCTGAACACTTTTTGTTGTTGTCGTTTTCTTCCGGAGACTACTTCAGCATCCCTCAAGAAACTGATTGCCACTGTGGGTTCCTCAAATAGGAAGGTCATGGAATCCTCCACATCGAAATGGTTGTTATGTGCATCCTCTGTTCCGTTTTCAGCTCACGACGGAAATAGATGGCAGCTGCTTAATGTTAGCATGGGTGTGGTCCTGTGATGGCAAAGCTGACGGGACTGTAGCAGGCTGTCCAAGTGTCCATGTAACTGGAACTGCAAGATGGCTATGCACACTCATTAGACGCAGCAAAACAGCAGTCAAGTATCCTTGGTATTAACATCAGGCAGAGAAAGTCAGATAAAACACAGACAATACCCCAGATTTATTAGCAGTGCTAATGAACACTGAACACTAGTAAAAACGTCAGAGATTCCTGCTGATCCTAACCAACGAAAACCTTAATATGGCCATTCTTAATAAACTGTCAGTATGCATGTGGTGATTTTTTTTTCCGCTGCATTATCGTGAATTCTAATTACTAGTTTGCTGACTTTTCCACACAGCCTACATCTGTGCGGTTGTCAATTTATATAACTGGCAACAACATAATGCAGCAAGAGATAACGGCACAGTTTATTACCAATGGCAATACAACACAGCACAATTACCGGCAATGGCTTGACCACATATGAAGCGGCTGTGGGAGTGGTATTGCTTGAGCTGTCCGCAGCAGTACCAGCTGGCAATTCACCAGACAGACTTCCACCCATCGGGATGAACCCAGGAATACTGCGAGAGAACTCCTCATAGACAGCCATCTGCTGCGGCGTGACGCCGCCAACCTTGAGTCGTATCTGTTCCGGCATACGCTCCGCCTGGTAGGTCAGCACCTGCGGGTCACAGTAACGACGACCCTCGCTCCGAGCATGCTTCCTCAACTCATACTCCTGTAGATCCACAACACCAAGCACATACAGACAGACATTGGCCAGCTCACTCGTTCACTGGTTAATATCACTGACTCTCACCCAGTCGACCTCTGGAGGTTCAATTCCTCTACGCTGTTATCAACCTTAAGTCACGGATAGCATGAGCAACAGCATCTGATCAAAACTGAAAAGTCCCCGTTTACAGGCTGAAAAATACACAAGCTTTTAAAATACATGTTTACTAATGGTCATTAAAAATGATTGCGTGTATTTACCAATGCATGAACATTGCATTCCTTGCGACAGAATATTGCTCTATCAATACTACACTTCATTATGGGATGTTTAACTGGCTTTTACTTCAAATCTCTAACAGCCGGGACATCAGGAACAAAGAGTGGGTCAAATACACCAAAACACACATGTAGAAGTCAGTTTAAGGTTATGAAAAAGTGCAACATGAGACAGAAACATGGTAACTATTATTATTATTATAAATATTTCTTTATTATTACCAAAGCAGAAATTATACTGAAACTACTATCAGTAAGTCCACATACATTTGTAAGGCGTTTATCAATTTCCGGAATGGCCTTCTCGACGGCAGTCTTCTGCAGGAAAGCCGTTGCCAGCTCGGCATTGTCCGATGCTATCACTTGTGCCGCCTGCTCAATCAGCTCCTTCTGTGTCCCACTCACCGTCTGATTCAGCGACAATATCTCAACAGCATTACTTAACTAGAAATGCCTGCAGCAAAGAGCCTTGTCAGGCAAAAAGCTGCCAGCAAGCGAAAAAAAAATAAAAAAAATTTGGTGTCCTTATCTGGATCCACGCATCATGATCCAGATCACCACCGAAATATAATCATCCCCACTCCCAAAAAAATAATCAAAATCCGTTCACTTTTGGAAATATGTTTCAACAGAAATGATCACACACACGTGTATGAAACGGACTACATAATCAGCCACAGCAACTGTACAGGGCAACGACTGATGAATAGCTAAGCATATCTAAGCACAAAATATGATGACCGTGCAAACACTAAGAAACAAACAAAAACACACATTTTCAGCAAGTCTTTTCTTAGTTCTAGTAACTCTTCAAGTATTGACAGGTAAATTAATCATTAATTGCATGACTAGTCCTTCAGAAACTCTAAATGTCAAAATATGATGACCCAAACATTTGGTGCTAAATGATCCAAACATTTGGTGCTAAATTCTTTAGTTACCTATTAACTAACTAGAAATCACACTCAGCTGTCCTATTAAGTAAATTTTATCCGAATAATGATCTGTATAATCTTTGTATCTAGAATGCCCTTTAACTGAGACTAATGACGAATTAATTGTTCGTTCTGAACCGTTCGTTACTTCTGCTTTTACAACCACTACCAGCCGATGTTACACTGATCACTAAACCACAGTTTACACTGACAAGAGAGCTTGATGAAGTTGACTGTCAACAACGCACAATTACTCACACCAAGTGTATTGAGGAAAGCATTCTTCAGCTGTCCATTGATACTGATAAGGACTGGCTCGTGGCAAGTGATGAGAGCCATTCCTGCAGTCATGAACCTCACTAAGTGATGAGCAGCTGCTCGCATTCGAGACTCGTCCGGATCCAGTGCAAAGTCCTGCCAACCAGACCACAACTTGTCAGTCACACAAATTCTTAATGTGTACATCACTAATAACACACTATGTAACATATAATACATAATTCAGCTGCTTGTTTAATCTTGCACGTAAACAAAAAGAACTAAAAAATGTTTTAAACGGAACTGAAATGTGATAAATAGAACAAGTGCTGCTATGTAAAATATTAAAAAAAAACATCAAGAACCACACAAGTTACAGAGAAATAAAAAGCTGATACCAAAATAACTATAAAAAGTGGCAAAAATTAATGAGGAAAAACTGCTAGCTTATTTCAAATAGAATATAGCAAAGACGTAATTAATTACGATTCTTCACAGAAAAATATAGCATAATTAAATAACATACACATTTGTAAATCACAAAATGCTACAACAAAAACGTACCATGGAATGTTCACCGTCATAAGAAAAAAAACAACTTAGAAGCTTATTAATAACCTTTTTGACAATCTGTTCCGAAGTGGTGACGGCAATCTTAGTAGCTCGTTCAATAGCAGGGGCTAGCATCTCTTGTATGGCACGCTCAATTGCCTGCTTGACACAGGACTTGAGGTGAGGTTGTGCAAGAAACAATGTTATCTACAACGCATACATAAAGGCTGGCACATAACATAAATATGTTACATAGATTGAGCAACTGGAAACAATGGGCCTCAATCATTCACTACTGCACTGACGGGTGGTCATGTTGAATGCTGTTTTCACTGTTCCAGTGTCCAACATGACAACTTTCACTGAAACGATCGAGAGCAATCGTTTACAAGACTGCTCGACTGCCCGATCTATTTAAAGCACGTACATTGCAGTTATGCATGCACTACACGTAAAAAAACTAGCAAATCACGACTGCAGTTATCAGGGTTCCCACTTGTTTTTAAAACTGAAATTCAAGGACTTTCAAGTACTCCTAAATTAATTTTCAAAGACTTTCTCCCCATGCTGCCATTAAGTCAATGTCTTTTAAGCAAAGCGCGCATCTCGCCTTGTGTACGACCTTTGTCTGACTAATACAATGCACATACACGTCAGTAGCAGTCCAGCTATTATTAAATCGACAGTCACCTGGCATTTTTATTGCATTTATATTACTCTTAACAACCTCTCACTTCAATGCCCAAGCCTTCACAGCCTAGGACACAAGTTTCTCAATTCAGGAAACAGTCTTGTAAAACGATGTTGAACCCTTTCCAGATGCTTTGGCTTTTTGATAATGAGTAGATCATGCCTTAAGTCTGAGCTGTACACTATTCTATATACCTACAAGATCCACTTGGGATTCTTCATTGTTTCAGTGAATGACTTAATGTGTGTATAAACCACATAATAAATCAACTAATAATAATAAATACCTGTTCATTGATAACGACATGTGACATAAGCGCAGACAGAGTCAGTCCGCTGATCTCCTGGAAGCCGAAGCGAGGCTGCTGCTGATGGTGAGTTGTTGCTGGTGGCGCCATGGCAACACTTGGCACTGGCATAGCTGACGCCGGCATCCCGGCTCCCATCGCTACAGCCGGTGTCGGCATGGGAATATGCAGTGGTTCATCAGGCTGTGGTGTCGAACCTTCCTTCACCGGCCGACTGGGCGCTGACAGCTGAGGCTCCAGCCGGTCCAGCAGCGATGTGTCTTTCAGATACGAACCTGGCGTCAGATCCTACATAACCAAAAATTTCCCGTTTGAGCTTTACCGACTTTGATGCAACACAAGGCATTAGAAACTTGTCTGTGCCTCAGCGCCATATAAATTAATTGCATACTGTACATTATTCTGTATTCTGTAACAACCTTTAAATACATAATACGATCATGAGCTAAACAAAAAACAATTCATTTAGTTAATGTTAATGTAACCACAGCAAACAGCAGTTGAACAGGTGGTGCCTGCCATTTCACAACCTGAAGATTTGTCAAAGAAATGGTGATGTTAAAAGAAACTGGACATTCTAACAAAATGTTAGGAATAAAGATGAGGCTCAACCATCCATTTGCACAATACAGAACAGGATCTGCTTGTTCTCCATGCCCGAAGTAATAGAGACATAATCATACAAGAATATGATAACAAACAATACAGCCTAGCTTAGCAGGATGAAAAGTAAACATAATATGCTTACATTGATGTCAAGTCCCAGATTTTTGCAGAGAACTTCGATTTCAAACTTGAGGTTGAGCTTCATGTCAGGTTCTCGATGCAGCTCCGCCAGCACATTCATGATTGCCATTGTCCATGGGTTGGGAGGCCGGAACACCTGCAGTTACATAGCAGTTACGGTCAAAAATTGCTAAAAAAGCAGAAATATCTTCTTGGCTCAATACAGTACTAAGAAAGACTCTTCTCTTCACTCTTCTGCCAAATGGCAGGTTTTTGACGATCCTTGCTGCCAGCTGCTTCCACCTTCTGCTAATCACTTCATATTCATATGGTTCTTGTGACGTCGCTTAGCATGGAACAAACGTATGGACAGTCTGCAATGTTACACATTAAGAAAACACTAAAATCCCTTTTTCAAATTTGTTGTGAATAATGTCATTCCATGAAAATTTCCTGACACAGAATGGCCTACTTTGTGCTGATGTGCCATTAAGAAACTACTCACTCACTCACTCCATTACAATTTCTAACAGATGCTACAGCGGCCAAGTAATTATACAGGCCCCAGTCAGGCATTAGCAGTCACAGATCAATGAAAAACAAGCACACACACACACAGACCCGGCTCTTGGAGGCTGACTCAATAATCTTTGCGACAAATGGAATGACGTAGAGAAGTTCCTGAGCTCCCTTGTGGTATGATTCATAGATGAGTCCTTTCACGTCCATCTCACGGAACAGAATCGGCTTGTTCTTGGCCAGCGTCAACAGACCAAGCCAGTGTCCAAGGTTCTTGAGCAGGGTGCGGTCCGAGTAGTTGGCCACGCCTTTATCACAACGCAGTAATACCTGCCAGAGCAAAACAACACCAAGCTGGCATTAGTCATTCAACAGTCACCGACTGAACAACATACATTCAGTTACAAAGAAAACATCTTTCTACAGTTACCTAGCTTTTAGGCCATACCTGACTCTGTTCGCCTGTGCAACTCAACTGATACTTTTAAACAACATTTAAAAACTCACTTATTCAACCTGCCTTAGCCTAGCGCCACCAAGCGCCTCTGTATCTTCGGACTTCATGGCGCTATAT
>Ga0056124_1000966_pt1 | contig 10169 bp, 4 predicted proteins | sample WorMetHEROISLAND_2_FD_70069 | JGI IMG/M metagenome (GOLD analysis project Ga0056124, IMG submission 70069) | Marine gutless worms symbiont microbial communities from Max Planck institute for Marine Microbiology, Germany - Olavius sp. 4 HERON ISLAND | ecosystem: Host-associated > Annelida >... | reverse complement strand
AATGTCTACACGACTATGATGTACAAATAGCTTGTAAGCGTGTCCGCGCGTGGTTTCATTAGGGGTAACAGTGAAAAACCTGGAACAATCTATATCAATCAGGCCAAAGATTATTTTGTATGAGTAGATAAGATCTACACGCGCATTAGAGAAAGTAGCCTATGCGTAATATAAATTTACATTTTACTTATGGTACTTAATTACTCACTAGAGTGTTTGCTGTATGAAGTCACAGCGAGTACAACATACGCTGTGTTGGTTGGTCTGCGAGTGTGCAGGGGCGGCGGCTGCGGCAGTGGAAGGAGGCGTAGTGTGTCTAGCTACGCCAGTATGTTCTGCTGTCACAGTCACAGACTTGGCTGAACTCTGTGCCCGAGGCGTCTCGGACGCTGTATCTGCCGCTGTCACTGTGGTCGTTGTTGTTGTTTCTTCATTCGTTGTGTCATCAGCACTTGCAGGTTTTGTGGTTGTGTCTTCATCGTTGTCAGCAGGCCGCTCTGTCCCAGTGGGTTGTGCTGTCGACGTCATGCCAGCTGCCGGCCTGGGCACTGACTGGGGCAGACTTCAGTTAGCCAGTCAGAATGAATCTAATCTTAGTCCGTCGTAGTTTATCAATGAAATCATTGGCTAATGATCATAGTACAGCAGATGCACTGACTGACTGAAGCACTGCACTGCAGTACTAACGACGTCATCTATTCATCATCATCACTCGTGACTTCTCAACCTATGCAGCGAGTGACACATTATGCAACACAGAACTACACTTAGGCTATGTCATCGGATAAGTAGACTTTCGTCTCTATGTAGTAACTGCCGTAAAGCTTATATCGCTAGCTGTTATTCTTTGTATGCAGTTTGCAATGCAATTTTTGGGGGGCCCGCCACCATTTTCCAGAGAAGGGGACTGCATATGGACTCGGGAATGGTGCCACTGGATAGACCGGGGTTAAGTTCAGGCCATCGAGTATCAATAAGTGGTGATTGTGGCAATAATACACTGCACATCCAGTCACTGGACCTAATTATGTGCGTGTCACGTTTCATCCACATTGGTTGTATGCGGTATGCAAGTTGAAAGTGAACGACAACAAAAAGATGTTGATGAATTTGCAGATTAAACTTTCTCAATTTTCTGAAGAACCCGTTATGCAATATTCACCGTTTTTTTTCAGCTGCGACTTTTTGAAACAGAAAGTGGAATGGACATTTTAGACCCAATCGACGTAATGGTGAAAATCGTGACCAGTGATCATGTCTACTCATTCTTACAAATATTTTTGAAACGCCGGCAATCTATTAGTACTATGATATCATCATCACACACACACGGGTCGATCGGCTCTCTTTATTTTGCCATACCCTCCTTCATTCGCCGGAGGTGCTAATAACAATATGCAGCTCGGCCTATTGTGTACAAATTAAGTAAGTTATGGATGTATGATATGTAGACCGGGGTGTAAACAATATTTGGTATAAACCTGTACGCCTGGAGATTGCTGGTGCACTGCTGTCAAAAGCATACTACAAGCTAACTGCAAAAATAGAACTAATTAAAATACCTAAATTGAACCAGCTTAAAATCCGGTTTTAAGCAAAATATCACACGAATAATGTAATCACGGGATCATCTTAATAAAAAAAAATTCGTGAAAAACACATTATTGGTACCCGGTAATTGCAGTTGATCATCCTAAACTCATAAGAGACTGTAGGCCTATACGCGATATACAGCTATGAGATCGCGCAGTTATGCCAACGTCTGCTAAAACTGCAGATTTATCCACACATACCTCCAGGAATTTGTTTCACATTATTAGCCTATGCTTATAGGCCTAATGACGAAGACATAATGATAACATTGTAATGACGTCATCTGGCAGACGTTTGTGAACATGCAAACTCTATCGTTCTGTTGCAAATTCGTGTAGATTACTGCCAAACTGAAAGACGCTGTGCAGCAGACCTTGACTGACTTAAGGCGGGTCAAACAGTCACCACAAGCGTGATTGTTATAAGATTTTTGGCTAAGAATGTTAACGTGTCGACATTCTCCGCTGCTAGCTCTTATTGCGTCTCGTCTGGCGTTGACATTGTTGCCCGACGTACTGAACACGCGTCCAGACGCAATTTGTATACTTGTAATAAAGTTAGTACCGCGAAAGTACCGCGGTACATATGGCATCGCGGTTCGATTTAGTACCGAAACACCGACGGTACTGGTATTGTGAAATTTTAAACAAATTTAGTATCGCGGTACACCGTGGGTATCGTCAGTATATACCGCCCATCCCTACGCCAGATAGATGGTTTGGTGGTTAGTACTGGATGCATGCAGGCACCACACAAATACTATAAGAACGATCAGCGTGTCATATCTCTTCCGCTGTCCGCCACCGTCAATTGCCATTTGTTGAGCTGCGCGGGGCTTCTCTTTTAGCTTATTAAACGTGTTTACTTGCTTACAGGAACAACAGTAAAAGTAAAGGCGTGTAGAAAACACCAGAAATAAACTGAACTGAACTGAAAGTTGCGAGTTCAGTTCTTTTCATTTCTGTCTCTTTGTAGGCTACACACCTTAAGTTGGCCAATGGCCATACAAAGATGATTCAGTGTCGCTGTAATAGCATTTTATATTTTATTCGTATGCCTAATTTCGAAACCTTGCGTCTGACACTATCAGCATTATTTAGAAAGACTACAAACAATTTCGTTAAAAAGTGAATAGGTTTTATCACTGTAAAAATAACAAAAAAGCTAACCAGCAATTTTCGTAACCTAACTTACAGCTAATTAGCTTTATTAAATACAGATGTGCACATTTCTTTCGGTGGCTTACTTGACAGTAAATTTGCATTAAAAATTCATCCATCAATCAAGCAATCAATCAACCACAAATCTCTATAATAAATTCAGTCAAATGTCTCTATGCTCCACCAATCATCGTATTCTACGACTCGGTTCCCTGGCAACTGCAGTGAATTTTCTTCCGGTTGTTTGTTAAGCGTGGATCATTAACGTTTCGTTTAAGCGCGCTCAGCCGTGCCTGCCTGTTGCAGCTGCCCGGGTTATACAATTAGATTATCGCAATGGTATATCGACGTCGCGGCTATAGTTCTTGCGTCTTCCTCTGAGTGCGTTCTGCAAGTCGGCGACTGTCTGCGAGCTTATAAACCACAAGCCTAGACAGACTGCGAGCGAATACATCAGACGCCACACGACAGCGAAATGAAATTCTCGCCGCGCGGCGGCACATTATTTGACGGTGCCGGTGAGCGACTTCATGCGAGCAGACGCGATTGACCGGCTTGGGACGTTGACTAATCTCAGACTGCGAGAAACGACAGCAAGCCGCGGGGCATTTTTAACTGTTTAACTGCCCCATAGTGGAAAAAATTGCCCCACCAGTGTTTCAGACTTGCCCCACCAAAAGTTTTACTAAGCGTTCGTCGTTTTATAATATCATTTCTTTAAATTTCTTCACATCAAATTATGATTTACCGCAAACACACAAATATGCTACCAATTAGCTCAGCTAATTGTAAGCGTAGTGATCTCGCTATTAATTAAGATCTAGCTAAATTGCTAAAAAGAAAGCTCTCTGACATCTAATGCCTGCTAATTTTGCTGTCAGAGAGCTTTATTTGCTCTCGCAGTCGGTATTGATTTCTTTTACCACTGCTCGAGCCTACGCAGTTGTGTACAAACGTCACTTCACTGCCATTAATTTTGCTGCTGGCTTCTCTATACTTCTTTCCACTATCATCATTGCCATTATACCTGGTGTGTGAAAAATTGGAGCAAGATTTAAAGAAAACAGTCATTTGATTTTGACCCTTAACGAACTATTCCTTACTTCTCGAATCCTTGCATAATTTAACCAAAATCCGTTCATAACTTTCCGACGTACAGACAAACAGACACAATGGGACAAAGATAAAAACATAACCGCCTTACTTCGACAGAGATAATTACTAAACGAAAAGATGTGCAGATCGAGGTCCATTATTTCTAATTCAGGTCGGAGATCGGTCAGCGGAGCTGGCTGGCTGATGTCGTTACTAACGGTCAATTGACTGGCGCTATAAAGCCTGAACGCAACCGGTTAGCAGCAGCAGCAGCAGCAGCAGCCGCCGCATCAACTGCTAGGTGCCGTCGTCTCGTTTCAATGCGTTGGTTCGACAGACTAGGCCGTATAGTCGAGTCGTATTGATAGCACGCATGACGTGCAGCAGTCGGTGTGGTGCCTAGAACGACCTTCGCTTCAGTTCTCTCTGAGCGACGCCGCCGCGAAACGTCCGTTCGTCTCACCGACTTGCCATTATTCGCGCCTGTACCGTTTCTTAGATACAGTTGGTGGTGACGTCAGAGTGTGACGTGACGCGATTGGACACGTGACACGTTGTAATGACGTCGTTAATGACGTAGAATGACGACCACGTGTCACGGTTGCTGGGATGGATCAGCTGCTGCAGCAGCGGTCGCGCCGGTGATTCATGGCGTCATTTGCGAAACTGCCGACTGGTAGCGACGAATCACGACTCGAGAAATTCGACTCACGACTTGCAACGATGTGCGTTTGTTTGGTTTTGATGACTTCACTCGTCCTGAGTCGCACAGCTGACGCCGTCACAGCTCAGGTACTGTCTCTTTAAAAACGACAATACGAGAAACCCTACCGTCGTAGCGATCAAGCGGACCGCGCGATGCGTTGATTTATTTTTGCAATCGTGCTTCCGCGTGACGTCGTCGCACGTTACGCCTATGATAAATAAGTAAAACTGAATTACTCCGCGGGCGATGTGTCTCACATGAAATTTGGGCTCAGGCTCCGAGGAGCGAAGATCCTAAGCTAGTTATTCGTATAATAACTTACCAAGTAACGCAGCCTAAACGTCACCACGATACATCAACTTTAACGCGGACAGACGAAGGGACGGACAACGTACGGTTTCAATACCGCGTTCTGCATCACGCGGCAAAAACTGATAGTGAAATTCTTCAATTGGCGCGTTGTTGATTGATGCCCTGTAAGGTGCGCTAGTCAGACTATTGTTCACTGGGAAAGCAACTCAAGATTTAGTGCGACGTTAGGCCACGTTTCGTTTGCATCGCGGCTATTCGTACAGATGTTGGGGGGTCATGTCCGTAAGCGCCCGGAGAGGTGGGGGCAAGGGCCACTTCCCCTGCGTGTGAAAGGCAAAAAAACATTTAGTCGTCAGTAGTGCTTTTGTCCGAACAAACTATCATACATACCTGGAACTTTTCATAGAACGAGATTATCTATTGTCCTATTTTTGCTCGTTCTAGCGCAGGGATGGAACCGGGTTTCCGTGTCACCGATTTTGGTCGGTTCCGGTCTGGTCGGGTCGGTTCACCGGCCAGTGTGTCTGACCCGGTTTTGAGTTTTAACATGCTCGTTTATCGTGGCGTTGTTTCTGCAGTACAGAGTAACAGCATCTCGGCAAACTAGTGAATTTACGTTTCACGACTATCATGTATTATATCTAACGGCCATGATTTCAGTTAGTGTTAGTTGGTTGTTTCAAAACACTCAACGACCGGGTCGGGTCGGGTCGGGTCACGGGTCAAAAATCCTGACCCGGTTCCGTCTCTGCTATAGCGTTCGTCCCTTCTGTCTGTTCGTCTGTCTGTCTGTCCGTCCGTCGAGGTTGAGTACTTATTAAGAGTAAGAAATGCTGTCACTGGCACAGTCGACGCGTCTGTCGGCGCCGTGAAGAACTCTACCCTCAAATTCTGTGAAGTTTATCAGGCAATTCAAAAGTAATCGCCACAATCGAGGGCGTTATTTGCCGTATCTCAGAAACGGTGCCAGATAAGAGAGGTAGCAATCAGTTGTGGACGAAAGCAATGTAGCCGTGACTACACGACGAAGAATTTCTATAGTTCCAACACTGACACGGGAGAGGTGCTTCAGACGCACCTGCCGTAGAGAACTCCTGGCTACGCCACTGGAGACAATCCAGGGCCTAAAATAGTGTGTTTTCCAACACAAAATGTGCAGTAGGAAATAGCGAGTGTGTAGTAGGAATTTACCTTATGTGCAGTAGCATTTTTCAGAACTGTTGCCACCAGCTGTCGCATCTTTTAAGGCTAAAATGCATCAAATTCGATTTCGGCTGGGGCTTGGCCCCAGACCCCGATGGCCAATACAGCGCTCCCTGAGACCCCTCAGCTGGATTTGAGGGGACCTGTTTCTAAAGGGAGGGAGGGGAAAGAAGAGAAAGTAAAGGGGGAGCGAGAAGAGGGAAGGGGAAAGAAGAGAAGGTGTGCAGTAGGAATTTTCAATTATTTTAGGCTCTGAGACAATCACTGTCACAGCGAACCCATCGGTTGAGATTAGCGATAATCGATCGATCGCCGTTGATTGGGGTTTACGGTTTGCGATTCTCGAATCTGCGACCTTTGGATTGTGAGAATGCGTCCTGTATTGAATTATGCGTGTCTTTAAGTATTACGCGTTGAATGTTATCGAGTTCTCGCCTCGCGACGGTACTCACCAAGAGTCTGTAGGCCTATACTGCAACAATAATGCCTATTCGTCTATCTCTGCGTCGTGCGAATTTGTTAAGGTCCAAAGAATTTCGCTTAAAAAGAACACGTTGTGACGTTACCACTCTCACTGAAGTATAAAGCGCGGACATAGCAGCAACGAGTACATGGGACGTGCAGGCCCTCGAAATGGCTCGTAGAAATTCGCGTCTAATTTATCTTACCGGACTGACGGACTTTTTTCACTTCGCACTACCCTATCGGTTTATTATCATTCACCGTAGTTTATTTGTTGCTTTATCGTTTCGTACCGGTTATATGGCTGTGTGGAACGTCAGTTATTCTTCGCTTTTTGTTTTCCAGTTAGCAGCTCGTACGGGACAGACGAACAGACGGACGGACGGGCGAGACTTCTAATGCGGCATATAAGGCAGCCGCATAAATAATAGACTTTGTAGCGCATGGGACACTGTAGCCTATGACATAGAGGCTATTATCAACGTTGTTTTAACGCCAAAGGTATTTGTATTTGACACGAAACAACACTGTTCGCTGCTGTTGCCGAGAAACTCCGATATTTCTACTTTCCGCAAACAAATCGGACAAAATGGGATAGTGTGCGTCGTTCACAGCTCAGGCTTCATCATCAGAAATGACTCACCGTCGAACGTCGGTATATTGCATGTCTCCCGTACTTGGTAACGGGTTTCAATGCGCATGCATGCGAGTCGACATTTCTCTCGACAAGAGCGATAGATAGAGCGCATCGTTGAGGGACAGGTTTATTGGCGTAGTGGGGGTTGCAGATCGTAGGCTACGTTTCGTCCATAGTAGGCTAGTTGGCCGACGACGGACGGTCGGCGACATGATTTGCATGCGGGTCAGTCGGCGGTTCCTGCAGTATGCACGAACAGATTACACACAGCGAACTGGGGGACTAATAATTTACCCTCGGCTCACAATAGCAGACATCAGAATGTTCGACGGGAGGCCGTGGTATGAAATAGCTGCAACAGATGAGGTCGTGGAACCCTGTCCTCGATCTTCTGCTGTTGGCCTGTAACTGGGTCCAGACTGCTTAGATTTTCATACGTACACCTGATCATCGCATATTTCTAAACGTGCGTAAGCTTATACTTCCATCAATACAGAATCATATACGTGTAGTTTTAGTGTTTAACGACAAATCTATTTTCCTTCCATGCGGTTATTAGGCCCATCTTAAAAAATTGTGAAAATTTTGCATGTACTTGCAGTACCGATGTTGGCTATAGCCTACGGACTTGACTAACGAATGACTGTGGTCTCGAGACGTGGCGTTGTTTCAGAGACGGTATAACAAGTCACGGTGCCAGAAACATCCTAAAATTGCCAGAAATTTCTGTCATTCTGTGGAAAATCGAGTTACTTCACATAGTGCGGCGGGTTTCGGTATATAGAAAATAGGACAATAATATGCGGAAGACAATGTACGCCGGTCGGTGCTCCCACTCCAAGTTCCGCGGAACGCGCATCCGCCATGTACCGCATACAGTCTACACTACAGACTGACCGCAAACCCCCGGTGCCCGTTCGTCGCCGATTTCTTCCAATTACGCGTCGACGCGCGGAATAATCGCCTGCGCACGCGTTATTTCGTTTTCGTCTCGGCCAGATTAACGCCGGGATTGGCTGGTTACGGACACCGACTCAACGTAATCCGTGTTGGGTCAACAGCTGCTGCTGCCCTGTCTGCAGGCTATAACTACATCCGTCTAGTGATGGGCAGATTGCAGTTCGGTTTTTATGACGCGTATTCGATCTACTGGCTGGCAACCAGGGACTTCGTTTTATCAGTGTTCATTTGCACCGACCGGGGGGAGGGGTTACAAATCGTTTCTGCGCCAGCGCGGTGTCTCGTTATGACCAAACTCCACTTGCTTCGATTTGTTGTGGATTTGTTGTACAACATGCTGACAAAAACGTGTGCAACAAATTTTCAAGTCTATACTCCACAACAAGTTGTACAACAAGTCCGTGAATTTCTGCTGCTCCACCGAAATCTGCCCAATTTGATAAAATTCCGAAATCCGGTCAAAATATTGCCAGGGCCGAATTTGGCCGGATTTGCCAGCATGCCGAAACTGCCGGAGCCGGTGCCAAAATCCAGCACGTTCCTAATGTTTAGTAATAAACATATAATAGACTAAATCGTACGATGTGTGTACACGTTCGGCATAGTAATGGCCATAGTCAAAATTTCGATGTTTTGAGTTATTTATATAATATCACTATAGAGGTATAATTATACGCTCTTCCTGGTGGTAGGCCTACTAACCATGTCCTCCTCGCCTGAGCAATATAAGTCGTGAAGATTATTATTCCAAGTGTTTTGTACAAAATCGTTGTGCAACTGAAAATGCGACGCCGATGGATGTAGTAATGGTGGGTGTAAGCTACATCGGACTGGGAATTGCTTCTGGTCACATGCTCCATTTTCCACTCCCGGCTTAACGCTCATGCTATACATAACAATCTCCGGTGAGGCCGAAGTAGCTTCTGTCATCAAGCAGCAGTTATTATTACGATATAAATTTGATATCGGACGGCAACTACAAATACCGTAGTAGGGGATTATCTGGTCTATCGTTCGTACGTAGCCCGAATTCCACTATAGTTTGATTTGTTGTGGTTACGGACTTGTTGGGCAACAAGTTGAAGTCGTATAGCTGTTGTAGGCCTACGATTTTTGTGGACTTCAGTTGTAGAAGGCTCAAACTCCAACTGCTGCGATTTGTTGTAGATATGCTGTACGGTTTGTTGCAGAACAAATCCACAACAAATTGAAGCAAGCGGAGTTTGGGCTTGTACAACGTATACTACCGCGGCTCAAGACCAGGAAACGCGGAAACGAGTGTTGCGTCGGGCAGAGCAACTGCATCTGCCTGCCAGAACGATATTGACAGATATTTATTTCGCTTCATTTGTCTTTCTTGTATATATGCAGAATGGTTCGTTGCTGTTACGCGGCGTCGTGATTAATCGTCGCTTTTTACGTTTCCGCCTTTCCGAGTCGTGAGGCGCCTATGTTCACTAGGGATGTGCACGAGACCATTTAAGCCGAGACCGAGACGAGACCGAGACGTTGCAGCTCTCAAGACCTTGGCCGAGACGTTCGGTGAAAACCATTAAGCACCACAAATATGGACCAATGTCACAAATGGTGTTCTAGGCAACCGTGTTAGCCTGTTCTTGTCATTTTCCCGGTACGTTTTTTTTTCGGGGGGGGGGGATGAAATAAATTGATGACTTGTACTTTGGCTTGCACGCAGTCTTGCAGACATAGGGTACTGTGCTTGTCGCAATCTGCAAGCAATAAATCAGTAAACTGGAAAAAATAAATATCAGCTGGATAAGCGAGTTATTAATTAGACATTATCCATCCAGTTAGGCTAACAAAAATCCGTAGATAACCGAGGTCAACTATCAAATGACTGAGCAACGGTTTTCATTTCCATTTGCAACGAGTTATTTGCTACGGTAACGTCATAGGCGTACCGGACAGGGGGCAGGGAGGGCAGTCGCCCCCCTTAGATTTGGGAAACTAGTAAAATTCGGGCAGATGGGATGGGAAATTCGGGCATTCAGGGGACTGAATTTTTCTAGATGAAGGTTTT
>Ga0056124_1000965_pt1 | contig 10170 bp, 7 predicted proteins | sample WorMetHEROISLAND_2_FD_70069 | JGI IMG/M metagenome (GOLD analysis project Ga0056124, IMG submission 70069) | Marine gutless worms symbiont microbial communities from Max Planck institute for Marine Microbiology, Germany - Olavius sp. 4 HERON ISLAND | ecosystem: Host-associated > Annelida >... | reverse complement strand
GAAAAAAACACCTAAAAGCAAAGAGGCGTGGTTACAGGAAGTAAACAAACCGTCACGTGACAACACTAGGGCTGCGCTATACGAGTAATTACAACTCCGAGTACTCGTCTACTCGTGTCCAGAGCATGGAAGCGGGGCGGCGCAAACGGAGCGGAGCGGGTCGAAAAGTCGGGTAAATGGAGCTGTAAGCGGGAGTCAAAAAAAAATCAAGAGAAGCGGAGCGGCGCGTGGAGCGGGAGGTTCCGGAGCAGGAACGGAGAGGTGATCGAGGTGGCTGAATCTACCGCTCGTGGCCGCTCAACTTAATTGTCTTGCTGTCAGTGAACTTGATACCAGGCGTCTTTTAATTACCGCGTGTCGTCGCTGTTGTCAGTAGTAAATAACAACGAGCACCATATCACAGCAGGCGCAGCACTTCAGGTTTCAGCACACAGCAGGACATTATATAATTGCCATTACAAAGTCGTAAACAGACTTGGTTGACTATAGAATATAGTGAAGGGTTCTACGCGCCAGTGCAGCCGCTGTCGACGAGTTACTAAAGGACGGCAAAAAAGTGATGACACTGTCGACGTACCTATGCCTATCTGAAACTGGCGAATGATAAGAATTAACAGTGGCCGCAGTGGCGTATTAAAGGAAGGGAGCACAGGGAGTCTCGATCTGGAACAGGGCCGGATTTAAATCTGATTAAGACCTGTTCGGTAAAAATATGGGGGCCCTCTGGCATAAATTTTTAAACACAATGTACAAAAACTTGACACGAATTGAGGGTTATACAACATGCATGCCGTCTTAAATTTCAGATTTCGCAATGAGGCGTACAGAGCCGGCCCTCAGGCCAGAAAATGTCGTGCTGCACCAACCACCAAGTAAACGTTCTAAAAGTCGCAACAAACCAAAAATGTCGCGCTGCTGTCCGACATACTCTGGCCTGCGAGCCCCCTGTTGTGTGTGCCCGTGTTTGGCTGAACATGCTTACATGTAAATACGCTTTTGCTGGAGGATCCCCCAGAAGCTGAAGGTTAACTGATACGTAAATTTTGATGTTTCAGGAAGCACAATTCTGCTCCATTCACCCGATTTCAGCGCCAATGGTGGCCATAAAAAGTTGGCCATTCCTTAAATACGCCACTAGACGACAACAAAGAACCTGGCGGTGGCAGCATTTCTGAAAATGTAAAACTTTGCAGTTTGCATGGACGCGAAAAGAACGTTAGCGGAGGGGAACGAGTAGAACGGAAACCAATTTTCCAGCTTTCGTGCATCTCTATAATGTAGTAAACAAATTGTTAAAAATGTAAACATGGCGGCGTTTGGCAGTTGTTTGGCAATGCATCGTTGTGTAAAATTGTACTGTATCGGCTGTAGCAGTTTGTCGTACGCCGCATGCGGACTGACACAAGTGAGCGAACTTAGATTCGTTTTTGTTTCTGTTAGTTGGCTGCTTTTTGTCATTACTTATAGCTGTATTTAAGAAGGGCAAAAACTGGTCCAAGTATAGTCCGATTAGTCTAACAGTTGATTTATGCAAAATATGGGAATCCGTTATCAGAGACAAAAATGGTAGATTATCTTGAAAAGAGCAAACTGCTAAGAAGCACTCAGCATGGATATGTGAAAAATAAATCCTGTTTAATTAGCTTACTAGTGGAGGAAGTTACAAATTATCTTGATTCGTGATATCAATTAGATGTAATATATAATAATATAAAAGACATTTGACAAAGTCAATAATATTAACCCTCCACTTATTTGCGATGAGTTGCAGTATTCTTTGTGAGCTGCTTCCGTGTTAAGTTTACTGGTAATTGTTTGTTTGCTGTGCAGCTGATGTCAGTGCATCGTGCCTCAGTGCAGTCTCATCGTTGCCTGTCTACTGCTAGCTCTGCTACGCCTGCTGGAGGTCTGTCTAGTGTCATTAGTATTGTCTGTATACAACGGTTTACAGTTTGTAGATTGGGTTTGCCTGTGAGACAGAGAAGCAACTTCAAACTGGTGGTACTGGTGTACAAGTTGTTGTTGTGGTAGACCAACAGCTGCTCTTCTCATCAGACGTCATTCGGGTTGAGGAAGTCAGCCATCATGTCCGGTTTGTTCCATAGGTCTTGCGCTGTCAGTGTCGGGCATGCAGGGCATAGGAACAGATGTTCTGTGGAGTGTGATGCCACTCCACATCGCACTCTGGACGTACCAGTGTACAAGTCTCTGCACGGCCTCACACCGCCATATCTATCGGACGACTGTCAGCTTGTCACAGAGGTGGGACGTTGGCATCTCGGGTTTTCCAACATCTACACGTGTGTGCTGTCGAGAACAGTCGCAGATCTGCAACAGAAGCTTCACGGCAGCTGGACCGCGGCCGTGGAACAATCTGCCGGTTGAATTTCAACAGCAAAACGTCACATTTGAACTACTGATTGCAATCCCGGGATCCGGGATTAAGAAATTAGTAATCCTGGGATCCCGTTTTTGGGATTAGGCTTACAGATTGGTCATTATAGTAACCCTACTAGACTTATTTGATGCATAAGATGCTGTAGGCTATACCAGTAGAACACATCCGAACTGTAGGGAGTGAGTGGGTCTGTTGAAATCCAACTTACACAGGGCATCTGTGTAGTGAACTATGCTGACACCCTGTAAATGGCAAACTTTCCTATATCTCAAGTTGAGCGTAGTGTACAATTTGTATCACTGTAATTTAATTCATCTGATACAAGAAACTTATTTTTATCAACATCGTCAGTGTATTTGTCTATCTGGCTATCTCTCAGTGTCTGCCTCTCCATCTGTTTGTGTGTCTGTCTGTATTTGTATGTCAGTCAATCTCTGTGCCTGTCTGCTGTAGTGATCAAGGTCAAATACTCGCACGGTTTTGCCAGTCTGTCGGTCCCGTTGCCATCCCGTCGTGAACAATGTCTCTTCACATTCCTACCTTCCACTCAGACTGTTGACGACCTTCTTTCCCAGCTGAAACGTGAAGACCGCGGCACTGACTACGTTGCCGTCTACTCTGTCGGTAATAATCTACAGTCACATTACTGTGTACTGTGCTAGTCATTATCTAGCGAAAATTTTGTCATTATTTTTAGGTGGCTTGGTAGCATAATGGTTAATGTGTTCGTCTTATGATCGCAAGGTCGTCAGTTCAACTCCCGGTCATGTTGCTATCAACTTGATACAACCTGACCGGGAGTAACTACTTTATAGTATCAAGTAGTTACTACTTGAATGGGTGTCTGTCTTGTCTGCAGAGAGGTAAACCATCTATATATAACGAACCACATAGGTCAACTCAGCCTTCCATCTCTCTAGGGTAGGTAAATCGAGTAGGCTGTGTCGGATGGCCGGTAACACTGGGATCTTGAATGGTGGGTGATGCTTTGTAGCTCTGAGAGCTGTATATATATACACCTTCAAACTTCTGTTTTTTTAATGTAGTATATAGTGATGGCAGTCTTCCAGTAGGTTTTTGCTGGAGATGACAGTGATACAGATGTGAATTGCCAGTGTTGAGTATGACAGGCCACAAATTTGGCCTTAAGGCCCCAGACTAACGTAACTGCTATCCTACAGTAATGGCACTGCAGATTAGTGCCCGTATTCTCTCCTCACCCAACTTAATTACGGCCGTCAACTGTTGACTGCGACTCACTGATGAACACTAGATGGGCGAGAAATATAATTCTTGAGATTGAGATTGTTCTCGAGTCTTGATTCTGATGAGTCTCGTTGACATCTCTACGGTACTTAATTCTATGGCGACAACAAGATTTACATTATAATGAATCATTGCATCAGCAGGCAACACACATATCATTGTGAAATCAGCCGAAAAGTATTGGTACTTTTCTGCAACGGTATTGGTATTAATACTTTTTGGCCAAAGTGTTAATATGGGTATTCCCAATACTTTACACAAGCATTGTTAACATCCCTGTTGGAATGTCTGTTTGTGTCACATTGTGTGTCACGTGTGTGTTTTAGATGGTGACCGACTGGCCAAGTCGACTCCGATTGACGTTTTGCTTCGTCGTGATTTCCACATTACTATCAATGACAAGCATTACACAGTCAAGTCACCACTGGATGCTGGTATGTGCTTACTGCTTGTAGTGGTAGTTGTAGTTGTAGTTGTAGTAGTAGTAGTAGTTGTAATAGTAGTTCTTGTAGTTGTAGTAGTATTACTAGTTATGCAACCCCAACAAATCTATGAACATACTTGAACTGATCTCATACTATTGAAAAATTGCACCATCTTTTGTGGGCACAGTCCAGTTGGCAGTCAGACTTACTACAGTAAGTGATTTGACTTACTTGACTCATGCTTTGTTAATCTTGGTGGACCATAGGCCACACACCACTTCACTTTATCCATCCAGCTCTGTCCTGTGCTGTCGCCTACATCTTCCACCAGTTGTACTTGAAACCTGCTGTCCACTTTTCTTTCTCCAGACCTCTTTGCTAGGTGTTCTTCGGTTCCTCTTCCTCTGTGACCTTCTGGTGTGCACTCTGGTGTTTGTTTGGCACTTCTCTCGTCATTTTCTCTCCGCATATGTCCAAGCCAGTTCCATTTTTTTGTCACCCAGTGAGAATTTGAGTTTGCATCATGTTTTTCCGTGGCCATTTTAGTGTTGCCCATCTGTCTGTCCTGTATGGGTCCTAACTCTAAAACAAAAACGTGATTTTGGAGTCAGATGTTGGGGCTAAGGGTAGTGCCATGCAGTATTATAGCTGGGTGGATGGCCACATATCTTGCATTGTTTTATTCACCGTTGAATTCCCTCGGTGCATCGGAAGGATTGCCAATTAGCATTGTAAAATGGCAAATAAGTCAAATTTGGCATTAGTAGGAACGTGGCTGTAAAAATTTAAGTTTGGTAGTTTGTGGCACCTTTTTGTCATTATTCTCCAAATCTGGCATTAAGTTTTCTAGTTTAGCAGTGACAGTTGATTTTGGCATCAGTTTGGCACTAATTTGGCAGTAATGAATGATTTTATCGTAGGTGATATCGTTGAAAATTTGGTCTTTTTTGTCATACGTTTGGTGTAGGAATGAAGAGTGTGGATGAGTTGAAGTCGTCAATATCACAGCTGTATTCTGGACTGAACGTTGAACTGTATCAGTTGGAACGCGAACATCAGCTCAAGACACAACTCGACGAACTTGAACAACAAATTGAACCCTACGAGCAGGTAAGCATTAGCATCCTAGTCTGTCTATCTCTGTACGTGCGAGTGTGTGTCTCTGTCGGTCTGTGTATGTCTGTCTGTCTGTCTGTCTACATGTGTGTGTCTCAATGAACTTCATCGACAGATTGAACCTCTTGAACAACTATGGCAGTACACAGTCTGTTTATCCATCTGTGTGTCTGTCTGTTAGTATTTGTCTATATCTGTCTGTCTCTGTCTTCCTTGTCTCTGTCTCTGTCTGTCTGTGTGCATGTGTCTGTCTAGGTGTCCTTTTGTCTATGTCTGTCCATCTGTCTGTCTATATGTGTGTGTCTCAGGTTGACAAACTTCTGTGACATATTGAAGCTTTTGAACAACTATGACAGTACACCGTCTGTTTGTCCATCTCTGTGTCTGTCTGTCAGTATTTGTCTATATCTGTCTGTCTGTCTGTCTGTGTGTCGGTGTGTAGTTAAAGCGTGATATAGCACTGAAGTCGGTCGAGCACACTAATCGTCTGACATGGCTTGGACTCGGTGCCATGGGCCTACAGTTTGGCCTTCTCGCCCGGCTCACGTGGTGGGAGTATAGCTGGGACATCATGGAGCCTGTTACTTACTTCGTTGGCTACGGCTCGGCCATCGCTATGTTTGGATATTACATACTTACCAGACAGGTCAGCAGTCTCTCTCTCTGTCCGTCCGTCTGTCTGTCCATCTGTATGTTTCCTGGCGTAGTTATCTGCGATTCTGTCGTTCTGTCTGTCTGTGCGCAGCGGCGTGACGTCATTCATAATATAATGACCTCATTGCATTGTCAGTTGCATCACCCACAGATAGCTTCAAAACGGTTAAAGCTACGGACCTCAAATTTGACGCGAATGTTCCCAGGGACATTCCAGACATGACCCCTTAATATTTTTGCTCGAAAAAAGGGTGAGGCTGGGTCATGTGACCCCTAACTTTTAATTTTTTTTAAATTTAATTTTTAGATTAAAGGTTTTAGATTTTTATAACAAAAAACATTTATAAAAAAATAAGATTTATTTTTGTTATTTTTATTTTATTTTTTTTGTTCTAGTTAAAGCAATTTTTTTTTAAATTTCTATTTTTAAACCTTTAGTACTCAATTCCTACGGGTAAAATATTGAAAACTAAGCAAGAGACCACAGTGGTGTCGGTGGTGAAAGTGCTGTGGAAGGAGACCGCATTACCCCGCTGTAGAGCCACTGACAGTTGCTGGAACAGGTCAGTTGCCTCCCTGCAGTGTCTTCAGTGACGGCTGTCATTCGTCGGCCTAACCCCTGTACTAATTCCACTGCTTGGTGATTCCAGGTCCCGGCTGACTATGGCAACTGGTACAAAGATGTGACTGTTGGCCATCTGCCTGTATTTGACCTTCTATTTTCATTTTTATTTTATTTTTTTAACTTAGTCTTTTATTTTCTTACTTCATTTTTATTTATTTTACCTTATTTTTTTATTTTACTTTTAAATTTTTTTATTTTATGTTTTTTATACATTTTTTATTTTTTTTAAATTTTTATTTTGTACCCCCACCCACCTCCTTCCAACCCGTAGTAATAATCCCGGGGGTTAAAAACAAAAGTTAAAACCAAGTTGGCTGGGAGTGGCACTCGTCCAGTTCGGTAGGAACTCGCATTTGACATTTCTAGCAAGAGATGCTGTCACTGCAGTCAGTTAGTGAGGGGTCAAAGTGAAAAATAAATACCTCATGGCAAATTTACCATAGCAGTATTTCTCGTTACTTCTGGATGTGTCATCATAAACATTTATCCGATTGTTAGCAGTCTGTACAACTTTCCATTTGCAGTACTATTGGTCCTCAAATTATACAACTTTCTTGGTGTTTTGGTGTTATTAACAAACTAAACCGTTTTTTAAATGTTAAATGCCATTTATTTGTAGGCATTTAATTATCACCTTGCAAAATTGTTGGCTTTTCTGTTTAATGTCTTCACTATTATAATTTTGCTTTGCTATCTAGCAATTGCTGGATTTTAGGCCTTTCATACCGCCATATTGTCATCAGCTTACAGCCCACAGCTGACTGATTGATTGATCAACATGATATGCTAACAGCAAATGTTCGGCATTGATTTCTCTTCCTCATTGTGACATGTTTGCTGTTGCAGCCGACGTCACAGCAGGTTATTGCTCGGTTTGCAGCAATACAACTTTTCTACAATGTTCCAAGCCCGTTGATCGACTGTTAGCTAGCTGAAAATGGCGGGCAATTGAACTTTGGTGGCATTTGACCGCCAGTTGCTCATCTGAGAAGCACGTGATTGGTTTTAACTGGCTAGTTACATGTACTTGCTAGGTCAGTTAACTGACTGGTTAACCACCAAAAACCGCCCCCTAGTGAGTGACGCTGCAACTTTTGCCTGACTACTGCTACTACTATCCTACTGCTGTCTGTCTGTCTGTCTGTGTGTCCAGGAGTACATTGTTCCTGACGTGCGTGATCGAGAGTTCCTGGCAGCGTTCCATCGTCAAGCCGAGAAGCAGCAACTCGACGTGACGAAATACGATGAACTGCGAGACAAGATACGACAGACTGAGTATGACCTACATAGACTCCGCGATCCATTGCACCTTGACCTACCTGCCGAGTACCTCGACACACTGAGTAACTCACAAGCAGTGCGACCTGCATATGCTGACCCACTGACCTAATGACACACACCGTGACCTACATACCTTGATACAGTGACGTAGTTTTGCAGACAGATGCAGTGCAACCTACATAGACTCTGCGACCCATTCCAGTTTGACCTACCTACCTTGACACACTGACCTACTGACCTAATTTTTCTGTGTGACTATCTAGTTAATGTACCGGTAGCTGATGTGTGATACTATGGAATGGTTTTGATCACGTTGATCTGTATATCTGTTGGTATGTTGCTGATTTTCTGAGTGACCTAGTTTCCAGTCTGTCCCAGTCTGGCAGTGTTATGAGCAGTGTTATGTTTGCTCTTTGTGTAGGCATGTTAAGTTTGTCTTGGAATGTTATTGCTATTTGTTGCTATGTTAATGTTGTGATTGTAATTATTACTGTTAATATTTTAGGCTGTAAAGTCGGCTGTTGCTAATGAGGCACATGTTAATTTCTGCTGACCCACTAACCTAATTCTCAGTAGCACTGACACAGTTTTGGTCGTGTCGTCCGTTCCCGTTCACCCTGTGAAAACTCCCATTCCTTACTGTTGTAATGGAACATCATTTGCTGTAAGGTTGATATGGTGTGGCCGTCGCTGCATCTGACATCAACTGTGTGTCACGCTGAACCAAAGCAAATTCACAGATTGAACACAAGGTGTAAACTTGCAGTACGTAGTGCTTAGTGCTTACTAGTTATCGTAATTCTGTCTGTCCGTCCATCTGTCTGTCTGTCACGACCCGGTACCGATTCAAGCCCAGGTGAGATATTGACTCCAGGTTTTTACCATATGATAGCGTATAGTCTCTAGTTTCTTGTGATCAAAGTTTGTGCCGCTGGGTGAGGAGATTCCCCTTGAACGAGGGCATCAAAGAGGGGTACCCCGCTAAGAAATCATTATGTCACCGCTATTAGCTCGTCTAGGATGAGAACGGTTGCAGATAGACAACTTGCTGCTTGTCATAACAAGCACTGCTGACGAGCTTTCCAGCGGTACCAACGTCGATGACCATGAGCCCCAAAATAGGGGTTTTTAGTGAACTTTTCGCGATTTTAGGCTGTGACACGTACTTAAAAAGAGTGAATTTTCGCCGAAATTACTTTACATAGACCAAGACAAAATTAAAGTGATGCTGTCGCGCGTCTCATGAGCATTAGCTCAGATTTATTGTTTAAATAAGTAAACATTTTAGGCCTACTTAACCTGGTGTGCGTATCTGAGCTGTGGGCCTGGGCTGCAGCTTCGTCTGGCCCATGCTTAATACGCCCGTGATGTCTGATGTTTTTATCATAGCTACACTGTATTGTCATCAAAATACCAGGTGCTTGAGTAGTATTGTCCTGACTCGGGCTCCGACTGTCCACGGGCAGTGGGTGGGGGATTAGGTTGTTTCTGCTGCGTCTAGAAGAATTTAACCTGTCCATTATTAGGCTGAGACGAACGATATTCAAAATATTTTATATTGTATGATAACTTGTACATGCATACTGTATATACCGCGGCGTGAGAAATGAGTAGTAGCTTACAGGGTGACGACCTAGTGTAGCTGGTTGGGGCGGTGGTATGTCTGATGGCTGCAGACCGCAGGTCCAACTTTCGCTGGCGGTGTCATTTTAGCTCATGGCAATCAGCTGCCACTTCCGAGACTGTAAAGCGCTTCTGGTCACGAGTCTGACTCTTGTAGCGTAAGCAGCGCTGTGGCAAGTACCGGATTTTTTTACGTTTAGCTGTTCATATTGCTCTCATACAGTTATGACTCAGTGGTGTCGTGGCAAGGGGGGGCAGTTGCCCCTTCCCCCTAAATTTTAGCCCGTCAGAAAATTTTCTTCTTGGCAGAAAATTTGGTTTCAAAAATACGTTTGGCGCTGTAAATACCCCATTGTGGGGTAATTTTTTTTTGGGGGGGGGGCAAGAATTGAAATTTTCGGCACCGATATCATCTGTCGCAAAATTTGCAGCTGTCTGTCGGAAAATTGCCACTTTGCAGACCAAACTTTAATCCACGACTCTGCTGGTTATGATTGACTTGTGAGGGTGTCAATGTTCGACGTTATTTGTGTTGTTTTCTATCATTCGTGGAAAATAAAAATTTCCAAGTTATTGTCCATGGAGCCTGTTTAATGATACAGATTCACGTGCATAGTATATATAGAGTAAGACACTGTGTCTCAAAAAAAACAAGACAGTTGATTTTTACCGCTACATGCTTTAGCAATGTAGCGGTCATGGGATCGCTTGACGTCCGTCTGTCTGTCTGTCCGTCCGTCTGTCTGTCTGTGACGTTGGTGGATTGTGATCACATACGTCGA
>Ga0056124_1000964_pt1 | contig 10171 bp, 10 predicted proteins | sample WorMetHEROISLAND_2_FD_70069 | JGI IMG/M metagenome (GOLD analysis project Ga0056124, IMG submission 70069) | Marine gutless worms symbiont microbial communities from Max Planck institute for Marine Microbiology, Germany - Olavius sp. 4 HERON ISLAND | ecosystem: Host-associated > Annelida >... | reverse complement strand
TTATGGACTCTGTTATTTTGCATTTATTATTATTATTGTTGTTGCACTGTTTGCACTGCACTGTTATTTAGCTATTCGGCTATCTTCATAGCCGCAAGTGTGCGAAATAAACTCATTCATAGACGTGGCTCGGCTTGCTAGAGGCGGCAGTCCGAATAAAATTCCAGGGCTAAGAAACAACTTGCTACCGGCAGTTCAACTTCATACAATGTCCATCGTCGGATCACTTGTCACTACTACCAAGTCAGTGTTATTTTTGTTATACTAAATATTTACGATGTGATACGATATAAATATGTAGAAATAGTTTAGTTATATTAGTTATGTTTTACTTATAATATCAAAATAACAAATTAACAACAGCGATTCCGACGCTTATAACAATCACTATGTGACGCGCCGCAGCTGAAGTTTTTTTACATTCCCGAGGTGGCGCCACCGTCAATCGCCACAGCAATTTCCTATCAGATTTTCATATAGGCCTGAACGCATGGTGCAAGTGAAAACAGGTTTACCCATTCACAGTACTCGTAGATGAGGAACAAGGGCTCCATCTCGCGGCAGACGCCGAGCAGCCTGGTGACGTGTTCGTGGCTGACTCGTGAAAACGCGTCCAGTTCACGGTAGAACTCAGCCTGGTAGACGTCGTGATGTGACAGCAGCGACTTCACCAACACCAAGCTCTCCGGCTCGCCACTTCGAATCCCAAACGCTTTCGATAAGAAGACATCACCATAGAAACCTTTTCCTGTTGACAGTTGGCATACCAACTACATCAAGAATGCCATTGTGTGCATCATTTCCTAAACGTTAGACTCTGGCTATGTGTAAGACAGCGGTTTTCAAACTGGGGTCCGCGGACCAAAGGGCGTCCGCGACGGGTTCCCATTCCGAAAAGTAGTCATTGTTTGCACAGTTTTTATCCAACATTACGCCAAGAATTGACAGTCTGTGCAAAGCGAAGCAAGCACATCAATCACACTAACATTGCTTGCCTTCCATTGTAATTAGTATATAATTGATGATCTTTGTTTGTTTGTAAAAAGCAGTGTGCCCAAGAATTTGACTATTTTGCAGTAAATTTTACTGTAACAAGTGTGGGGTCCGCCAACTATGCCTGAGGAGAATAGGGGTCCATAGTCAAAAAAGTTTGAGAACCGCTGGTGTAAGATATTAGAAGGAATTGATTAGATAGTACATCGATGTTTTTTTTTGTAAAATGTGAGCATGATAAAAATAAAATATTAAAAATACAAAAAAACGATCATTTAAAAATTAAAGACATTTATTTTATTATTTCACTTCTTTATCCATTATGGATTGCTGCCCGACAATGTGGTTGGGGCAGCAACTGCTGTCCCTGCTACATACTCGTAGGTGTCGCCACCTACGCTATCATTATTACGCGCGACAGCTGTACCGGCAGGTACTGCTGAGCGCGTATTAGCTATGACGATTATGTCTGTCTGTCTGTCTGTCTGTCCGTCTGTCTGGGGTATCACGACCCGGTACCGAATCAAGCCCAGGTGAGATAGACTCCGGGTTTACACCATATGATAGCCTAGGGCCTCTAGACTGAATTGCGCCGAAACAATTTGAGGTAGACCAAGACAACCTGTGTGTGAAATGTTCTGCATTAAACGTAGATTTCAACGGTGTAACGTTCGACCCCCTATGTTCAAGGAGTCCTCCGTACGAGTGCATCAAATGTGGGTACTCCCTTGAAAACGCGCGGTTTCTGCTACAGTCGTCCAATCTAGCAAGAGAACGGTTGCAGATAAACACAGACTAGCTGTGTATCATAACAAGCACTGCTGACGAGCTTTCCGGGGGTACCAACATCGATGATTATGAACGCCTTTGAACCCCAAAAATAGGGGTTTTAGCGAATTTTTCGCTATTTCAGTCTGTGACGCAAAGTGTGCGTCGCACACTTAGCGTGAACTTTTGCTGAAATTACTGGAGATAGACCAAGGCAACTGACGTACGAAATTAAACTGATGCTGTCGCGCGTCTCACGAGCATTAGCTCAGATTTCTTGTTTAGCTGTGGACATAAATGTGTACTACCAGAATATCATTCTAGTCTGTTCAGGATCTCTATAAAAATACGTCTGCTCAACGTTATCTAGTACTTCGTTCATGTTGTGTTTCTACTTGGCTGGTGTAGCTGTGTACAGAAGCACGTTTGGTGCGTCTGTACTAAACCACTGAGGACCAGACAGTCAGTCAGACAGCCAGACTGGACCCGACCCGACCCGACCCAGACAGTCACAGTGAGTTGGACGCACCAAGCATGCCGAGAGTCTGCAACTCCTGACGTGGAAACGCCAGCTTGTCATAGGTCCGCTGGGACGTGCGTGAGTTGGTCGACTGTGAGTTGTGAGACGACGATCCCGCAGCGGACACCGAGAACGCGTCCTGTTCAGTCTTCACGTGAAGCTTGTCTCTCGGCTTCTCCACCAATCCGCTCGTCTCCAGCGGGATCGCGCCGTTCTCCGCTTTCTCTGTATACAAACATTGTGCATCGTTGAAATCGCGCACAATAGGGCCGAGTTTTCTGACGTTCATAATACCGCAGATGCTTTGTATAACGCTACAAAATGAATTTTAATTCACTAGCATAAACCTGTCAACATTTTTTTGGAGTAACAGCCTACAGGTGAAAAAAATTTCGACTCTCCACATAAATGGCCTTTAAAAATTAGAAAATGCAGCTTTTTCCGTGAATGGTAGGCTACTGGTTGGTGATCTTTACGATTCTTGACTATATAACGTCTGGACGACGAAGACGCAGGCGACGAGCGCTGACAGCCCGACTTCTGTGTAGCCAATCTCCAGCTACTTACGTCTCGGCCTCTCGGACCGTTTATCGGCTTCTATTAATGATGATCCCATTTCAGAGCAGCCCTCTCGATGATGTCAATCCATTTCTTTCTTGTCTTCCCCTCCTCGTCCAATTCTCTTGATATGACCGTGCCAGCAGCATGTTTGAATACCTTTTCTCATGCATTAGCACAACGTGAGCAAAACAGAATAACATTCTCTGTCGAGTTATTTCCACTACGCCCAGTTTGACATCCAGTTCTTTTTGGCGTACAAAAAATAATAATAAATAATAACAAACTTGCACAGATGTTCATTGTGCGGCCGTCCTAATAGGCCGCATTACGGGTCTTGCTTGTCCGTTCGTTCGTCCGTCCCATACGAAAGCTAAAAGACGCGGAAAAATTAAAACTGGTGTGGTCTGTTGGCGAGGGCAGGAGTGACCGGTGTGCCAATGTTCAGCTCAAAAGTCATAAGGTCAAAGGTCAGGCGGACGGCCGCACAATATGTCGGAATTGGAACTCACGAAAGCAGCGCTGCAGTCTGTGCAGTAAAGCGACTTCTCTACTTCTACCCAGGGGCGGCTATCCCCCTTGAGTCAATGGCACAAGCTCCTCCGTCCCTCCCCTCTCCCCCCTTTTTCCACATTTCCTTTTCTTATCTTTTCTCGTTCCCCGTTTCTTTTCCGGCGATTTTCCTTGAATCTAAGCATGCATACGGAGCTAGTAAGCTATACACAAAGTTGATATAATTTTTGTCCTAAATTATACCAACTCCCCCGAAGGGCTGAAAAACCTTTCCCGTTACTTTTATATACATCTTTATTCACCACGAGTGGTAGCACAACAAAATAAGTACAACTTAAGTAAACTCAACTAGTAATGCGTTTACATAATATACATCAGCAAATGAAAAGAAATCTAGTGATTGTCACGTTTTGATATCTTTTATGATACAACTCTTGCTCCAAGGTTTATATGGCGTAGACGCCCGTGCCTTTACGTTGCAATAGCAAGACGCCACGCACCTGTGCCGACAGCCGACAGTTCCGTGGGACGGTTCACCTTGCGTAGATTCTTGGCTCTCATCAGTCGAATGCTGCAGTAGACCGTCAGACCAATGACGATAGCCAGGTAGGCGACAGCACAACAGACTGCGATGACGATCGTCTTCAGCATGTCGTTATCAGCAGACGACTTGTCAGCGTGAAGTCGTGAATAACTGTCAGCTGCTGTAACATCACAACACACCGCACCACATCATCACATCCACAACAGACTACATGCACCGGTACATTACATACTCGCCAACATCATCTACAATGTTTTAACTTGGTGCCATGCCCCGTTTAACGGCTCCAACGTGACAACTGAGCTCAGTCTGACGGTCGGCTCCGCTACAATTCAGCCGGTGAGGTCGGTTCGTGACCTTGGCGTCCAGCTGGACGCTGAGCTGTCCATGAAAGAACATGTGTCCAAGGTTGCCAGCAGCTGTTTCTATCAACTACGTCGTTTACGGCAGATCAGACGTCTCGTCGGTCAGCCTTTTCAAGCGCCGTTTAAAGACTGAACTATTTCGCAGAGCATATCATCGCTAGTTTCTGTCAGCGCTCCTGGACGCTTCGTAAATAGCGCTCTACAAATGTTATTATTGTATTGTATTGTATACGTTAAGGCTTCTTCTGCAGAAGTGGAGCATTTTGGTCAAACGCCATTCCTTCTACGATTAATAGATCATATCATAGAGGTGAAACAGCCTAAGCAGAGATCAGCAACTGACGCTTACGGGCGACGTGAAGATATGCATCGTGCTGATCGAAGCCGCCACTGTTGCCAACCGTGCAGATGTACTTGCCGTCATCCTCCATGTACACCTCCGAGATGTACAGAGACCCGTTACTCAGCAACTGTCAGCAACATCGTCAACAACATGCCGTCAACATTACTAACAAAAAATAAATTAAGCAAAAACGTACAATAAAAATACGAGGTACGAGCAAAGAGCCAAAAAATGTAAAAATGTAAAATGTATAAGAAAAAAAACTGAGTCTTGGTGATAAATTCACACAGAACCATAATTCAGGCATGGTGTAAGTTGTCAGTTTATTTCTGACATTCCATTCCTTTAGCAGTGGTAGGCCTATTTCTTTTTTTCTTTGCTGCTGTTAATAAATATATTGATTTGAATATATAAATTGACATTATTGATTTCACCCAAAACCCAAATAAAACAAAAATTATCGGATATGCCTTTTTGCGTTCCTGACACTGTATCAATTCCGTTGACAGCATTTCCAACCACTGAGTGCGGAATTTCGTCTCAATAAGTAACCTTATCTTGCTGGTCTGCCGGGTCAGTTAGAGGCACTGACTGTTAACAGAGACAGTCGTCACTCGGTTAACTCTCACTGCGTCATTTGACCACTTCAATGAAAGCACCCACGCAATGAGTGCTGGTGTAGGACGAGCATGCACGCAGGGGTTTATCCAGCCACCCCGTAGAGGGGGGAGTACTCCCAATGCAGTGAAATCGACAAAGCAGCAGCATCTAATCACATCATTAAACACAGAATAACCACTAGTACTTCCGATGCATCTTCGGTTGTTAAAAGTGAGGCTAACATGTATGCAGAAGTCGGAACTGCGAGTGCGACTCGGATGACGACCAGCTGACTCGTCCACTGCATATCAAGCATTGTGGCAATGTTTTCGTTCACAAAGGTGGCAAACAGGAGAACCGCCGATTTGTTGCCAAAATGCACCAGATTGCACCAAATTGCGCCTCAAGTTCCAAAATTTTCCCGGGGGTAACACCCCGGGCCCCCATACTGGGGAGGGGGACACCCCTCCACAGAACTCTCCCCTACTCGGCGCTTCGCGCCTCGACTCGTGGCCTCCGGCTCACTGATGAGAGTTTCATACTCCCCCCTGAAACAAAATAATGTCTGGATAAAGCCCTGCATGCACGTGCCGCAGCGTAACGGCTGATGTGCGGCTATGAATATGTTGAACACGCCGTCGAGCAGGCAGCATGAGATCGAGACCAGTGACGAGTCGTGTGGATGAAGCAGTTCTCTCTCGTCCCACGTGTCGATGCCACAGACAGACGGACACAATCATCTGCAGGTGTAGATAATTGGACGCTGACTCCGCGCATTGACGACAGAGCAGCGGCGCGTGCCGCACTCGATGCACGCTGCTACGTGACGACTCGGGCGACGATAAAACTCGCTGAAACCGATATGCGTATGAAGCCGCCGAGAAATGATCGAACATCTTTCTTGTCTTCTCCTCCTAGTCTAATTCTCTTGATATGACAGTTTAGCAGCATGTTTGAATATCTTTTCTCATGCACTAACGTTCTCACTGAAGGATCCTGCCTCCACTGGTACTTACTGCCCGAAAAGACGTCGCGAGTAGGCCTAAGTCATCAATCGACTACGTCGTGATAAGACTTTCAAACACAACCCGGCACAAACTGAAAAATTTAAAAAAAACTCACATATTCCATACTGTGTGAATATCTGTCAGTAAGATTTTACCTAACAAACATTGTAGTTTATTGATTATGCAATTCTATGTTGTCAGAACATCGTATTTTATTGATTTTTTTCATCGATTCTGCACATTTTATATTGTCGTAATCCAACCTTTTGGGTTTTTCGGCTGCACGTGATAACAAATGTTGATTTTGATTCTTTGAATGGGAAACTTCGACTGGTCTTGACTTTAACAATCTTCGGATCGAACATTCGCTGCTGAGCTGATCGCAGTTTTTCTCCAGTGGCCTCAGACTGTGTACTGTCTGCAGCATTATTCAGTAGTTGTCCTAGTCCATGACACGCTGAGTTGAGTGTGAGATGCACGCCGCTTCTGCAGTCTTTGGCAGCGTCTAATTCTCTTGATATGATATACATGCAGTGCTACCTACACGCTACATCTAGAACAACTCCTAGAGAAAGACTGTCTAAGTGCTTCCGTCAGTTGAGGTTTAAGGACTATTCTACCGTTTATGGACACAGATCAAAACTTCTGCAGATTACTGCTATGTTCGCAACAACGGCTTATTTAGGTTGCCTTGCGCCTGCCCGCCCCTTGAAAGTGAAAATAAATGCTGTTAATGAAAAGGGAAAATTAATCATAAGAAGAGTGGCGCTTGCCACGCCCAATGAAAAATGTTTCTGCTACATGTAGACTTGTCCCCTTCTTTCGCAGTTAAAAATGCGCCCCTCGTCCGCCACGTGACAATGGCGCTCCTGTATAGCATAAACGTTTCTGCTGTCTGTCTGTCGTTTGAGCAACGTGTCCTACTCTTCAAAACCGAAGGATCAAAGAAATCCCCGAAGCCAGAAAACGCCAGCGCCAATAACAGCGAGTCTGAGAGCGTCACGCGCTGCAGACTGAAGCACTGCTCGTTGGCTGCTGCTGCTGCTGCTGGTGCAGTCGATTGGACGTGAGGCCAGGCGTCGACTGACACTGATTCGCACCGGGTTTCTCACCTGCCTCCCGGGAAGCAGCCAGCCTACATGGAACTGATTAACGCCGATCATTACACGGGGCGGAGCAGATGACGCAGCGCCGTGTAACACACGGAAAGCCGCCGTTCAGCGCATTTCTAACGCGTTCGTTGATACACAGCCAGTCGCCGAAACGCCGGCACGGCACCCATAGGGCCATAGGCGTCGAAAAGTTCTGAAACGTGGGACGGCTCCAGAGTTGTCGGGACCGGAGTCTGGGGGCGGAGCTCCAAAGGGAGGAACCAAGAAACCAGAACAGCGAGAACGAAATGCTTTTGTGCAATAATAAAGTCTACAATTCGGTGTCATCAACAAACAGACCCACAATCCATGTCCGAAAGGCAGTCATTACGTCGATAATACGATCGGCGAAAACGAAGTCGCTGGGAAATCTGCTGACGCGCAGAGAATTTGGTTCAGCCGGACCTAGTAAGACACGCTTAAAAATATGACACCGTTTTGACGACGACTGTCCCTCTGCGTACCGGTACTCAGTTAAAATTCCATCAACCCACACAACGAAGACCGAACTTTGCACTGTCTGTATCTGTCGCCAGATTCACTGTATCTGAGATGACCAATCCTGCACAATGACATGACGCCGATCCACGGGAAAAGCGTGTCACAGTGGACATGCTGACCGTGTGGCTGAATGTAAGCAGCAGCAGCAGCAGCAGCCGTGGATAATGCGGCAGCTGGATTGCATTCTGACACGGCGCCATTCCTAACGACAGAAGACCACTCCTGCTCATAGAACCGCCGTCAGGCCGTGTCTGCCAGCCAGCCACGACGTGTGGTGTTGACCGATTGCTCACTAACAAACATCGTTACTCGGCACAGCTTGACCTCATCGTCAAATGACCCATCGTATGACTGCCGACGACGTCATTCAACGGCGTCCAGTCACACGTCCGCGCATCCATAAACGTAACTGCAGTCAGATCATTTCAACCTTAGCACAGCGCTCCACTGACGTACAGGATGTATATGCAACCGCACACAGTACTGTTGCTCGCTCGAAAATAAAACAAGAACACGTTGTTATCGATCAACTGCTGTAAACTGGTGAGCGTTCTGTTCTGTAGCATGAGAATATGATGCTCAAAATTCGTATGTTTAGAAAATCTCATTAAGTATTAAAGCCGCTGTTAAACCACTTACATTCCGATGTTTAATTTTTTGTACATGCGATTAAGCGGTGGCGTCGTATTCACCGGCCAGCAGTTGGAGAAATTCCTGCACATGTGCAACTTTTAGGAAACTCCCCGCAAACAGATATTAACTATTTGATGGCAAAACAACACAGCTGTGTAGACAACGTTAACAATGCGTTAACGTTGATCTCGTTTTTTTTTCAAGTCAGAGAAATTGCTACGCGCAGACATTGAAGGCACTGGTCGTGCAGCAGTGCGGCACTTTGGATACGTGTTGCTGTTGCTGACGTACATGCAGCCAATGGTGGGAAACGGAAAATACTCAGGACACATCAACGTTTTACTGAGCGCTAGAGAACCGGAAAACAGTAACTTGCTAGAACATCACAGAGAACTTGTCTTGTCGTTAAACGTTTAGTGCCGGAGGCGCTGCTGTCTTCTGCATGAGTAGTTTCAGCTGGAGCTTATACGCCATCGCGACGGGACATTGTTTATCCACCCAGCCAAAGAGAGTTCATGGGCTGGACTCCAGCTGGGTCAACTCCCGGCGTCTAATGGGCAGCAAGTAAGTACTAGGGAAACAATCACTCGCCGTTGAACCAACAAACGACGAGAATGTCCGACTCCACTCGCACGGCAACCAGTACATCCAGCTGAGCTAACATCCCTATCTTTCTCTCCTCCTCTTCATCACGACTTTTCCCACCATTCTGCATCGAGACCACTCTCTCTCCCTCCTACTTGGCTTTCTACGAGCAAGTGCTGACCACGTTCCCTTCTCAGCGCTAATTAACAGCAACGCGAAGCGTGCACCAAGGACGACGACGCCAACGTGTAAGCAATCATCGGCAGACGTCATTAGCGGCTCGACGGGCGGTCAACGCTGCGTTCCATTACCAACAGATTGTGATTCGCCGGACACAAGGACAGATGGACGTTCGGACAGACCACGGACTTCCAGTTACTACAACTACAGGTCCGTGTAGAACGGACAGACGGATGGACGCAGCACACAAGTATCCGACAAAACCTGTCACGTGACTATCGTCAGGTCCACACAACGGAGCCTGGTTGTGCGCTGTGCGGTCCACGGACATCTAGATGTCCATGTGTGGTCTAACGGTTAACAAGCTGTGTCCGATCAAAGTAGTTGCCCTACGCCGGGCCTGGCTAGTACCCGGATGGGTGACTGTCTGCGGGCAGGAAAACCATCGCGGTACGTAACCAACCACTCAGGTCAACTCAGCCTTCCATCCCTTCGGGGTAGGTAAACAGATTACCGACCGGCTAGGGCTAAGGAGGAGCGTGTTCCCCTGCTTCGGGTGGCAGGTAAGTTGGTAACGCTGTGTGATCCCGTATGACAAGTGACGCTCCGTAGCTCTGAGATGGGTTCCTGTGAAGAGCTATTCGCACCTTTTAACCCTTTAACCTTCTACGGGGTAACAAGTAAGAGTGTACGACTTATACCTTAAAGCGGTGTGGATCGAACGAGGTGACGCGATTGTTCTTGTCCCATTCTACGACCGGTGTCGGATCTCCGACGGCGACACAATGCAGCATCGTCGAGTAACCTTCGTAGGCGGTTGTGTTTGCTGGGCGCACCTTGAACTTGGGCTTCACTGCGCACGTACACACGTAAGCTTACACTATACAGTACAGTACAGTATATCCCACAC
>Ga0056124_1000963_pt1 | contig 10176 bp, 5 predicted proteins | sample WorMetHEROISLAND_2_FD_70069 | JGI IMG/M metagenome (GOLD analysis project Ga0056124, IMG submission 70069) | Marine gutless worms symbiont microbial communities from Max Planck institute for Marine Microbiology, Germany - Olavius sp. 4 HERON ISLAND | ecosystem: Host-associated > Annelida >... | reverse complement strand
GAATAGAACATGCTCTATGTTGGAGGATAAAATCTGACAATTTTCTAGTCTGTCAAATCGGCCAATTCTTGCATTACAGACGACAGATTTTTGTTGGCCGAGTTTGTTGGCAGACAAAATCAGCCAACTTTATCGATCATCTGACATCCCCTTAATTACCATTGTACTTAAACACCAGTAGCATCATAGCTGACAATATGCTACTGTAATTCGCTAAAATATTACGAAATATGGACTTAAACCAGGGGCATAGCGACGGGGGGGGTATATCGGGATATATACCCCCCAAATCAGTCTACCTTAAATTTTTTATGTGGTTGTTTTGTCTCCTTGACCCAGGACAAATTCTATATCGTGCAGTTTATCCCCCTCAAATCAAATTCCTGGCTACGCCTCTGACTTAAACCAAAAAAACAACTTGTAGCTAAAAACTAAGGCTACCTTTCAAGTCGAAAGCTATTAATCGTGGAGTGTATGTGACATCTCCCTACAATATTTGCAGCACAAGCACAGATACTGTGGCAAACCATTTTTAACAACATATACAGTGTGCAGCAATAAAAGACCATTAAGGAGGAAATTTGCCAACCAGAGACGGACCAAGTTTTGTGCAACACTACAAACAAGATCACCGAGCCTTGCTCAAGGCAAAGTACTGCCTGCAGGTAGCTGCAGCATCACACACACAGAAAAACACAAAACAAACCATGTGACCTTGACCTTTGACCGATGACCTTGAAATTCAATAGGGTTCTAGAAATTGTCGAGGTACATGTGTGTGCAAAATTTCGTCAAGCAGCAGCGGTTGATGAGTTATCCTGTACAAACTTTTTTGCCATATCTCACAATGGTAAAGAATCTGAAAGTCCGGTCCTGTGACCTTGACCTTTGACCTATGACTTAGAAATTCTCTGGGTTTTGAGCAGTTGTCAAGGTACATGCTCACGCAAAATTTGATCAAGTAAAGTATAGCGGTTAATGAGTTATCGTCCGCACAGAAAAAAAACTCTGATGAAACAATACTGTCTGTCGCTACTGCAGACAGTAACAACTGTCAGTTGTTCTTATCTAATCCATTCATGTTTAGAACAATCAAAGATGGCTAGTCTCAACCAAATCATAGAATATAATCTCTGGAAATAATGCTACAATACCATCAAGTTTTGGCCCTCTCGGAAGAGAATGTCACTGTTGATTTCCTTTGGTTCAGCTGGTTTTGCGTCAGGATTGTACACAAATGATGCGTTCTAAAACAGTTCAGATGCGACTGATGCAAACTGATAATAAATTATTAATACATCCTAACAACAAGATAATGATATCAACTGGTTATCAAATACAATTACAGCTCTTGCGATTGCCACAAAATACTGCATAAAATAGAATTATAAAACGGGTCAAACACGAAGACATCACACACCCTCGTCAAATAATTTACTGTATTTATATCGAATTATTTACTACATTTACCTGTATATTCCACCAATGTGTGCCAACGAAATTGGCATAATGACCGACTTGCAGCGTCACTATTTCACGTGTCGAACCACTCATTCTGCAAGAATATACGGCACACAATTAGAACACGGAATATCTGCAATCTATGTACGAACGCAAACCACAAACTCGGATTTGTCAAGAACAGTCAAAGACTCCTCAAGAATTAAAGCGTCTGGCTCACACTAAATTTGTCCGATCAGGCATGGAATATGCTAGCATAATATGGGATCCTCATTTTATCAAGGACAGTGATGAAAGACAGTGATGCACTAGTCCAGAGGTACCTCAAGCATCTATTGCCATGCACTGATATAATTTCTGCATTCATTATGTTGTAAACTGTCTGTGGTAACTTAAGTAAAATGTTAACCTCGTCATACCATCAATAATGAAAAATTGTATTACCTATACAGCTTTTTAACAGCTAGAAATCAGCATAAACAAAAACAAACACACTCCTCAATAAGCAAATATCGACTCAAAATCAGAAACCGAAAAGGTATCAAAATAGCCAGTAAGTAAATTGGTAGCATGAGCTACCGAGACTAGAGAAGAATATTGGGAGTATAATATTGAATTATACTGTATTAAACCAAAAGGCCAACACCAATAATAAATTAATAACAGATTGTTTTATTAAACTTTTTTTTATAATTTACAAACTCTTCAGCAAATCATTCAACTGCAGCACTGTATGGTCCATCACTCTGTCTCGCCGGCAGCATCCAAGTCCCCGCAACTACGAAGCGCTGCAATCATTGTTGCTGGGCACAGGATTGCTTGCAATATCTTAAGCTAATTTTCTTTGTTGGAGCAAAAGCTGTTTTTAGTACCTTGTTAACGTGCCAAAAGTTGCCAGAGATTGTTTGTACCGTTTGTCTACAGAGACTTTGCACGTTCACAGCATGCGCATTACGTTACGTTGACGCCGTTTTCTCTTCTTGCTTATTTTCCAAAACGTTGTCTGTTGCTGCTATGGCAACGGGCACCTGTTGTTATGATATAGATAAGAGTAAGCGTTCAAAGTAAGAATATTGGGAGTGCAGATAGTTTAAGTAGCTTTTGCTGCTATATAAAGTATGATGTCGGCCGACGTACACTGCAGGTGGATATACACTGCGAGAACAGTTCGGATTTTCGAGTTGTTTTTCTAGTGCACAATGGCAGCTAGCTTGATTGCTGTAAATATTCTATTCTGCCAGAAGTCCTAGCAAATGTAAATAATAAGAATGCTATCAGTGTGGCAAAGAAGCATTTACGTTAGAAATTCAAATGGCAAACATTTCGCTTTGGCTACAAGCTTACAGTCGTTCTTATGTGCATAGCGGTTATTTGTACTCCAGTGCTGGAATAGTTCGAAAAGAGCTTGGCGGGGGTCCAGCACCATACAGGGGCGGATCTAGGATTTGGATTTGGAGGGGGCCAAGTCCAGGGCCGAAGGCGCAACAATGGAAGCGTTACTACAGGCGCCCAGAGAACGGGGGGGGTGGTTTCTTCCCATAAGTGGCAGTGCCCCTTCCGCAGAATTTTTTTTCCAATTTATGGGTTGCAAAATGCATATATGCACTTTGGTGCATTTTTGGCACTTCTGAGTACTAAATTGCTTTGGCACTGGAATATATCCAGACGTTGAGGCTCGAGTGCGCCTGCCCAGTGCAGCTTCGCCGCGCATATGCTTAAGTTTAATAGATCAGTTCAAGATTGCCGTTTTGGTCTACAAAGTCCTGCACAGACTCGCACCACAATACCTTGGTCCACTCAACTATGTCGCCGACTTGCCTGGCTGCCGACCTCTCCGTTCTGCTGGCACCAATCATCTGGCAGTGCTGTCAGTTAAGTTGACAACCGACGCCAACTGGGCTTTCCCGGTTGTCGGCACATGGACATGGAATGATCAGCCAGACGATGTGACTACAGCCGATCGTTATCCACTTTCCGTTAGCAACTGAAAACTTACCTGTTTACCAAATCTTTGTTTCTGATTGTTATCTGGACTGGACTTCACCTAACCTCTCTCTAATGGAACTAGCGGTAGATTGTATTACTTGGGCCACTCTGAAAAACCTGGATTGATTGATTAATTGATTGATGGATTTATTGATCACAGACTAACATGATAGTACCATGCTTAATTGAGTCTTCGTATCACAAAGGCAGCATCGCAGCTAGGGAGTTGCGGCTATCCCCCAAGGGGGTTAAAATTTATGAGAGCTAGGGAGGTGGCTCCAATGAGCTAGGGGGGTTCAACCCCCCAACCCACCTTTCGCCATCAGTTTTGAGCACTGTATATTTTTTTGCATGGTTATTGTTGTAGTAATGCTGAAGATGCTGGGAATGAGGATGATGCACTTATTGAAAGCATGGACTGGTCGAAGGAACCTTTGTGTGTTTCATCGGACACTTTGAATTTCGTCAATTTGCTATGTAGGCTAACAGTTGCTTTACTGTTTCTTATAAAGGGTTATTTAACGTTTTACTATAATTGTAACTCCCAATGCAACAGTTGTGGATGCATTTTTTAAAAAAATACCCTGTGAATTTTACTGTCATCCTTGTCATAATTACCATTGTTAGTATTCTTATTAGTTTACAAGTTGGCCACATTTTGAAGCAAAAATTGCAGTTATTACCGTTAAAAATTGTGGTTATTACTGATATTATCTGTTCTCAACATTATGTGGGAAGCAAAAATTAATGAGCATTTTTAAAAAAAAGTTAGCTACCTTGTCTTATCTTCGAGGCAGGCAGGTTATTACACTTGCCCAGTGCTGAGGCCGTATCAGTTCAGCCCAATGCGTAATTACAATGTAACCGAAGGTCGCAGTAACCAGCTGTGAAGCCGTGGTCGGCTGTGAAGCCAAAGTCAACATTGAAGCCAAAAGTTCACCAGCCACTTAGGACTGGTGACGTGTAGTATGGTTGTTCTTACTATATGGTCTGCTCTTAGTTGACTCCTCACTTCCAGATTACAAATCTTCCGGGTCCTCGGAGGAAAGCCCCACCACCACGTCAACGTGGCAGACCACGCTGGGGAAGAGTTATCTACATATTTTATACATTATTTCGTGCTTCGTGTAGTTGCAGATGATTTGCAGTCGCTCTTATTTGATGAGTCGCTGACAACATACTCGCACGAAGTCGATGAAGTCGGAAAGTTCAGTTTCTCTGTTTGCAGCTCAGACGACGAGTGTATTGAAGTTAAATCATCCAGTATCGCTGTCATTGATGATGTTCCTTGTGGCACGGTTATGTCAGTGCGCTTGTCAAGAGCTGGTCAACTGCTGGAGCAAAACCAGTTTGAATATCTAAAGGTGTGTACAAAATCAACTGTTGCTGCTACTATCACTACTGCAACAGCTACTACACATGCAGGCAGTAGTAGCTGTTATAGTACACCATGTCCCAAAAAACGAGCAAAATTGTTTTCGTCACAACTTCTTCAAATTTCCACTGACTTTGATAATTTTTTGGCACAAAGATGGCCAAGACGATAGAATTATGTGCTTATTAGGTAAGGTGGAAAATGAGTGCACTTTACATTATTATCTATTCTTTGTGAATAACCATCCTGGCCGTCTTTGTGTCAAAAATTATCAAACTTGGTGGAAATTTCACGAAGTTCTGCCAAAAAATAATTTTGCTTGTTTTTGGGACATGGTGTACTACAACAACTTCTATTGCCCGCATTGTCTTACTGCACAACTTTGTCGTGTAATATCAGATGTTAATACGTTTTCGCCTACAACGTAAGTTAACATTTAGTTTTTAAGTGCATGCATAATTTTCCAAATCACTCATTTGTTATCATGCAATTATGCCGGTAACTCTAAATTACTTTGTCTTGCATTGATGCAGTTTTGATGAAGATTTCCCTTTATGTTAAGCCTTCATCTTATTAAATTTCCTCGTCAGCTTCGTTGCATTAGCACATTGTATATTCACTTTGTATCACATTACACATTTTACGCAGTTTGTTACTTTGCCGTTTTTGGACAAGCGAAAAAGTGAATAATTACTATAATAAGTCTAAGTGCATCAACAGTTATCATAAAATATAAAGGCGCTTTTTGTGTCTCATATTATAGACGGATAGTATTGGTGATAGTAAGCAACGATGTTTATGGTACTGTCATCATGGCACTGTCTGTGTGAGAGTTTGCCCAGTTTATATGATAAATATAGCATGAGCGCTGACTGGCCGCCGACCTTTGGACCAAGCCAATTAGCTTGAGCCTCAGATCTGCCTATAGGCACCTAATAGTACTACATTCATCATCGCCACTTATTACTACTCAGCCAGAAAGCTGACACTCATTTTACCACCCCACGGAGGGTAGAAGGCTGAGTCAACTTATGTGGCTGGTTACTTACCAAGATAGTTTACGTGCAAGTAGTAACCGGGCCCAGCATAGAGTAACTTCGTTGATTCAACGCAAAGTGTCATCGTTACGCCATGGCACCAGCCATTCAGCCTGTAAGTAAGTAACACAGCTTTAGCAATCCCTGAAACTTAACTTGTGATCAATGTTGTGTTGACGCGACAGCTGGAAGCCGATACGATTGAACGCAGAACAACGCTCCATCTTGAGAATGATCGCTGTCTCATTGAACGCACGGTCAATCGTGCTCAGGTATCATTGCGAATTAATCACAACAACCACAAGGGACACATTCTTGAAACCTTCCTAAGACATTTTCTAAAGACCTTCATATGTCAGATGATTTAGGAATTCCAAAAAATGTTTTCCTTTCCGAATTCTTGACGGATTTCATTAGAAAAAAACTTATTAGGAAAGGCAAGGAAAGCCGTCGAGCATTCAAATAGGAAAAGTTCTTTGGGCATCCTAAATCATCTGAAATAGGGAAATGTCTTAGGAAAGTTTCGAGAATGTGGCCCCTCGATATTTGCTGTTAGACAGCTGGACCCATGATGTGGCTAGCAGACATACCACCACTCCAGTCAGTTATACTACTCAATCAGTCAGTTGATTATAATAGCCTGAATAGCAAAGCTATACTTTGAGGTTAAACCGTTTGGCAGTTTAAAGAACAAAGAGGTTGAGCAGTTGGACAGATAGATAGTGGTTCAAATGACAAAGTCTGGATGTGACATTCAGGAAAGCCACTGTAGACAACACTCTTTCTGCTTCTACTCAATTACCATTCATCCCTGTGAGGGTAGGAGGCTGAGTTTACCTGAAGAAGAAGAAGATTTCGCACCAACATCTAGGTCCATTGCGTGGGAGCTCATCCCCTTTCTCGGCGCTCTAAGCTGGTGAGGGTTAAACCTAATTATGGCTGGCTCTATTAACAGCCTGCGAATTTAACCAACTGGGTCAGTATGCTGGCAGTCCTGATAGCAGGGCCTACTGTTACGCAGAACTCGCCGTTTCTTCCCCAGCGGTGGCCATAACCATTGCTAGTACTCATTTTGCCTACCCGTGGAGGGATGGCCAGGCTGAGTTGGCCTGAGTTTTACCTGAGCATGCATCAAAATCCCAATCTCTCAGTTATGAGTCCATTGCCTCATCGGTAGACCAATACACTGACTTGTTTCGGTGTCGGATTTTAAGACAAATTCAACATTCCAGTTTGTAAAATTGTTTTCCGTGCACCTCCAATTAGGCAAAGTTTTTTTCTGGCGTTTTTGAGTGTGATTCAATTTCAGTAGGCTCAGCTGGCATAGATTATCTGGCTTCGTTTTCTAATTGCGTTTTGATGTTCATTGTACAATTGAAATGTGTCATCATGCATACCCGAAATGACGTGGCACAAAAAGACGCTATTGGTATAACTTACTGTTCAGCAGAAAATGTGTTGCCTGTACTTTGACCAGTGCAGTGACATTATAGTCTATCTCTAAGTGTTTAGGAACACTTCGTGTTGTAATGCTGTTTGGGGCAACAGTAGGGACATTATTCAGCCTGTGAGTAATTCTGTTTAATAATACTATTTGCTCATGTATCCGTAAAGGGTCGTAACTCCGTTTACTAGAAACCGAGCTAATCGCAAGAAAAACGTACAGTAGGCCTACTTTGTACTGTAAAAACGCATTTTGCTATAAAATTAAATATTTCAGTATTATAAAATTAATACTGTATTACTCTGATCATAGCTGTTCATGTAAAATATTTGTTCTTATTAAATAAAACTTTTAAAATGCGATTGTATCTGCCTTTTACCACGAACGGCGTGATAACTCTCGGCGTGCAAGAAGGTCGTATGTGCGAGTTACGACTTTTTACCACGGCATGCACACGTAAGTAAATGCGCTTACGATCTTTTACCAATTTATCGTTATAAAAGTTCGCTGTTACGACCTACTTCCAGGTCAACAAGTGAAGAAGTGTTAGTAGTTAGAAGTTCGTAACTAAAGAATGAACTGCAGATATGACGTTTTTCCGTGCCACGGCTGCCGAAAAGCACCAAATAGCAAGAAAGTCCTAACAATTTTTATCGATTTTTTAACTATAAAAATTGCAATAAAAGTTTTAATAAAATTGCATCAAAATGTAGCATTTTTGACCAACTATGAGCCTGTAAACTTAACTCAGAAACCAGGATTTACGACTTTTTGCCAATACGCGAGCAAATTCCTGAAACTTAACTTTTGGATAACTTTGCCTAATTTGCAGTAATTACAGAAATCTGGACCAGTCGAAATATTTGTTGTTGCTCTTTAGGAAGTGAAGACAACGTTCCGCTGTTACACAATGGATGAAATGGAAGGAGTCTTTCCTGAAGGTATATGATATATTTTGTACAGTTTTTGGCTTGCGACGCACAAGCTAAGCTAGCCCTTATTGTCGCACAGTGTCTGTCCATCCATCTGTCCATCTGTGTGTCTGTCCGCGACAGCATGAGTCATGCGTATGCACGCAGCATTGCATGTTGCGAGCCACCTCGACTACCAGCTTGTTATTCTAATTGTCAGCAAAAATAAATTTATTGATAGTAGGAATATCGGTAGACTTTTAGTGTTACAAGTTGTACGATGTACAGTTATCAGGTCATAGATGTTTATGAACAAGTTTACACCAGGCTTTGTCACTTTTAAGTTAAATCATATGAGGTCATAATTTTTTGTAGGCTTCCTATATTTTTTTATGATGCGTTTTTCTACACTGCGCTGCCAAAAAAACGGCAAATAGCAAGAAAGCCGTAACAATTTTCACTGATTTTAACAGACATAATGACCATATGTGTGTTACGTGTAAGCTGTATCATACAGTTTAGCTACAAAAATTGCACTAAAAGTGAAAAAAATGCATCAGAATGTAGCATTTGCGATCAACTATGAGCCTATAAACTTAACTCCGAAACCCGGACTTACGACCTTTTTGCCGATACGTGAGCGAGTTATCTCTTTCAGCTTTTTGTGTTGATTTCCTGGAGTTGACATTTCTGTTCCAGGTAGCAATCTTCTATTGTTGCGACTTCTGGTACGGAAAGGTCTGCCCACTGAAGGTCTTAGTCTGCGTACTTTCAACCAAGATATGATCATTTGCCCTGTTCACTATGTAAGCTGCTATTGTGCTATTGCTTATTGTCTGTCCAATGCAATCGTTATTTAATATGTGTTATTAGTTTAATAAAATGGCTGAATTAGTATTCGCTATGGTATATGTGTAGAAAAAAGTTAAAAGAGCGCCAGAAATTTAAGAAACCAAACGATTTCCGAAACGCTCTACTGAAAAAAAAATTATAATTGTGTTCGCCAGACGGCGTCACTTACTTTCGTATGCAACGTTAATTTCTTTAGGTTTGCTTAGTTACTGCGTGTGCTATTATTTTACATGTGCGTACATACATTTAAAGTTTTTAATGCAAATCCGGTAAAATTTCTCTGCGTCTTGAAATTTTGTGTGCTTAATATAAACGTGTGTAATTTAATGACACCGCCATTGTCAACACCTGCGCACAGCTAGTTCATGCATGGTTATAATATAACGCTGGCCTTGAGGTGGGCCCTACATTTATCACGTATTTATGGATAACTTTTTAAAAAGACGTTAAGAAATTGGCATTGTACATTATTATTATGACTTGAACTTGAACATTGTTGATATATATTTCGAAATTCAACCTTTTCGTTTTAATCACTCTGGTCTACTCTGCTGAGTTGCTCACTGATTTCAGTTGCACGAACTTCACTGCAAGCTATAGAGATGCATTGGACAGACTCCGTGTTTGAACATTATCTTGTTTTTTTTTAATATTAAGCTAGCCAGATAACTTTCATATAACAATTTTGTCATTATGTCTGTTACGTGTAAGCTACATCATAGAGTTTGACATAGGCCTATGCCAATCAAAGTTGAGTTTGCTTCTCATATCACTGCCGGTTTTATTATCTGTCATTTGCTACATTTTTGATTGAATGTCAGTTGTAGTTAAATTTGTTTTTTTTTTCAAAATAACTAACTGATGTTGTGATTGGTTAACAGTCAGCAGCACATTTTTCTATGCTACACAGAAAGTAGTTAGTGTAGATGAGTTTGAAGTTCCGTCTTTGATCTGAAGAGCAGCATCTTTCCTAAACGCCATCAAGAAGCAACCTTTCCCCCAAGTTCAGTGGCGTAGCAGGACCTTTGGCCGCCCAGGGCGGTGGTCAAATTTGCCGCCCTTTCGTCTTAGGTTTTTGAAACTGGAGAGCCTGTTTAAAGCATAAGTCTC
>Ga0056124_1000962_pt1 | contig 10176 bp, 6 predicted proteins | sample WorMetHEROISLAND_2_FD_70069 | JGI IMG/M metagenome (GOLD analysis project Ga0056124, IMG submission 70069) | Marine gutless worms symbiont microbial communities from Max Planck institute for Marine Microbiology, Germany - Olavius sp. 4 HERON ISLAND | ecosystem: Host-associated > Annelida >... | reverse complement strand
ATGGCAGCTAATAAGCTATATAAATACTATATCAGACTACAACCTTTAAAGATACGTTTCTTTTTGTTTTATTTTGTTATATTTTGTGGATATTGCAGACTGGCATTCCGTCGTTGCTTGCAAACATTGAGAAGGGCTGTCAGGAGTATGACGACTATATGAAGCTAGATGGAGCAGAGTCATCTCAGCCGTCCATTACAAGTCCGCAGGATTTCTGTGACACCAGCATTGCCAGTCTTTAGCAGTTACTTAGCACTGACCACCTAGTGCACTTACACACTGCAGACGTTTATGGCTGTAATGTGATTATTTTTCTTATTCGCATTAATCCTGTGATGAAAAGTTGATCATAGGTTAAAGCATTTACAACTTCACAGCGAATATTTCACTAGCCAGCATCTAGGTGCTAACTTATAGCTATAACTCTAAGATGGAAATGTGTTTATTATACTGTAAGCATTAAATGTTGGGTAACTTATTGACTTATTGGCTAAACAATGCAGTTATGTGCCACTAAGATATTTATACATTGTCTGAAAGTGCTGTTATATGTCATGTCACCTGTAGGAATTTTTGTTGCGTTTTGGTTGGTGCCGAAGCAGCAGCTGAAGATAGACCTCAGGCTTCTCTTGTAAAGCCCAACTCTATGCAATGTGTCTGATAGGCCTGATGAGATACATTATGTAGGTTTCACATTGACCTCCGGGACACAAAGTTCATCACGTCAGTTCAGGTGTGAACTGTTAAGTGTTACAGCTGGTCACATTTCTTCGAAGCAGTCATCCGTCTTATTTGACAAATACAACCATCCAGAACTTGCCCAGTCCACATCCTTACTTCAGTAGGAAATCTAAAAAACAGCATTTGAGCAGCTTATAATATGTTTCATAGTTAGAAAAAACTGGCTATTTGTGGAAGTAACATGAATAGGCATGGAACGGTTTTTGGTATAATTGTATTAAACATTGCATTTTTAACTAGTTTTTGTGTTAACGTAGTAATTGTGACTTATTTTACAATGTAGTTTTCTTTTACCCATTTTAACAGTTAGGAAGCAATAATTGTTTATTTAAAAGTTATGTAAAACACCTAGTATTTTTCAGTTTTTCAAGCATTAACTTAGTTTTAGTGATGTAACGCTCATGAAAATCTTTAAAAAATGTAAAAGTATTTTCTGCACGACTTAATCTGACTTGCACACTCGATTTTGTCAAAAGATTATATCAGATGCAAGTAGTTAAAGGCCTTTAATCAACCAGTTGGGAATTACTAATTGTTAAGAGCCCTGAAAGCGTCTTTCATGCAAAACGTTATGTTAGAGTTAACAGCCTTGTTTCGTCAATTATTAGTGCCATTGCTGCATGCCGGCTTATAATCAGTTTGCTGTATTTATGCAAACTTTATGCGCATGCAGCTGCATTTTATTATATTGCTGTTTATTTGTTCGTTTATCATACTTTTAACATGCATAGCTGTTTTTGAGTGATTTTTCTATTTTTATACATTTGTAATACTTGAGTTTTTTGTGCGGATGTATCTAAGTGCATATATAATTGTATAATTGTGCACAATACATGTAGTAATGCTATTAACGCATTTTAGGGTTTAGTGCTAGTGTTTTGTATGTATTCTGTAATCGGATTTCAGCTTCTTGTTATTGCAAATGAGTGAGCGTTGTGTTTTGTATATATCTTGAAAGTGGGGTTTTGCCAGTGGCAAGGTGCTTGACTGCAATGCTTTGAAGATAGAACTTGCACTTGTGTGTCTGTCCTGCACAAGCCAGTGTGATGTTGTGAACTGCAGTGTCTGAATTATCTCCGTCTTTTTTAGTCTCTGTAGACAGTACAGTTTGTGTCAGCCTCTTGAGTCAAGTAAGATTATGCCACTCTGTTTGATGAGACGATTGAGTTTCTTCTGGTGCTATTAGAACAGATATTGATGACAATTAACTTGCATTTGAATTTTTGTACTATATTTCTGATGATAGAACGCTAAAATGGTATTTTTCTGAAATAGATTATTCTCTGTATTGGAGTTCAACATCTCTGGGTGCATGTTGCTGTAGAGCATTTTTAGGCCACCTGGAACGCAAGTTCCCGGCGTCTTGTTTTGCCGCCGTTTCTTTTCTTTATTTTCAGTGTGAGATCTCCAAGCTGCCTCAGCCAATTGCCCTGAAACTTTGCCACATGACTGATCGGAAGTGTGTTCGATTTTGTAATCCAGATCGAAATATTTGGGTGGCCTCCCCCCCAAAAAAAAATTGGGGCCAAAAATGTGCAACATTCGGCATGATTTTGATTGTGAATATCTCCTAAATGGATGGAGATATCCAAAATCGGAAAGACATGATCAACAGCGATTCCTTCCACGTTTGGCCAAAAAAAGTCTTATGAACTTTGGTCCAGTAATAACTAAGTTGGACATGGGAGTTTGGACCCACCTAAATCAAATTTTTGGAAGACCACATTTCGGCCCTCAGGGTGCTGCCACTTAAATTTGCACACATGCTAGAGAATTACCAAGGCTTGCTAGCGCACATCGAATAGGGACGGGGCTCCCCTCAACAATTTTTAACAATAAACATTCTAAAATCGGCTTATAGTTCAGAATCTTATATTTTCATTCGGTAGCATTTTGTACATCCGTCACGTAGAGCTTGACTATGATGATGTGTTAATTCATTTGTGATTTTTTGCAGTTCATTATTTACACGTTGTTTAGTTTGAAATTTATAAGTTTTGATGTCTTGAAATTATATATTTCATAACAGCAAGTAGCATGATGTGCACTTGCAATTTTATTTATGTATTTATAGTTTGCCAAGTGCATTAATATTCATTTAAGTTGACGTATTCAGCTGATGTCAACTAAGAACTTGTATTTCTTGCATGCATCTCGGACTTGTATTGACGCATATTTATTTGTATTAGATCAAAGTATATCCTAGTACTTAGTGTGTCTGATCGCTTTTGCTGTTGGAAGCTCTATAAAAATTTGATTATGTGCCTCAGTGGTATATATTTAATGATGTGTACCTCTCTACTTTTAAATAAAATACATCAAGGGATATGGTGTTAGGTGAACCTGTGAAAGTCGATAGCTTATATAGCTTTGTCATTTGTTAACAGTATCTGGCGCTGCTGTTTTTCTTCTACTGTTTGCAGGGTAAGAGTGCATTAGAAGCTATCTCAATTTTTCACCTTAACACAGATACACCTGCTGCTCTAGCAATGTGTGTACAGAACATACGTCACCGTTGTCAGTAAAGTTCTTGCAATGTCAATACTGCTCATGTAGCTGATTTCCTGGTTACATTACCCGTGGAGAAGGATTATTGTTGTCTCAAGGGATATTGTTGAGATTTGAGATAAGTGCAATAAATTCAGAGCTGTTGGTCCTCCAAAAGTCTTACTACGTTTCTGTTAGTTTCAGCTGGCTGGTGTTTCATATTCTCATGGCAAAGCAGTTTCGGCACTCTCGACATTATCTTAACCATTCTCTCGCCGGACTGGACTTTTACACTTTTGCTGCAGTGACGTTATTATTGCATTACGAAGACTATGCTAACAACTCAATTGGTGTGCAGCCAAAAAAGATTGATACATTATGTTAGTGGTGCTGCATTAGCAACAACTGCATCGCATATGCATATGAATCGGGCCGAAGTAGACACGTGTTGTGCGGTGATTTTTAACACGCAACTATTTATCATTGATGATGTTAATAGACAAACAGCAATACACACTTGCTTCTATGGTTATTGTATTGTGTATGGCATGGATGTGTTGTGATTGATTGGTTGATTGTTGGTTATCTGAACTGTGGCTGGACACACACAAACGCACTTCATCTAACAACACTTGTCTAACATCTGAGTTTTGTCGAAAATAATCTCAATATAGCAACAATCATCAAAGATCAGTTGGTTGTTTTTTCTTGGCGTTGTGTTTGTGCTTTTTTCACGTCAGTAGGTGTTTTTGATTATTATACTGTTCGAGTCTGTTTCGGAATACACTGCAGTGAATTACAGGTGCATGTTGTTTGTGCTAATTCTGCTCAATAGTTTTATACGCATAAAAACAGTCAAGTGCCTGATCTATTCTTCTTCATTCACAGGAGATATACAATGTCATCTCTCTGATGCAGTACACCTAGGTGTACATTAAGTGGCTGGCTGTCCCTGGCTATACACTCAACTTCTGTTTCGATATTGCTAACTGCACATTGTATTCGCATTCTGCTAGTGGTGCAGTGTCATCCGCAAAACAAAGATTTGTAGTGACATTTCCAAATATACGTACACCGGGAGCAAAACAGTTCACAGCCAGGGCCATAACTACTTCCAGCTGCAATGTGTGTCACTAAAAACCGGCTTTGATCAATTTCAACATTTTACAAGCAACTTGCTTACGACTTGTTTGCTGGAACCCGCTGCTGCAGAGTACAGTTTGAAAATGTCATCTATGTCTTATAGTAATATCTTTACAGGCCACTGACACGATGGCAACAAAACACAGAACTTAAGTTCTTAGCAAATTTATCAACAGCTGACTAATTTACTAGTGCAGAAGGAAAATACAGGAAGGAAGGAAAAACCACAAACATTCCATCTTACACGAAAATTCACAAACTTTCCAACTTAAATACAATATCACTAGGTAGCCTTGGTGTTTACGTCACTTGCAACAATTTAACTGTCATTAATTCGCCAAGAATGAACAACACGGACGAAGCTACAAGGAGAAGGAATGACACACTGCAAACAGCACAGAAAGTAAAGAAGAGATCTCCAAGTCAAACTAATCCAACAGATTTATGCACGTGAAATACACTGGGTGCACACAAAAACTGGCACAACGGCAACATAAGGAGTGAAAATATTACTACTGCAAGGTTAAAAGTCCACGGAAAGCTTTAAGTGGGTGTTTTTCTGCAATCAAGTGAAACTACCAGACATGCTGAACGAACCACAACAACAAGTGAACAACATTTTTAGGTCATCAAAACCTTTACCAGCCTTAACTGTCAACATACATAACAATCAACAAAAAATATAGAAAACAGAAGAGACAGCTCGGATTTTGATTCTGCTAATATATCTGCTGAAAATTTAAAATTAATCAACAATTTGTCGCAGCTGGCAATGCATACAGTTCAGATTACTGCCACAGACTAAACTTTCAGTCAAAGCCAGACTGGTGATCACAAAAATGAATACGACAGATGTGCAGCAAACAACGTCACACAGTTTCACTGACCACTAAGTAGTAACCACATAAATACACAAACAAACAGACAACTCCCTGTAATAAGCACAATACTTGAACCACTATCAGCCTGGTCCAACCTCCACCAATCACAGACTGCACGATGCATGCCTAAGTAATTGTCAATTAACTAAATCATACTAGCTATACTCTACTTAAAATGCACTCTACGGTCTACGCTCAATGTTGCCACAACGGATACAGCCAAACTTGACAGCTTAATTCTACCAGGTCACGAAAACTATCACTGATTGGTGATTTATCAATTTGCATAGGGAGACTGGTTTGTCAGTAGCACAGACAGCAAATATGATATGACTACAACAAGCACAAGCACGCCACAAGAGATGAGATAACAACAGATTAACTACTTCTCTACAGATGTCACAAATCCCACACTGGTTCATCAACAGTAGATTACCCCTTGTATTATCATCGCTAAACATTGCCTAATACACAAGTTGATACACATCACAGTGCAATTACACACACAAAACTGACAAGAGTGGCATGCACTTGCTGACTGCCGACTGAATTAACAAATTTAAATAAGTAGTGAAGATAATGCTGATGACGCGTGAAGCTGGAGACAGAAAACAAAACACCGGTAGAGGCAGGGTACGTCACACACCTAGGCAGAGCAACACTGTAAATACCTACATCGGCTTTACACAAACGCAACATCCGCCACTCAAACTCCGTAATGCTCCTTGGCCTTTGCAAGCAGACCATCGCAGGTCTTCTTTGCATCGCCAAGCAACATGTGGGTGTTCTCCTTGAAGAAGATGGGATTGTCAACAGCTGCATAGCCGACACCAAGCGTTCTCTTCATCACAATCACCTACAATCACAACATTTCTAGTCTCAGTAACCGGCACTGACGAGTGTAACAATTTATGCTGGCAGCGTACTTACACCCCACTGGACGCCGGGACTTGGCTACCTGTCCCCACTGTAATGGTGCCGAAGAGACAGCAGAACTACCTGGTCTTCACAGATCCACGATGCCTGTGGAGCTTCCTGGAGATGAGAGAAAGAGTGTGTATAGCTTTCCAACAACCTCCTACATTATTAATTATTTGTATTGCACTCTACACATTATGCAATAGAAAGTAAACGCTCTCTATCTCTCTCATTATCCTAAAGTTTTTGCCCATCTTTCACAGAATATTACAGCAAAAAAACTGCCTGGCCTAACCCATAATAACCACAGACTAATATACAGTACCAAAAAAACAACCTGCACTTCTCCATTACGGATCGGAATGTTAAATGGAACAGAAGAATGCAGTCCTAAACTAGCACTAATCAAGTTAGTGCATGAAGATATCACTACAACAAACAAAAGAGAAATGGTGAAATTAAGCAAGTGATAAACTGGAAACAGTATAAGCAGCAGACAGTCAAAACAAGCGGTGCTGCAGAAATCACAACAGACATCAAACAGCAACGAAGTGCATTAGCTGACCTGCTTGGTAAGCCAGACACGAATGACTGGCATGCCAGCAATGATTGAGTTTGGATCCTCCTCGGCGGCTGAGTTGACAGTGTCGTTCGCTCCAATCACAAGAGTCAGGTCAAAGTCTTCGATCTCCGGGTTGACCTCATCCATCTCATGCACAATGTCATACGGAACTCCAGCCTCAGCCAGAAGCACGTTCAGCTGACCAGGCATACGTCCTGCCAATTCACAGCAAACAAACCAACCACTTAACTCCAGTATTATATGAGATTATTTTCAGAATAATTAACAACACGATGACAACTAACAACGCAATACACCATTATTTATTTTTTCACAACTAAACAAAACTCAAAGTACAGTGTTCATCTTTGTCCCACATGCCACAGAAACATCATGGATAGATCCATGGATGGGCAGAGTCAGGAGAAAACAACACTTTTCTGCACAGTAGTAATGTCTACTATCAAATGAATATTTATTAGTTTGCAAACAAATCATTCAATGGTGACTTAACGAGATACACCATATGTTTCATTAGAGATCAGCATCATACCAGCAACTGGATGGATTCCAAACTTGACAGTTTTGCCCTTTGACTTCAAAAGCTCAACCAACTCCGAAATTGGATACTGCGCCTTTGCGACACACAGTCCATAGCCGGGAACGATGAGAACGTTCTTTGCTTCAGTCATCAGATCAACGGTGTCTGGTACCTGGATCTCCTTATGCACACCTTCAATCTTCATAGCCTCTCCACCGGCATATGACGACGTGCCGTAACCGCCAAGGATGACATTTGGTAGAGAACGATTCATCGCCTAGCAGTACACACAAATCAGAAACCCGGGTTTAGCACCCACTCTACACATTTATTTAACAGTACTGCTATTTTTCAATATTACTCTTATTTAAACTAAGACCAAGAAGCAACGATTAACAAAAAAGCGTAATACCTAACTTTACAAAAGTTTGCATTAAAAGTTCAATTTAAGACTAGACAATAGTAATACCATTAGTCCAAGAACATATGTTTATCGTTGTCAAGTTTATCAGATATCAGCTAACTGCTCTCATAAACATTTAAGATACAATTAGTGAGTGCTTTAAATCCAGACTTGTGTACAGGCAAAATTGTCATGTTTACGGAGAAAAAGATGACTGTTCTTTGCTGAGCTGAAGAGTAGCTCAGAAGCCTTTCTTTTTGCAATTAATTTCTTAATCTGTAAAATTTCTCAACAATTACTCATGAGACTAATTGTTAATTTTTGCATCACAGACTGCAAGATACATGCCTAAGTAAATAAATTATACTATGACAGAATAATATATACTTTTGATGGTTTAAGTATCGCATCAGATTCGAGTTTTGCTAAATCAACAAATGTATCAGACTGGAAAACTATCTGCTAGAATAGTAATGACAATGTTGATAAATCAAATCAAAATAACTGAGCTTCCGTTCAACTGGCCGACATTTCTATGTTCACCGTGGGTTAGGCCACAGCAGTGTCCAAATGAAAACCTTCACAATTCGTTAAGTACCTTATTCAAGTACATCAAACTGCCTAGCATAAAGCATAAGGCAGCAAACAAAATATAGCAGTATGCAACAGAGTTAAGCTGTACTTTGTCATACATGATTCACACATGGTTACTCTAACCTTGCACATAATGTACGACAGAATGGCACCAGATGATCCGATCAGCGCACCAACAATTGTCATGAGGTTATTGTTCAACATGAAGCCCTCAGCACACAGTGCCCAGCCGGAGTAGCTGTTGAGGACAGTGATGACAACGGGCATGTCAGCACCTGCAACACATCATCATCCACGTCAATCTCTCAAACTCTATATACTGCTGCATGTCAGAGTAAAGTAAGTAAAACGTATAGAGTGCATAATGTTAAAAAAATAACCTCTAATGTGCTGCTTCTACCGCTACTTGCCACACTGTAGAGCTGACACCAATACAGATAGTTTCTTTTTAAAAAAATCACTGAAATACCTGTTTTCAAGACAACATCTGAATACCTGTCTGCACAGTTTGTCTCTACTCAATGCAGAAGTATCCATATCAGAAACGAATTAACACCAGAAAGTATGTGTTACCATGATATTTGCAAGTGTGGCCTACTGCTGATTGATGTAAAGATGCCTTTTTAATGAAAGGCTCAGATGCGTGGACATGTGAAGTGGGACTTATTACGCTACAGCACAAAAGAAGTGTCAATCAATTATATGCTTTCTACTAGTACTGTACTGTACTGAACACGTCGTCTTTTATCGTGTGTTCCGTGTCCTTGCAGCTCCTTGGGACTAAACGCCACGTTAAATTTTTTTTCGTTAATAATAATAATAATAATAATATGGATGATACAAATGCTAATCTTCTGCATGCTGGATAATATCCATCCACTTGATCAATATGACATTATACCATCATAAAATGGTTGTTATCTGATATTCGAAGTAGAAATGCACAAAAAGCTCACCATGGTATTCAAAAGCTGACAAAAAACAAAGCTGACCAAAAAGCAGACAAAAAGCTCACCATGGTATTCAAACAAAGTTGACCAAAATTTGCATGAAATCTTCGCAGCAATCCAAAACACAAGATATTAAAGAAACATGTTGCAAACCAAGAAAATACAAATCGAGACTGACTATTCAGTACAAGCTTCGACAAACCTCCGATGGCAACAGTCAGCGTGACACCCATGACAGCCGAGAGTGTCGTGGTTGCACCGAGCATGCTCATACCAAGAGTAGCATCGTTTGACATCATGTACGCACCCATTGCTCCCACGTTGCCCAGCATCAGAGCGCTGTTCAGTACATGGCGACCGGGCAGCAGCAGCGGAGCTGAATTGAGCAGCTCTGCACATAGACAGCTCACAGCTGCATGCTAAACTAGTGACAGTGAGTGAGAAGTTATCTTAACAGCTCAGCAGCATAAAAGGCCATTCTGTACTGTAACCGTGTGGACAGAAACTGACTACATGAAAAATAATAAGATCAACGGTGTCCGATCTCGATACGTCCCGTTTCTGTCCGCTAGTAAATATGCCGCTGCCACGAGCAGTCAATAGTTGACAGGCCCTATATTATAGTACAGGTATGGTACAGTACAGTACAGTACAGAATGGTACAGTACAGGTATAGTACAGTACGCCTATAGTACAGGTGTGATCAACATGTGAAACTGACTGACGTGTGTGCTCAGCGGCTGTGCAGCAGGGTTGATAAAAATCGCGATTTTTTAATAACAATCAAAAAAATCGATTTTTTTGATTTAAATCAGATTTTTTTTGATTTAAATCGATTTTTTTGATTTTTATTAGACTTCTATACCGTTGTCTGATTCATATCTGCGTTATAGTGCTTTTAAGCGATGTGATATGACTTCCATCAAAAATTTAACAACAGTTGCTTAGTATGTTCA
>Ga0056124_1000961_pt1 | contig 10176 bp, 4 predicted proteins | sample WorMetHEROISLAND_2_FD_70069 | JGI IMG/M metagenome (GOLD analysis project Ga0056124, IMG submission 70069) | Marine gutless worms symbiont microbial communities from Max Planck institute for Marine Microbiology, Germany - Olavius sp. 4 HERON ISLAND | ecosystem: Host-associated > Annelida >... | reverse complement strand
CGAACACCACTCTCTGTGCAACTACAGTTTCTTCAAGCATATTGTCAATTAACAATTCTTTGTTGATGGAAAAACCACCTTCTACTGCTGCATTGCCATGTGACAACACCATGACAAGTTCCACCACTGTCCACAGTTCTTTGAATCGGTCATCACAAGCTATAAGGGCAACGTAAAACTACTAAATACCCATATGAATGCAAATATTCATCTAGTAATGAACAGTTTTGGGACACTTTGCCATGACAAGATTTTTTCCCTGACATTTCCCTGACAATTCCCTGACTGTTAACAACATCCCTGACATTTCCCTGACAAGTTTCAAATTCCCTGACGTTTCCAGGTTTTCCAGACAAGTGGTCACCCTGTTAATAGGCCTACATGTGAACTGCCAGTAGTTGCTCTGTCTCACTTGCCTTCACGGTTATTGAAACCTTTGCCCTGTAGCCTTCAGTCGTGATATTCATAGTCTGTTATGTGGATTGCAGACGGGCTGAACATGCTGGAAGCTCAGATAGTGGGCAGCGAGGCAATGTCGAACGCTGAGATGATTGACTGTGACGGGAACATTGACTTGGTTTCACCAGTCGTCGAAGTGCCTCTCAGCCTACTCGAACACTGACTGACGACACAACTCTGCGTCGTCGTTTCATTCAGGGCAATTTCTTACCGACATATCTGTGTACACTGTATCAGTGTATCCCCCCTAACTGTATTGTACAGCGCGTACACTGATACTCAGCTGTGCACACAGTCTGTATGTACTTTCTAGTCACATACTGATTGTCACAATGGCTGATATATTTTCTTTTAGTAAAAAAATTATACCAGTAGCATATTTAGTAACATCGTTAATGTCTGGTTAAGAGGCATAAAAGTATTGTGTGACAGGATACGTTTAGACTATCCCGAGCTGTCGTGCACTACCGCGTATCTTTTCCAGTGTTGTTTAACTGGTCCGTGTTTCTCCAGTTGCTCTAGGTTAAGCCAGCTCAGAAAAGTAAGCTTCTGTTAATTGTTCGAGCAGTGCTTTGCAGCTGTTAGGTCGCATGAAGAGCATCCAGTCCATAAAAGGTCCAGCTCTGAAGGGATTTTGGTCAAATGTTGCAATCTTTGGGGCCCAAAAAGTAACACTGAGCTCATTACAGTTCAGAACCGGATGTCCCCTTCCCCTATTTGCGCAACGATTGCATCAAATTTCTGCATCCTGAAAACCGTCCTGTTGCCAACAAAATGTCAGTGTACGGTATTGAATTAATAAATTATACTGCAGACAGTCCACTCTTTTACTGTCAAAAAAATCCAGGACTTTCCACAACCCCCGTGAAAAATTGTCCAGGACCTTTTCGGAGCCCGCTAAAGTTTAAATATAAAGAAAAAAACAGCATTTACTTACAATACTCGAGAGTGCAGTCCATTGCAGAAAATTCAGCATGAAACAAAATGTGGACGTTAGCTGTTCAGAATTCAGATGAACTTATTTACATATGGTCCTATAGACATGCTGTGATTGTAGAAGCAGTTTAGATGCTGCTTGTTTTCTATTTGAACCACTAGAAAAATGCATGACTTTCGAGGATATTTTTCCAGGACTTTCAAGGACCTTAAGCTTTAATTTCCATGACCAAAGTTATAATCCAGGACTTTCCAGGTCCTGGAATTTCCAAGACAAAAATCCAGGACGTTCCACGAGGCATGGGAACCCTGTACAGAATGTTGAACAGCAATGCCGCTAAGTACTGTATATTTCTTCACTGTACGTTGTTTTGTTTTCTGAAAGTGCAAAAGTTATTTTTCAAAGTTACATGTATGCAGAAGTTGTACACGATTAGCGCTCCATCAGCAATTGTGTAGTTTTCTGTTGGATCATTTCCATACTGACATCAACAGCCAACAACAGTGTGCCTGAGGTCACATACCGGTAGTTTTTTAATTAGAACTCTTGCATGAGCTCCAGCACAATCGAGCAGAAAGAAACGGTATCAGCTTTATTACAGGCATACCGATCTACAACACGTTGCCATACACAGTTTTACCCATAGAGCTGGTAAACTAACGAATTCAATAGCAACTCACAAGCCAGAACAGCTGTACAGCAGTAGGCAATCAAATTCCACTTAGTTTACGTCCATTACTGTGCAACTTTCTCGCAGCATTGTGAAGTAATTTATAGCAACATTATCGACACAAGCTGTAACCTATCTAGTCTACATCATCACTGAAGAAAGACTAACTAAATTAAATAATATACTATTACACACGTAAAGAAGAAAAAGCGATGAACAACAGGAAATGTCATTCGTCACAGAAGTTGTGGCATATATTGACAACATGGTCGAAATATCAAAATAATGAACTTAAGTAATACAATAGATGCAAGCGTGTATATTTAAAACATCCTAGAAATGTTCACTGAAGAGAGTTGAACAGCTTGCTAAAGCCAGCAATTTAATTAAAATAGTTGTATGCCTGGGTTAAAGTACAACAGTGTGTTAGTAAACATGCACATTAAGTTAGACCGCTGAAGTAACCAATGGCAGTGGAGCTAACCCCCCAGTGAACATAAGTAAAATTTTTCAGTACAAAATTATGGTCCATCAGCATAAAAGTATACGTCTGTTTTCTGCTGCTATGGTTTGTGTGCACTTAGTAGCTTATACAAAGAAAGGTGTGCTGTTACCTCAAAATGTGTTTGGGGTCAGGCTCTACCCCTGGGGATTTACAGCATTTCCAGGCCCCTAGGGGAGGAAAAGAAGATGAAAAGGAGGGGAAAGGAAGATGCTAAGTAATATCTCGCAATGCAGAGTCCTGCATTATCTACGGTTGCGTGGCAACATGAAGTAAGCATCTGTAAAGACGTTGAAATATCTGCATCACAAAAGCAATTTTGACTGGAAGCCTTTACCCTAATGCTGCCACCAACTGGCCTGGTCCTCAGCCTGTAAACCTGTAACTAATGAGCAAGCATTGTTTCTGTTATACTGCAAACTGGAATAATATATTATTTACAGTTAACAACATAACAAATAAACGGCAGAAATGGAAAGCTAAATGCGCAAAACAGCAATAATGCGAATAAAGTAAGAATGATAAAACAAAAAGTAACAAAAAATAATAATGTTCAATAACTGCTAATACCAGTTACACAAACAGCAGTAATGGCATGTAAATGAAATGTGAAACCTCTTCATCATGTATAATACCGGACAATGGCACTGGACCTACTGTTCAGTCTGTAATGCTGCACATACTTCCGATAGTCATATGGTCGGTTATTTACCGTCACTGAAGGCGAGGTCTGTCTAATCATTAAAGAAAGCTTACGAACGGATGTTGAGGAAATCTTGCAGTCTTTTTGGGACAGAAAAGTAAGAGTGAGCTCACTGGGGTGGGGGTGGGGTCAAAATCAGATGATCTCTTCCCCTGTTTGCCCCAACTGTAATACATTTCAGTGGGACAACAATACTTTACTACTATTCAGTCGATGGCAGTGGTATACTGTGACACAGTTTAACACTGTGAAATCAAATAGGCATCTCCATGGAGGTTTGTGCTCTGCTAACACTTCCAGTTTCCAGTGGCGGGGGGCAATTAGGGGCGGGGGTGCCAAATTTCAGCCTGTCATAAAATTCTCTTCCAAAAATACACAATTTGGGGCCGAAAATCCCATTTTGTCGGAAACTTCCAGCTGCCTGTCGGAACTCTTTCGTAAATTTGCAGCTGTCTGTCAGAAAATTGCAACTTCCTGCACCCTACTTTCTTAACCCATGACGCCGCAGCTGGTTTTAAACTGGAATTTTGAACACAGCAAACTGTGATATGCACAAGAACCGACACACCACTGCATAGAACACGCACAATATTGATTTATGCAACAGATCACAACTGTATGCATGGTATTAATAGAGTTGAGTGCAAAATTACCAAACGTCTTTTGTGCCGATTATCATTATACTGGCTTGTTCACAAAGCAAGAGCAGAACATGAAAGGCAGAAATTTAGAGAAATACTTAGCAACAGTTGTTGGATAACCAAACGCCAAAATAATACATGCTAACAACAAGTACTAACTTTTAATACCATAGACGGTAATCACAGGTCACACAAGAAAGAATTATTTAAAAAAAAATCATTGCACTGAAATCCCTACTGCGGTCCTCAAAGCTACGGGTAATCCCAACCACAAATCTATGCTGGTCTAAGCTGATTTTCGGCATTTACATCATACCGTTCTGTAACATTTGTGAATTGTATGTTTACGCATCACCACGTTACCTTGCCGCCAGAAATTCATACAGTATTTTTACTAGGATGGAGCATAACGATATGTTGGTTGCATGCACTAGTATTAGTATTGATACTAGCTGACTGCATTCTGTCAGCATACGAGATGCACATGTAGACCTGTGACAAGTAACAAGATCAACGCATCCAGCCATTTCAGCACAACTCGCCTAGGTATGTGACCAGTAAGCATCATGCGTGAAGCTGTCTCAGCAACAACTGGGCTACTCGACAGACGTGTGCACGAGCCAGTCAAATGAGCCGGGTCAAAAAATCAAGCGTTGCTGGGCAGAATATTGCTGCAATAGACTTTAAAGTTTACAAACACTCAAGTTCACCCAAAAGGCTCATTTTATAGATGGCCTTCTGACAGGTTACGTATAAACCAACACACCACGGCATAGAACACGCACAATATTGATTTACGCAACAGACTGTATACAGGGTATTAATAGAGTTGAGTGCAAAATTACTGAACTTGTTTTTTGCCAATTATCATTATACTAGCTTTTTCACAAAGCAAGAGCAGAACATGAAAAGCAGAAATTTAGCGAAATACTTAACAACAGTTCTTCGATAATTTAATGACGAGGAGTGAAATTCTTGACTTTCAAGATGTTACTGTAAATCAAGCTGTTGTAACGTAAAGTCAGTGCAATTGGCTGAGCACAGAAATCTAGTTCCATAAACAGGTCACAAGCTCGTGCACACGTCCGCTAACTGCACTCTGGCATGGTGTACCATAACAACGCTCAACTTTAGAAACAGGAAAGAAACAAACACCAAAGTAATTTAGTAAAAGGCGGAATCGCCGAATCCTCGTTTCTATTCGCCAGGTGGCAGGAGCAATCTGTAATTGCATGTTTTGGCTTGGGTTTGACCCCAAATCTCCCCTTGCCAGGGGTCAGGGACCCTATCTAACACCGTGTGTCATTGGAACCCAGACAAACAGACAGACTACGCTATGGAGAAATGGTATAATCACTTGTGCTGCAAGAAGCGATTCCGCCTAAACATACTCCTTACTGCTTTTGTTGTTATTACTGGTATTCTTAAGGTTAACAAGACGAACATAATTACAACGTGGAATTTAAATACCGGTAACGAAATTCAGCAAAATGCGTGCGACGAAGAAACTAGACACAGCTATCTACAGCACACAAAAAGTTGCTGTGGCGTTGATTAGCGCAAATTATACAAGATACGCGTGAAACGCTACAACGTCTTGCTAACACATACACGATCCTATGACGAGTCTCGAGTTAAACTTGCATGATGCACTGAGTAAGACAACATGAGACAAACATCGTCGCAAAGCGGCCGGTCCGCAGCCACTTGCAGCGATCACACTAACGTTGTTGCAACTGATGCACTATCATCGTCTACACAGTCAACATGGCTATGGTGACATTACGTTTGACTGCCGTCGGAAATGCCACTGACGCAGATTGCAGCATCGGACGGAAGCTCGTCTTGCACTGAACTGGAACCGACCCTGAACGCAGACAGCACAACATTCACTCTAACCGTCAATCAGTGATGTTAACAAGCCACAAGATACTTCTTCTTCTTCAGGAGCTTGTCGAAGACGTAGCCGGTGCCACAAGTAGCCGCCATGCCGATCTGTCCTGGTTGCGTCGCTTTGCTGTTGCTAGTCCGAGATTCATTGGCCGCAGGTCAGCCTCCACGGTTCTGAGCCAGGATTGTCTGGGGCGACCAGCCTTCCATCTCCAATCACCAGGAGAGTCCATAATGCAGGCCTCAAGAGCTCGGTGATGATCCTGCCAAGGGTCGGCACGAAGGAGATACCGGTGTGGCGAAATCTTTACTGATTACTCTACTGCAAATTTTCCCCAAGGGCAGGGCTTGAAATGGGACGGTATGGGCCGCTATGGCATACGGGCACTCCCTTGGCCGCCTGAAATGCATGCCGCCATTTCTTTTGTGAGATAGTTACAAAATAACGTATTCAATACACAATATTGGACCTGCAACCACACTCCGGCAGTTCCCATACCAGCACTTATTTTTTCCCACTTCCAGTTCCAGCGCTGCCCAACAGTGTGCCAGCAAAAGAATTTGGCAGAGTTACAACAACAATTCAGCAGTATAAACTCATGATGTGTTACTGATTTTTGATTTAACAAACGTTTATGTTGGGTCCATAAACGGATTTTGAGCATCACTCGAGCATCGTGTATTACCGGCCTGACCTTCTTCCTGTTGCTAGAATAACAGCAAAGCATTAAAAGTCTAACACAATACGTACAACATAATGCATTGTTCTATTAATAACCAAAAATTAAAAAGGTTCACAACAGAGAAAAATATCTGACCAGAGATGTGCACAATTCAGTTTTTCTAACGTCATAAAAAGTTGGTATTTAGCTCAACATCTGACAGACAAGACGACTGACCTGGACACGGAATCTACGTAGTCAGTGACACTGGGAGAAGCATTGCACACAGGAACGTCAGCATCCGTTGAACTCGACACGACTGGAAATAACATAACAGACACTGAACAACCAACTGTGCTGCAGTATCATTAGCTCATGCCAGATTTTGCTTCACCTCGCTGGGTTCACTCACTGTGCTTAGATTTCTTTGTGTGTCGTTGTCTTGTGTGTGCATGCACGTTGTATTATTGTAGCATGGTGAGATGAGGCTGGTGAGATTGAGAGCTATCTGGATAACTAACCAGTAACCACCCTCCTTCAGTGCTTTGACACTGTTGGTTGGGTCATCTGACCTGTAAAAACATCGTCTCCGAAATGACCTAAACTGAGTCGAGTGGGACGCTAAACCTTGCTCAACAATCATTAGCTCATGCCAATCGGTTGCCACTTGTGAAATTGTAAAAGTGCTTCTGGTGATGAGTCTGACTCATGTAAGAAGTGCTATAGCAACTACCTGACCTTGACCACGAGCATGTACAATTGTACACTGTGGGCCATAAAAAACGTGCCAACTAACTTTTGTCAATATCTTCGCTAGATATTTTACAAATTCTTTAACTGTCACACTATGCGATAAATTTGCAATGAAGTCGTTATTAAATATCCCACCACACCATAACTGCGTCGCTATACTACCTTGTGAAATATAAATTTTCGAAAATCACTACAATCTGTAAAAATATGCATGCAAAAACTTATCTTCTGAAACAATTTTCTATCAGTTTTCTTATTTCAATTACATAATGTTTAGTTCTAGCTACACTTCTGCTGTCTGCAAAGAAAAGCAGATGACATAAAAAACTTTTTAATATAGTGACAAAATACCGGTAATGTAGCGTGATATTAATGCAGAAGACAAGACGGTGGATAACTGACAACAGTTCAAAGAATGTGGTTCACAGAGGATACTGGCGAAATTTTCAAGAAAAAAAAACTGGAAAACGATTAACTGAACACTTTACGGCAAAATATTTGGGAAACAGGAAACACCGACCAAAAGACTGAAAACAACAGACCAAAGCACGTGAGCACTGAACAGAAAGTGACCACTGAGGATGAACTGGTACTAGGCTGGGAAGACCAGACACAAACACATCGCTACGCGCCAGAGAGATGGGTCTAACACAGTCTAGCATCGTACAGATCATTCATCATGATGATGCTGGTCTCAAGTGTTTTTTGGTTTACCAAAACACTTGTTTGCTGTGGCTCCAGTAACATTTGTTAAGAGAAAATGTTGATAACACAAATAACAAACACCATAAAACTACTGGGCAACTAGCATAATGAAATACAGAAATGGCTCAACTCACCATAAGATGACATTCGATCTAGCACCGTTTCAGGCGTGCTGGCACTCTCAACACTGAACACAGAAAAAAAAACGTACGAAATAAGAACTACTCTTGAAAACGTGCTGTGTGTCGAAACGCATTTTGACAACTGTTTCAGCTCCAAAATGCCAAGTCAATTTATAATCCCTTCTCATCAAGGTCAGCAATATCTATGCGTAAGCTAATGATCACTGCGATGGTACAGAAAATTGACAATGTGCCACACAACATTGAGTTGATACGCTGTTACTTGGGGATGCATGAGTGTCGCTGCCTAACTGGCATCTCATCCAATCCAACAGCTGTAGCATGGCACACGAGTGAGTCAGACGGACAGACGGATGGACATGCTGACATCTGTCACAATAGCTTGTGATACTCTCAGTGACGCCGCCTAATAACAATATCCTGTTTGGGCAGCACTGTGCTGCAAAAAAAAAAATAATAAATTGGTGAAAAACTCTGCTGCAAGCTGCTAAAAAAGGAAATTTATCTTTCATTGGACATATATTACGATCAAACAAGAGCTTATAAAACTGTATTATGTATTGTACGTGTGAGTTGCTTGCTATCTCGATGAAAAGACAATGTAAGAAATGAAGACATCAGAAAGAAAACTGGACTATATTAATTAAAACACATAATTAAAGAAAGAAGACTGAGGTGGCTGGGACACGTCTTGAGAATGGAGGACTCCAGAATACTTCGTCATGCTATGCAGTGGGAACTGAGGGGCTACAAGAGAAAGCCAAGGACAGTCAAGGAAAAACTGGATGGACATCATCAGACGAGATCTGAGGGACATGGACACTCCCTGGGATGAAGCCGAAGAACCGGCGACAGACAGCAGAGCAGAATGGCGTCAACGTGTGGTCCAATGCATCCATCAGGAAGAAGTTTAAACGAAGGTCTAAGGCAAGGCTACATTCCAATGCAAAGAATATAAAGAGAATGAAATCCAGTGGTACCTGGTGGAACAGGACTGAGACTGCACCGTGTCGAAACTGGCAAAGTCAGCCCAGTCGGGCTCACTGTCGATAGACGACTGAACGGTGGTGGTGTTGGCACTGCTCGTGACACCGGCGCCAAAGTCCGCCCAACTGTCAGATTCATCAGTTCCTGCCATCGTCGCAGTCGTCGACGACACGCCGACAGCGAACATGTCGCCGACAGTGTCAGCAGATGCAGCGACAGACTGCCACGGGATCGGCTCGGCTGCAATTGGTGCCACGTCCATCTGCACTTCGTCAAACTTGGCCCAGTCTGCACATTAACAACTTGTGTATCACCAACGTGAACTGCAATAAACAACTTGTGTATCACCAACGTGAACTGCAATAAAACGATGCAATCGCGCCAAGGTCTTTCACAGCGACTCGAGACTTTCCTGTTTTGGCACTCATATCGGGGCCTACTTGTTTAAGTTGTTTCACACTACTGACGCAGCTTAGAAATAATGTTTCTTTTGGGGGTTGCGTTAAACCTCTCTATGATGATTAACAGATCACAAATAACAAGCATGCATATTCCTGCTACTGCATTGTTTCTAAAAATACAATGTAAGTTGTAAAAGAAGAGCAAAAAAGAACTGAATGAATAAGCTTCTACATAATTAATGGACAAAATGTGGATCAGAGCCATAGACAATTAATAAGCTCACAGTATGTAAATTGACTATGACCACAATATCAAACAAAACCAAATACCAACAACCAAATATCAACAACGACATATGCATGACTATTAACACCCTTCCTTTCACTAGACAATACTCTGCCAAGAAAAATTAGCCATGATCAACAAAAAATTATGTATCCTCACCAAAGACATGGGGGCGTCATACAGCCAATATTAACTCTAAAAATTCAGGCTTAAACACTGTATAATGTCGCTTTTCACTCCAGTTGCTAACGACAAAAAATCCTGAAAAATAATTCAGGTTCTACGAAATAATCTCATCCAAAAGCAGAGAATTTGTCCCTAGCACGTAGGCATTCCCCAATAAAAATACAGAAGTATGTTCGTACGTTTCGAGACATTTTGCACACAAATACACACAGACGCATAGACAAAACATAACCTATGCACAGATAATTATC
>Ga0056124_1000960_pt1 | contig 10187 bp, 5 predicted proteins | sample WorMetHEROISLAND_2_FD_70069 | JGI IMG/M metagenome (GOLD analysis project Ga0056124, IMG submission 70069) | Marine gutless worms symbiont microbial communities from Max Planck institute for Marine Microbiology, Germany - Olavius sp. 4 HERON ISLAND | ecosystem: Host-associated > Annelida >... | reverse complement strand
GGTTTTATCAATAGGGCCCTTTTTAATTTTAAGTAGTTTTAAAGGTTTTTGTCTATATGTATATATGTATATAGGCTTGTGTTTTGTCTGTGTGGTAGTTAGGTTTATGGACATTCGTGTGTTTGCCATCGTATTACTATGTTGTAATGTTTGTGCGATTGTCACTTACAATTAAAGGCTACTTACTTACTTACTTACTTACTTATATGCTACGTGCAACGTCAACTGTAATGAATGTTCTCGTATGATTTGATATTGCACTATATCACTATTATATCTATACATTTGAACATTTTGTGACAGTTTGTCGTTATTTTAATTGTGTATATCCCTAAACATTTTCCTCTTTATGTCTCGTCTCGTTCACTTGCTGTGTGTGGTACTCATTTAGAGTAGTAATATTGATGTTGGGGAGCAAAAGTTCCACAACATTTTCGTTCCCGGGGACATGTTACTTTCGGTCCCGGGAGTGAAAGTTCCTGGGAATGAAATTACCAGAGTGAAAGTTCCCAAGAGCGAAAATTTGCTCCTGTGAGCGAAAGTACATGTGAATGAAAGTTCCGTAATTCCTCATTTAGTGAGAACATCAGTGTTTGCTGGAATTCCAGTTGTCAGAATTATGTGACGCAGCAGTTTTTGTTGGTCACTTAGCAGACAACAATCATTTCAATTATTTAGTCGAACGTGGTGGAATTTTGTCGGCAACAGGTTGTGCTGAAAATAATCAAGCACTGCCAGGAGGAAGGAGGTGGCGGTAGCGAGTTGGTTCAGGGTGTTCTGCTCGGACTTGTCGACAAGAAATGTCTCGAGGTGACCAACTGCTTTCCATTTCCGCGCCACACAGACGAAGAAGACTTTGACGAAGGTACCGTAACTTAATTTTTGTTACTCTGCTGATGATTGTGATAAACGTTTTAATAATTTCAGCAAGCTGGCAATGTACATTGTACAGAATGTGCTGTATACAACACTACCTCGTGGAGTGTTTGTCTGAAAATGCACGGCATGCGACCGTAACCTGGCACGCATTGAGCACTGTTCAGTCGATGTGTTTTTTTTGTTACGTTAATTCTATTGGGATTGAATCTCCAGCCGAGACATGCAGTTGCATATTGCAGCCAAACAGTCAGTCCCATGCTGCCACCTGGTGAATAAAAATGAGGAGTTGGCTGGACGTTCCACAGCGATTCCACCTTTTGCCATATTACTTTGGTCCTTGTTATTACTGTTACTGTTATTGTCGTTAAACAGTGATCGTCTTGTTTACTGCATATTGTTCTCACCATTAACTCCGGCACTTGAATTTTAGAGTCAGTAATACCCCGTTTACACGATGAAGCTGGCTCTACGAGCGCTCGTCGAGCGCACGACGAGCGGTCGATGAGCAGCTTCGTGAATGTTTGCAATATTACACCATTCAAATGACTAGATAGCCAGCTCATCAAGCCAGCTCTACGAGCACATGACAAGCGCTCATAGAGCCAGCTCATCGAGCCAGCTTCATCGTGTAAACGGGGTATAAGTCATTAGATTTGTCGTGAATGATGTGCACTGTGCAGTGGCTTACCAGCTGGAGATGATGAAGAATTTACGTCATGTCAACATTGATCACCTTCACGTCGGTTGGTATCAGAGCACTAACTTTGGCACGTACGTCAACAAAGCTCTGGTTGACTCACAGTTCAACTACCAGTTCAGCATCGAAGAGTCGATTGTTCTCATATATGGTCAGTTCAGCAAACCAGAATTACACGTGTTTCCTCTCTGCGTTTGTGACTGTCTATGACGGAAAAGTGAAATTTATTCTTTCACCTCATAATTGTAAAGTGTTGTGCAATTATTTCCATCTGCAGTTCACTTTCTTTCATTGAGAGCTTAGTGCACTTATGTAAAAATATGATCAGTTAATTCATTTTTATTGACAGGCAGCAATGAAGCAGGCAGAGATTGGTTTTACTGCGCTGAAAGTTGGCTGTTCTCTGGCACTTTTAACACTTTTAATGCCTTAGTATAATTTACTTGTCACATCACACATGATGAAGCAGTATTTCGTGGTGGCATGATCTAGTTGTTAGCGCACTGTGTCCTATGAATGATCATAGTTGATCATAGTTGCCTAGTCTATGCTGGGCTGGGCTTGGTTAGTACTTGGATGAGTGACCGCTCGTTGGCTGACAGGAAAACCACCCACTTCAACTCAGCCTGGCCATCCCTCTGTGGGTGAGCACAATGAGTACCAGTGAATGCGTGGGTGTAAGCATGCACACCGCACAATGCACGGGCCCCATATCCATGGTCTCGCAGTGTAAACCGGTGTCTGGCTGAGGGCTAAGGAAACAGAGATCAGTGCTGCTCTATGGGCTTGGGAATGACTTTGTGTTTCAACGTATGCCACTGTACACACTGATGTGGCTCGTAAGTCGTTTTCAATGTGATTCTGTTCTTCAGATCCGCTGAGGACTGCAAAAGGTCGGTTGTCTTTAAAGGCACTTCGACTGACGCCGTCAATGATGAATATGTATCACGAGGGAGACTTCACCCACGACGCGTGTGTACCTCTAAATATCACTCAACTTCCTAATTTTCAAAACTGCTTACGAACTTTTGTAAAATTTTCACAAAATCTTCATATCTCTTTGTCCGAAGTCAACAAGTTACGATTTCATAAGTTTTCGTACGAATTTCGTATGTTAATTTTCATAGCCTTCGAATTCGTAGCTCTCAACCAATCGTGACGCGTTCTCACTGGGCCTGGCGGCACACACCGCTGCACGCCGATCGTCTGCTTCCGCCGTTGCCAATGGTTACTGATGTAAACAACGGCAAGTTAACTGATTTCGTGGCGATTTCGCTGCCTAAAATTGCTTTATACGAAATTTTTAATCATTACAGCACTATATGGGAATTATATACAAATGAAAAATCGAAATAATTACTGCACGCATGTTTGATGTTTTCCTAAGTCAGCTACTAAGCTATTGTGCATTTATTCCTAACTTTTCGTACGTTTTTGTCGTAAGATTTTCGTTTTTCCGTATATTTTTCGGATGTCTGATTTCTGCGTAACATTTTCGTTGGTTCATCTTATGAAGTTTTGTAACATAGGCCCCTGTTGTGTACAGCAATGATTGAGCTCAGAGCTGTGATGCTTTTGGTAGAACAACCAGCGGGCCAGTGACAAAAAAACTGTTGCAGAAATCACTGATGCTTCTGTGTCAGATGGATGCTGAAACTATTTGCACCTTTTTGCCGGGAATGCGTGCTAATAGTAATAACTTTGTGTTCATTTATGTTGGTTGGGCCGCAGGAAGAGCATGGTGCATGTAAAAATAAAAAGTCTTGCTCGAACAGTTCATGCATGTTTGCATTTTGCCGCAAATGTGAGAGCAAACCTTGGCCAAATATTTGTATGACATTTTGCTAGTTTATATAATTGTGTGACAGTACCGTAAAATAAACTTATTGAAGTACTGTGCTGACGTATTGTACGACGATCCATCCAGACCTAACCCTGACTGTACTCACGATTACTTTTCAGCTTCTCAGCTGAAAATTAACATCCCAGCTACTCCTGTGCTGGGGAACTTTCACACAAATTTTTGTTTTCTGCACTCGGGAGTCATACATGACAGACAGAGAGACAGGTAAGACCCGTGTAGTAACAGTAGAGTTATTTTGCTGCTTGTAGAATTCGACAGGCCGGCCTTAGCTTCGAGGCCATGTTCGAGGAGGTGCCGATATTGATTCGGAATTCGCATCTGGTGAATGCTCTTCTGTGTGAGATTGAGGAGGAGACGCCGTCGGAACCAAAGTACAACTTCCTCGACCTGTCGACGAGGTAGACGTAGTCTGCAGCTTGCTTTTCACACTGAACACGTCCTTGCATCTGCTATTGGAGTTCTCACCAGACCTTAAATGTGTCGCTACACTACCTTGTGAAATACAAATGTTGTGAATGAGTGGGTTTTGTATGCACACAGCCATAGTCTTGCTGAGATATGAACTATCAAAGACCTTGTGTACGACAGGCAGCAACTGTGGTAAGAGTCAAGTTAGGTTTCATGGATTTGAACTCCAGGATCGACGAATATCACACTGGCATAGTCTAATTTTAATGTGCCATCTGCCATCATTAGCCACTGATTGAAGGTCATTCTTGTGTGAAGACAACGTTTCTGCTCCAACGTTCTATTCGCTGCACCAGATGCCATTCTCCAATTTTTGTCTGTGCAGTTAATGTGAACAGAATTTCATCACTAAGCCAAATGAAAATAACATCAACCAGTAGCAGTTTTGAGCAGCTGTGTCTCGAATAACAATGTGCTTCAGTCATTTCTTTAGCAAGCGTCTCTTTAAAACTTAACGAAGCTTGCCGTGTAGAAAATGATTTGAATGACTCAGCTTGTGCTGTTCGGTGTACTGAATGATGAATTTGTGGTTGGACTTGCTGGCTTAGTACCAGCTCATCCACCCTGATCACATTTTCCTTTAATTCATGAGCATTTAGTTTGCCATTGCTGTGCTTTGGTTGGTGCAATTTTTGAAAATTTACGTTTTACAAGGTCATGCAGCGACGCGTTTTAGGTGTGGTGAAATCTAACCACAGGTTTATCGCAGATTGTCCGTAGAGTGTGCCAGTGAAAGAAGTTTGAGAACTGATCAACATTTAGCTGAGATATTGACAACAGTTTGGGGCACATTTTTATGGACCATGGTCTATATTTAGTGGTCATTTTTCAACTAAGCCAGTTGCCCCTCTATATCTCATTCTCCGTTGGCCACCATCTTATCTTTGCATATTGTATTTTAGTTTACCACTTAGACGTAGTCAGTGTTACAATACATGCTAATAAAGTTATATGCTGTAAATTTACAATATCTGAAGATTGTAACTCTGGAATCCAACTATATGGGTACTTCAGCGCCTCTGAAGTCAGAACCGTATGGTGCTATATCAATTAGATTATTATTATTCTCATTATATTATTATTATATAGGTGTGATATGTGTTGGCGCGTAATTTTAGCTCGTTCCTGGAGAAGAACCTTCGGCTGTTGATGGACTCTGTGGATGATCTGAGCCAGGAGACCAACAAGTACTTCAACTATCAGCGGTCATTGGCCAAGCAGCAGCAGGCCAAGCAGCAATACCTGCAGAAACGGGTATGCAGCCGGTTCACTCTCTGGTTACTGGTCTATCAATAGCTCTGAGCTATTGGTTACTGGTCTATCAATAGCTCTGAGCTATTGGTTACTGGTCTATCAATAGCTCTGAGCTATTGGTTACTGGTCTATCAATAGCTCTGAGCTATTGGTTACTGGTACTTTTTCTCATTTTTTGCAGGCCAGTTTTTTTCAAAATGACTCAAGTTTGTGTTGATTTTTTTAAATTATTAGAGCAGAATTTATTACATCCAGTGTGTATTCATTGAAATGCAGCCATCGACAGTTGAAAGAAGACAACTTAACAAGTCTGGTAGAGAGAATAAATTCCCGATAGTCAGTTGATTAACTGCTACGGTAAACATACAATAATGGAGAGCAAGATTACGAATTGCAATCTGTCGAAACAAAATTTTGTCCAGATTTCGTCCCCATGTTGAAAGGTATTAAATTGCAAGCGGACAAATATGTACTGATTTGTGATTTCCAAGTCTGTAAGAAGAAATGCAGCATTTCTCTGTATTACGGTAGACCTGTTTCATTGAAATGTTAGAGTGCTTGTAATGTCTGCACTAATTTTGTATTGTGCAACCAGCACGTTTAGGGACACGAGAAATGTCTTGTCCAAAATGTCCCTTTTCGTCAGATGAAAATTGCCCTATTTCGTTCAAGTTTCTAATTTTCATCCGAATTTTGCGATTTCATTTATTTTTTTTATTATATTTTTTGCGTGTGCCACTGATAATGTGTATGTTATGCCGTGCAGCAACAGGAGAGTAAGATGCGCGTGGATCGCGGTGAGGCGCCGCTGCCTGACGAAGACATCAACAAAATGTTCAAGCCACTGCAGACGCCGGCACGGCTCGACAGTCTGCTGTTGTCCGGCCAGATCACCGAGTACGCCTCGCAGATGAAGGAGTTTGCATCACAGACCTTCGGCAAACTGTTTGTCATCGATTCACTCCAGGATGTCGACAAACTGACGTTGACGCCAAATTCTTAGACATTTAGATGATTTTCCGAAGCTTTTTTATTCAACAAAGTGCTGCCCACACGACGTGGCTAACTATACTAGGTCTCTTAATTCAGCTGCGACTTATATCGCTGATAGGCAGTAAACACAAGTCTTACTTGGTATTGAGTTGAGTAGTACATAGACAATGAGATGATGAGAGACTTCAAGTGCAGTATGCAATGCATTGTTTGTAGTTAGCACAAACAAACGTTGAGGTATAAGTCGGTCAGTTTTATCGGCCATCTCCGGCCCCTGTTCTGCGTCCATCAAATGAACCGAGTCAATTCTTGCTATGGCTGTGTTGTGTTAACGGCACCAGAACATCGTCCTGAGTGTTCAGTTTAGGCCTTAGAAAATCGGAGATTCGCCAATTATAGCGAGCTTCAGTGAAATGTCACGCATTGTACTACTATCATGTGGCGAGTCATCTAGCAACAGATGCGGTATGACGTATATAAGCTGGAGCTATCGACAGTAATTACACAATGTCCTGCGGAAAACGATGCCGCACCGCATGGGTCATTGACTCTAGCCGGATCTATCAAGAGTAGAGCGTAGGCATACAATAGGCTGTGTCGCAGCTTGCGTTAGGCCCCTATAATCATTGAACGTTGCGACGTCTTCAATACACCAATCAATCAAAACACCTTTAGGCTTTAGGCCCATAGGCTTGTATGGCGCCATATGTCGCGGACCAGGGCCGTAGCGACGGGGGGATATATACCCTCCCCCCCAAATCAGTCTACCTTAAATTTTTTATGTGGTTGTTTTGTCTCCTTGCAATGACTAGTTAACATTTATACCCACCCAAATCAAATTCCTGGCTACGCCTCTGTCGCGGACGAATATATCGAGGTAGAAATTAGGAAAGTAAAGAGCGTTTCTCATCGAACTGTGGGAACGAGTAGCATCAGCAGCTATCGAAATTGAGTTCTGAAACTATACTGTACTTCGGCCGAACCTGGTGTGTTCTCTAGTGTGAGTGACGCGTTTAAGTTTTGAGTGACATTATCTCGTGACTGTCACTAAAGCGGGGTTTCCATCCAACGCGCGCAACGCAGTGAACGTAAGAAACACAGTTAACGCAACTCACGAAAGAAACGCAAGCTCCAGCCAATATAGGGACCGAGCTGTCCTCTTTCCAGCTCAACTCTAGGTTTTAAGGTTGAAATTTAAAAAAAAAAAATCTATAGTCCAAATTTTAGTACGTTTTTTACTTGTAGTGCAACTTATGATGCAAATAAAATTTAATTTCAATAATTTCGCGCATGTCACCACAGCAGCGTGCCAGCGGCATACGCCATCGTCGCTGGCGGCTGTGATTGGCCTATCCAATAATGACGTCATTTCGTTACGTTGCGCGCGTTGCGTTGGCTGGAAAACCCCGCTTAAGTCGGACTGTCTCTGGGTAGACCAGACGCAACGCTCAGGACCCTAGGCAATGTAAAAGTGGAATTTCAGTCGGAATTCGAAACATCTAAGCGCTGTATGTGCATAGTTAGGCAGACACCGGGCTGACATCCTTGTTTGTTATGCGGCGCCGTTCTAATAGGCCGCATTACGCGTACGCGTCTTGACGTCCGTCCGTTTGTCTTTCTGTCTGTTTTGTACTGGCTCCTAACTCGAAATTGAAAAGACATGGAAAAGCCAAACATTGGGTAAACGTTCCCAGGGCCAATTTTCAGCTCAAAAGGTCGAGTTAAGCCGGATTACGGTTGCGCAGCTTAAGGTGGACGACCGCATAATACGTCGGCACTGGGTTGGTGTATAGTTCTAGTTATTAGTAGGCCTACGTTTATGAGACGGAACAAGAAAAAACTCAACAGTTAAATGCACAAGGCTATATTCATTGGTTGCATGGATAAATCTGTCACTAAACATGATGGTAGCCGGTTATTCGACTATAGCTATAGCTGTATTTCATATTCATATGGCAAATCCCTATTGTTATTATTTTATGCTACAGGGTGTAAGGAACCACATAGGAATAAAAGCGATACTTGCGAAAAATGAATGCAAAGTGTGGCGTGACTAGATAGGTCTGGTTCTTTGTCGGATGTATATCGCTATATACCCCCACCCCAAATCAGTCTACCTTAAATTTTTTTGTGGTTGTTTTGTCTCCTTGACCCATTTATACCCACCCAAATCAAATTCCTGGCTACGCCTCTGGTCGGAATCAACAGATGTTACAGCGCTGTATCAGAAATGAGATACGCTGCCAAAGAAAAGAACGAAAGACGTTTATTGCTGTTGTTCTTACCATCATTATCTACTACTATTGTGACGGCCACATTCCAGCGTGAAATGAGGCATTGCGTTGACGCCGAGCTGTGGAGTCACTTGATGAAGCAGTGTGCTTGGAATGCATTCTTCCACATTTTCACCCTCATCCAGAGACTCGTTTGGCTGTTCACCGGAACTCAATGGACAATTGTCAGCAACCGTCTCTACTTACGTGTAACTATTAACGATCCGCTCAGGTCTGTGGTATTTCGCTAAATAAGATACGATAGATGATTTGCATCGGAAAACTGACACATGAACTAAAAGAAAACTAAAAATGTTTTAAATGGAACTAAAACAAATAAAAAAAATAATCAAGAAACAGACGGTTATGGTAGACATGAGGGACCTAAGACAGAAAAACTAAAACGGAAGGAAAAACGATAACTGAAAACTAAAAAAACTGAAACAGAGAAAAAAAGCCGTAAAGCAATCCGGGATCCGTGAAATCAGTCCGAAAAATGCAGATTATCTATAGACCCAACCACAAACTGCGCTATAATGCGCAAACGGTTTTATACACTGTGCTATGCACTAGTGTCCACAAATCCAATTTTACATTGTGCTATATACAAGGGTCGACATTTACATCTAGAACAGTGGACACGCGCCTGGTCATTTATAGCTTTTAATGCCGAGCTTATTTTTAAAATGTAGCCTACTTTGCTACTAGGCTACGTCTACGGACCTGCTGACCTTCAATGAACTGTGTGACGCCGCTGATGACGAACTGTTAAATCAAATTGTCATACTACCAAATCACGTCCTGCACGCATTACTCCCACCACCATCCACGGCATCACAGAACTATAACCTCCGACACCGCACACACTCACTACAACTGCCTGCACACCACGCTCTTATCGGACTCTACATTTATTACACGAATGCTGTATAAAGATACATATTAGATACATACACATATAATGATATTTGACTTATTACTGACTATTCTTTGTTTATTCATTGTCATAATATCATTGCATAGCTTGCGTTCTGTCAAGCCTTATTAAACGAATATTGTATTGTATTAATCATAAGAACTGTTCACATAGGCTTAGATGCGAACTTATCGTGTGTTAGGACTATGTACCGGTACTAGGCTACGGTAGCAGGCTACACGTAGTATAGAACACTGAATTGTTAAAAAGAGTTGGGAATGCTGCCAACTGAGAGGAATTGAATGAAATGTTAGATGTCGGCGATAAGCTGATAAATAGCTAAAAGCAGCTGATCAAACAGTTAGGAAGCACAGCTTGAAGCACAAGACCGAGCTGCCTGATGTTTCTGTCGTTGAAAATGTCATATGAAAAACACCGTCGTAATACTATCACGTTCTTTTTTCTTTTGCTTACGTTATAAATTAGCAGACGGTGTAATTTTACCCAGTGCGTATACGTTATTATTTTGCGCACACATCCCAATTCCCAACATAATTCAAAGTCGACATATGTCCTCAATCAGTTGTTTATCAATTCGCAGAACGCAAGGCCAGTTGAACATGACGTGCGTTACATAAACTAAATGTCAGTGTCAAGGCACTTGACGTATTATGTCATAAGTAGACCCTCAAGCTGCCGAATTTAGTCGCCAAGCCAAATATTTACAACATTAGCCAAAAAGCCGCCGGAAAAAAATTCGGCTAGCCGAAAACCGCCAGCAAAAAAAAACAATTGCTGTAGCCGCCGCAAATTTTGAGCTAAATAATGATGATTATGTTATGA
>Ga0056124_1000958_pt1 | contig 10189 bp, 7 predicted proteins | sample WorMetHEROISLAND_2_FD_70069 | JGI IMG/M metagenome (GOLD analysis project Ga0056124, IMG submission 70069) | Marine gutless worms symbiont microbial communities from Max Planck institute for Marine Microbiology, Germany - Olavius sp. 4 HERON ISLAND | ecosystem: Host-associated > Annelida >... | reverse complement strand
GCAAATCGCTGGGGGAGCTTACAGCACTCCCCCAGACCCCCTAGCTGCACTTAATATTGCTCCATAAATGACATGTTTCATAGTTATTATAAACCTTAGGATATAGTGTACCATTTCTAACATTTGTGTGATAGGGTTATGTTTTGATAAGCTCAGGGAAATTGTCATTTCATGAGTTGAAAAGTCAGGGAATTTGACTATAGAAGACCTGTAGGAACCGTGAAGGAAGGCATGACAATGACAGGCCGCACAGAAGGTAATAAGAAAAGGGGCAAAGGGGAAGAGCTAGGGAAAGAAACGAAATAGGAAATGCTAGGGGACATGAGGGGGTGGTAGAATTCGTTCTCCGGGCAAAATGTTGTCAAGTTATGCAATCCAGGGTGTCAATCATAGGGTGGACAGGGGGGCATACGCCCCCCTACTTTGTGAAGTAGGGTGGGCGTAAAGGGTTTTGTTCCCTACTTATTAATAATACATAATAAAGTAAATTATATTGGGAAATACTTGTTATGTTGTAGATTTCTTAAATAATGACTGTTTTAGCATGCCTGTTAAACATAACAATGCACAGTAAAACGTAGTTAGTATGTTTAGCGGCCGGGCAGGCTGAGTGTATGTATGTATCTATGTATGTATTGTATGTATCTATGTATGTGTGTGTAGGTGGTGAAATCGCTGCTGCGAGCAATGCTCGTGAAACCTCGCGCTGCGGGCGAACTGACGTCACTGATGGAACTAAGGACAAAGTCTGAGATAGACTCCGGCAGCGACGACACCGCCGAGCAGCCGTCGTTGCTAGGTGCCGACGGGAAGGACGACGACAGCCAATCAGCGGCCGCCGACGCGGTTGCTAGGCACGAGGCCGCGATGGAGTCCTTGACAACGCCTGGTGGGTGGTCTACGGAGTCTCCTGGGTCTGGTAGGTGGTCCACAGCCAGTAATGCCAGTCCAGAGAAGGCTTCTCTGTGTCCGTACTGTCTGAAACTGTTCCGCTACCGGTCGAGCTACCGGAGGCATGTGAAGATACACGAGGGCATCTTCAGCCACGAGTGCACCGTGTGTGGGCGCAAGTTCACGCGCAAGGAGCACTACGTGCGGCACAAGTGCGACCGACGGCCCAACAAGCCGTACAATGTGACCAATGAGGTGTTCCGACGCATGGCAGGGGCCAATCAGCACGCGGCGGCGCGTCACGTGACCAAGTCATCAGCAAGAGATGCTCTGTTTGGGGGTCAGACCACCAGCGAAGATGTGCCATTGGAGTTGACCACCACTGCCCAAGCTGCTGGTAAACCAGGTCTTATGGATGAGTTGACTACCACGTTCCAGGCCGCTGGTAAACCAGGTCTTCTCGATGAGGTTCCGGCGTCCACGCGGCTGTTTACCGGTGGAACAGTGAGTGGATCGACGGCCGCTGGCGGATCACTGAATTCTACCATCTACCGACCACCACCGGCCACAATGACCACTGGCTACATCAACACTTCAGCACAGAGCCCAGACACACAGAGCTGGGTCAGAGACATTACAAATGTATTTCACATGCAGATACTAAATATTCTGTTTAGAATGCATCTAAAAGTAAAAAGTAAAGTTAGGTTATATTATAGCGTGCTCTAAAGCTTAGCATAAAGCTTAGCTTAATCTAGCGATGCACTTAATCACCATAACCACTTAGGCGCCGAAAACTCCCCTTTGTACCCCAGTTTCTTGGAGCTTGGAAATACAGGTTTATTGTGTCTCAGATACTGATGCAAGAGACCGCTCTCAAAATTATCTAGGTGTAAGATACACGATACATTTTTACTGTCCGTATGGTAGCGACAGACTGTAATGTTTTCGTCCAAGTCTGTACCCATGATAACTCATGAACTGCTGCACGCAGCTCGATGAAATTTTGCACGAACGTGTACCTCTATTGCAGATAGGTCAAACATGTTTGTTAGCACGATAACTCATGAAACGCTGCACTCAGCTTGATGATATTCTGCATGACAATTGCACAAACCCTATTGAATTTTAACGTCAAAGGTCAAGGTCACATGAGTTTTTTTGGTGTTTTCTGTGTGCATCTGCGGCTACCCGTGGACAGTACTTAGCCTTGAGCAAGGCTTGATGATCTTGTTTGTAGACATGTTAGATATGTATCTTATCTGCTTGTGTTTCAGATACGACGCAGCAGTGCAGATGGGTGCGTGGACATGAGCCTGATGAGAGTAGAGCTGGATGTGTTCAACAATACAACCAGCCCTCTCTGTCACACCCTCGAGTCATCACGTCGCAAGTCATCAAAACCACGCAAAGTTGTCCCCAGCGACACCGGCACCATAGAGTCGGACGGTACCAACATAGGATTGGACAGGACCGCCGATGGGACCACCACCATTGAGTCGGCTGATAACGGCTACGGCAGACTAAACTTTGCCGCCAGTAGGCTCGGCTCTGTGCCGCTGTCTGTCATAGAATAGCTATGACGGATGGGCAAAGAATATCAAAATGAAGTTGTGTTGACGCGGCACCGAGTGATGTGCTGCATGCATTTACTACAAGCAGAGTCCTGCGCTACATTCTCAAAACTTTCCTAAGACATTTTCCTAAGATCTTCCTATGTCAGATGATTTATGAATTCCAAAGAAGTTTTCTTATCCGAATTCTCAACGGCTTGATTTCCGTTTCCTAAGAATTTCATCTTTTCTTATCTCGGTAGACTAGTTCAACCAATCAGATGTGCTTATACAGACCACGTGATGTAGGCACATCAGTTTTAAAACTTCTTTGGGAAAAGTTGTAGAAAAACTTCTCATATTGGTACGTCGACGGAAAACATAATTCACACACTGCTTCGTCGTTTAAGTTGACCAAATCCAAATTTGCTTTACTTACTCATTGCTGATTTTACAGCACTGTGACATAAACAATATATGATGTCACATATGACGTCTAAACTAAGTGTCAACAATGCGTACTTTTGTAGAAAAAAAATTATTATTACGCAGCTTGCTTTTGTAAGACAAGGTTAGTGCTTTCCTACACATTTTCCTAAATTTTTCCAAAAATGTTTTCCAAAGAAGTTTCGAAAATGTGCATCGTTTCCTAGGAAAAGAAATCTTCCTAAGAAGTTTTGAGAATGTGGCGAATGGCCCCCAACACCCAAAATTTCTCAACTGGATTATAACATTTTTAACATTAACGGTTTCCTTAGTTTGTCGAGTTTTATTGAACGAGTATTGACTGAATACGGAGTTGGCTGCACAGATACCATTATTTCATGATGTGTTACCAGGGAGAGACGCTCTGTGCAAAATGCTATTATCTGTGTGGGCCAGAGTGCATTGGAACCTGGGCGTTGTTTGTAGAAAATGCCACTCTCAGTGCATCCCGTGGGCCGTGTTTTCAACTCAACTCGTAGCTTTATTCATTATTACTCAAGAGTTGTCTTATCGACTTATACTTCCAACGTATTTATTTTTGTGCAAAGTTTATATATTCGTAGCTGCTATATACGCCTGGATTTTTGTACATTTGATGCATTTTCTTATGAGATTTAGCATTATGTCGAGTTAGCACCTCTATGTATCTGAGATATCTCTATGCTTGTGGAGTGTAAGACTTAAGACCACCGTCTTGGTGTGTTAGCTGCCTTGTTAAGGCGATGTCACACGATCGATAAAGTCGGCCGATTTTGTCTCCCAATAGAATCGGCCAACAAAAATCTGTCGTCTGTCATGCAAAAATCGGCCAATTTTGTCTGCCGATTTTAGTGACGGTCCTGGGCTGATGGTTCTTTAATATGACTAACTCTTTTAGTGCCGGATATTTTTTTTTGTTATTTTCTGCCCAGTGCTGACTTAATTTCCACCGTTGATAATAAATTAAGTATTTACATACTTAGGCGACTTCTGTAGACAAACTGTATAGTCTACAGCACTCACTGCCTAGAGGTCGACTTCAGCACTAAGCCGATTGCGTCGGCTTTTGGCGAATTCACCACCAACAGAGTTAATATACACCCAGCTGTGGTAGTGAGTCGGTTGCATTCACTAGGTGGCAGCAGTGTTCTCGCTGGAGGGTTGTGCTGTCCAAGCGCTGATGTTTTCGTTCATTTTATGCGTAGAGTGAACACAGAAAAGACAAAGGACGCGATGACATCTATTTTTGTATGCCACGTGCTTACATTGATGCTTCTATCAGTCATGCAAGTATTTATGCTGAATAGTAGTCTGTATGATCTGTTGAATATTTAATGCCTGCTGTTGAATATTCATGTCAGCAGTCTGCGGTACGTGTTGATTTTGAATATGCATGTTGGTAGCCTGTATGATGTGTTGAATATTCGACGTGTGCTGTTGAATATTCATGTCAGCAGTTCGCGGTATGTGTTGATTGTGAATATTCATGTCGGTAGCCTGTATGATGTGTTAAATATTCAACGTGTGCTGTTGAATATTCATGTCAGCAGTCTGTAGTATTTGTTGATTGTGAATATTCATGTCGGTAGCCTGTCCCAGCGTTCTGTTGTGTGTGAAGAGTGGGAACGTGTCTTAAGATATCTCAGTTTAGTGATGGGACTTTACAGCAGAATGTTTGTTTCTGTATTAATAATGGTTATTTGGTTTATCACAATTCCCATAATGCATCAGTCATAAAGTGTCGTCCGGTTCCGGTTCCTGCTAAATGAACAAAAATATTTATTCTGTGTTGCATGAATGAATATTCAAATCCGTGGTACATTTAGCAGAAACCGGAACTGAACGACGCCTTGTTACTGATGCATTGTGGGAACTGTGAAACTCTCTCTGCGTCTTTAGCTCTGTGCTGAAACGTTGTGAAAACGTTGCTGAAACGTTGTAATGTGAGTTGGTTATATTTGTACAGAGTGAGTGGAGAAATGTTGCTATTTTTCATACAGTTGAGCCACGTACTGCCTAGCTAGTATTGCCTAGCTAGTGTTGATGGTTGACTGATCCATCGGGCATATATTCCCCCTAGTACTGCCTAGCTAGTATTGATGGTTGACTGATCCATCGGGCATATATTCCCCCTAGTACTGCCTAGCTAGTATTGATGGTTGACTGATCCATCGGGCATATATTCCCCCTAGTATTGCCTAGCTAGTGTTGATGGTTGACTGATCCATCAGGCATACATTCCCCCTTGGACACACTACGCAAGCCCCCTTCTGCCTGTATTAAAAGACCAAAATTGGTGTGAACATTGCCTGGGGTTAGATGGTCAGGGTTGCAGAACTCTAGGCGGACGTACGGCCGCATGCTATGGCGGCACTGGGCCGCAATGTTTCTAGTTCTATCGTCAGTGTGTGTGTATCTATGTTGTCGGTCTTGTTGTCTTTATCTATGTTGTCTTTGCGTTGATTTGATGCAACTGTTTGTAGATGATGCTAGATGATGATGTTGCAGCATCTGTTTGCACCGCGTTCATAACCAGAGATTTTGTGTGTTATTTTGCGGCACCTTTTACGCGCAAATTTCACGCAGATTTTCCAAGCAGGACGTATTGGTGAAATGCGGGAGTGAGTGGAATAAATGTCGATGGAAAGGGCCACGTTCTGTGCCTGTTTGCTTGATACTTCTCACTGCTGCCGGCTTGTTACCATTGCTGCTAAAGAACGGCTGGTGAATCTTACGAGGGCCTGTATTTCCCCGGGTATTTCGAGAGTTACGATGGCTCGTATTTCCCCGGGTCTTTCTGAGAATTGTCGTGAAATTTGCCTTTGACGGAGTAAAGATGTGATGACGTAACGAGGGCCCAGTTTCTCGTGGAGCGCAAACTTTTGTCTATTTTTGTAGTTGCTCTGAGAGCAATTTGCCTTGACGCACGCAGGCTGTCAACAGCAGCATTTGGACACTAGTTGGTTCCGTCGTCCGTGAACAATTGACACTTTATCTTGGACCATAACTTCCGTGTTTCGTGACGAATTTTAACACTTTTTGTACCATTGGAAACAGGAATGAATGCTTTACAATCTACTTACTTAGTGGCTCTTAATCCGTTGATGACGTCATAACTACGTCACATCGAACGTCATGAAAGTTTGCTTTTGTTTGAATAAAACGTTGAGTTTTGAAGATAAAATTCTGATTGAAAACCGTGAGAATTAAAAAAAAATGCTGGAATGCTGCTGAAGTTATTTCGTAATAAGGCGGACATTTTGAACATGTCACTTATCTGACACACAGACGCAGTCTTCTGTTGGGTAATGAAATACTGTGACGACTGACTTCAAAATGCGCTGTTTGAGTGGGTACAGTTTTACCAGGTAGTGTGGAGACGTAACTCCGCCATAGAGCATTCGTTCGCGTTTCCACTGGTTGAAGAATTGTAAAAATCCACCAGGAATCATGGTAGTTATGGTCCAAGACAAAGCGGCACCTTTTCATGGACCAGTCGGTTTATATGCCAAAGCTACTGGGAATAGTGCCGCTGCCACATCACGTGACTTGTCAACTGACTTAATCGTCATTCATGAGTCGTAGATGCTGACCAATCATAGCTCGCCATATTTTTGTCTCTCTCTTTGACTGCTGTTGCCTTTGTACTAGCATAGAGTGCATCGTGAAGTATTTTTGAGATAATAGAAAGTACATTGTGTGACTTCACTTTTTGACTTAGCCTTTCGCTGAGCCAATTCGCTGAGTGAAACCTAAAGCTGAACGTTAAAGTCCGTACTTAGACCAGAGTTCAACTAAACTTTGGTCTAAGTAAGTACTTAGACCTGACTTTTTGGACTTAGACTTTCGCTGAGCGGTAACTTCAGACTTAAAGCAAAGTTTTGGCTCAGCGAAATCACTTCACTTTTAGGCTAAACTCTGTACTTAGACCGAACTTTAGCTCAGCAAAAGACTCAGTCAAAAGGTGAAGTGACCCATTGTTGCATTCATGTTGCGCAGATTCCACTTGATACCAACCAATTATTTACAACATCTCATCTGTGTGTGTATGGCAGGCGGAATCAACTTATGCTCGTAAATAGAGCTATCGCTAATTCAAATTAGTGATGTCACTATTTCGAATTAGTGATATCACTATTTATGAGTAAAAGTTGGTTTAGCCTACCATACAGTGAGGCAGTCGGCTTTTTGTCACGTGTCAGTTGTCGGTGTTTTTGTACTGGTCAGTTTTACTTACTTATACAACAATCTGCTCTGCTTATTGTGCTCTGTCTGTCCGTCTGTCTGTCTGTTTGTTTGTCTGTTTGTTTATTTCAGTTGTTGCTCTGATATCTCGCCACTGATCTCGGTTGCACGGCCGCCTCTGACTTATTTGCTTATTTATTACTCGCGGACATTCCATGCGTCATGCTATAACCACGTTGTAACCACGCTCATTATTATTCACGCGCTGTCCCAGAAACTGACAACACGGCTGCTGATGTTTTCTTATCGTCATTTGTTTTACTGCGGGGAATTTGGGGCCAGAAGTTTTTACAACAATGCTGTCAGCACTGTAAGGGGATGTCAGACGATCGATAAAGTTGTCCGATCTTGTCTGCCAATGAAGTCGGCTACCAAAAAATCTGTCATCTGTCATGCAAAAATTGGCCGATTTTGTTGGCCGATAAAGTCGTCTGATGTTATCATCCAACGTAGAACGCGTTCTATTCTCAACGATGAAATCGGCCAACTTTTCTGATAGCAATTACCATGGTGATTCTTTACAGTGGGAGATGAATATTTGGAAGTGGACCATGAAACAAGTCTGTCGTTTAACTGCTGTCGTCTTGCTAACATTCTGTCGACATTTTGGTGCTATGAAGTTTACTTATAAACTGTCCAAGTGGGTTATAAAGTCAGTAACAAAATCTCCGAGCGTATGACGTGACAACAGCGTCAAGTTGTGCCTATTATTGTTCAAATTGTTCACATATTAGTTGGCCTCAAAATTAGCAGTAGTTGCCATGGTTCCTACGGTCATGGAAAGTCATGGAATTTTAGCAAGTCATGGAAAGTCATGGAAAATGGAGAGAGTCATGGAAAAGTCATGGAATTTTAACCATTTATTTTCCGAAAAAAATTCTTGAGCTGCAAAAATAAACAAGACCGGTGGAAAATCTCGCGTATGGCAAAAAAATGCAACCAAAATGCGCCATTTTCGGGCAAAAATCTCAAAAATTTTCTGGGGAGTGGGCACAGCCCCCTCCCCAGATCCTACCCCCACTGGGGAGGGAAATACCCCTGACCAGACCGCTCAGGCGCTCACCCTCGGTATATATTTGTGCACCTACTTTTTGGTTTTTTGGGGGCATTGCACGTATAAAAGTAGTCATGGAAAAGCATTAATTTGGTCTGGAAAAGTCATGGAAATTGATTTCAGCAAAGTAGTAGGAACCATGAGTTGCGAAATAACGAGGAAGCACTGTTGCGGTCAGTTTTTGGGCCATCCTGTCTACAGTTCTCAGAATATTGGCAGAATGCCAGCATTTGTTGCGTGTATGGAATGAAATTATTCAGATATTTGACAGTTATTTATGTTTTTTCTTCTTCTGTGTATTCATCTTTTATTGTAATTTATTACGTTGAACAGATGTTGAAATACATGGATCATTATTTATACCGTTGTGTGTCTTTTGAGTCATGAGTTTTTACGCGCGTATACTAGCTATCGTAATACTGTTTGTCTGTCTGTCTGTCTGTCACGACCCGGTACCGATTTAAGCCCAGATAAAATGGACATTCCGGGTTTTTACCGTATGCATGATAGCCTAGCGTCTCTAGTTTCTTGCAAGCAAATTTCGTGCCGCTGGGTGAGGAGATTACCCTCGAACGACGGCATCAAAGAGGGCTGCCCCTAAGAAATTGTTATTTTGCCGGTATATTTAACTATTGTCTTGTTTTGCACTATATATACAATAACCATAACAACATCCAATCTCCACTGTGGTCCAGAAAAAGTGCCACTTTATTTTCCACTATTAAGTTCTGTGTTTCTTGATGAATTATAGCATTTCTTGTACCAATGGAAACAGGAATGAACGCGCTACATTTTGCTTACTTAGTGGTTCTTAATCAGTTGATGACGTCATAACTGCGTCACATAGAACGTCACCAAAGTTAGCTTTAGCTCATGCTTTAGCTCGAATGAAACATGCGCAGTTTGATGATTTTCATTGAAAACCTGTGGGAATCTAAAGCATTTTTTGCTAGAATATTGCTAAAGGAATTCCTTAACAAGGGGGACATTTTGAAAACTTCATAGATCACCAAGCCTTACTCAAGGCTAAGTACTGTCCGCGGGTAGCCGCAGTATCACGCACACAAGCAGCAACAAAAAAAACCCACGTGACCTAGACTTTCATCGATGACCTTGACATTCAGTGGGTTTCTAGAGGTTGTCGAGGTACATGTTCGTGCAAAACTTCATCAAGCTGCGTGCAGCGGTTCATGAGTTATCGTGCTAACAGAGAGAAGACAACTCCGACGAAATGCTAAGCTGGCGTCAATTTGAAGGGCACCTGCTGGGCTAAATGGCCGCCGGGCAAGATTCAGTAGTAGGCCTACGCAATTATAGAAGTAGACAGTGCAACATTGGCTGTAGCGTTGTGCAATACCTGAAATTGGAATCACAATATAAACGATACCGTCTCAGGTATCGCGATACTTAATTGACTACCGCGATGCCGGAACTTCAAATTAGTCTAGTTAATTTTGTTTGGCCTCGGGGTCAGAATGGTATTTACAAGACTTCATTTCTTAACAGATGTTTGTTTAGTATACTTCAGTTTTTTTAGTACTTGTTCTGTAATTCTCTGGTGTTTTATTTCTGATTTGCTTTATCCAGCATTGATGTACGTTTGTTGCATCTTGATAAACGAGTCAGTCGTTCTCGCGTTATCCATCGTGCCTTCAGTGCACTCGCCCTGCCGTCCTAATCGAGTTATCGTCGTTGAACTAACTGACCATACCGTACTTGTGTGCGCAGTTATGACAGAACGCTGATGTGCAAACGCTATCCAAATTTCCTTTACCGTGACTTGATTTCCTCATTGCAATGTGCAGTCGTTGCCAACAGTAGAGTGATTCAAACTGCATGGTATCGACTATCGTCGTCTCACGATCAGAGCATGTGAGCGGAGCGTGAGCGGAGCGGAAAACGGAGCGGAGCGGGCGGAAAACGGCATGAGCGGGAGCGGAGCGGTGAGCGGGTGTTGAAAAAAATCATTTGAGCGGGAGCG
>Ga0056124_1000957_pt1 | contig 10189 bp, 10 predicted proteins | sample WorMetHEROISLAND_2_FD_70069 | JGI IMG/M metagenome (GOLD analysis project Ga0056124, IMG submission 70069) | Marine gutless worms symbiont microbial communities from Max Planck institute for Marine Microbiology, Germany - Olavius sp. 4 HERON ISLAND | ecosystem: Host-associated > Annelida >... | reverse complement strand
GGTCTATCTTGAATGGTTTCGGCGCAATTCATTCTTAAAATGTGTATTGCAGCCTAAAATCGCTAAAAATTCACTAAAAACCCCTATTTTTGGAGTACAAGGTTTTCAAGTACCCCTGGAAAGCTCGTCAGCAGGGCATGTTATGATGTACAGCAAGTCTCTGTCTATCTGCAACCGTTCTCTTGCTAGATTGGATGACAGTAGCAGAAACCGCACGTTTTGAAGGGGGTACCCAAATTTGATATGCTCATACGGAGGACCCCTTCAACCTAGGAGGTCGAACCTTACGCCGTTGAAATCTACGTTTAATGCTGAACATTTCGTACGCAGGTTGTCCTGGTCTATCTTGAATGGTTGCATGCAATTCATTCTTAAAATGTGTAATCAGCCTAAAATCGCTAAAAATTCACTAAAAACGCCTATTTTTGGTTTTCAAGGTCGTTTAAGGTCATCGATGTTGGCACCACTGGAAAGCTCATCGGCAGTGCTTGTTATGATAAGCAGCATGTCTGTGTCTATCTGCAACCGTTTTCACGCTAGATGAGCCAATGGTGGTAAAGTAGTGATTTCTAAATGGGGGGGTACCCCTCTTTGATGCCCTCATTCGAGGGGAATCTCCTCACCCAGTGGCACCAAATTATCTCATAAGAAACTAGAGATTCTAGGCTATCATACGCTGACTGAAGACCCGGAGTCTCTATCTGACCTGGCCTTGAAATCCGTACCGGCTCGTGACAGACAGACAGACAGAATTCCCATAGCTAATACGTGCTGTCAGCAGTACCTGTCGGTGCAGCTGTGGTGCGTAATAATGTTAACTCATTATACGAAACATATTGCTTTGCTATTGTTTTATATAAAAGTGCACACAGCATCAGTATTTAAAGTCTTAAGTGGCAGAGACTGGCTAAAACTGTTCATGTAGTTATGGTTGTGGAAGCTTTTCAAATAATGCATCAGCTTTACTGCTGTAGCTTCAATCTTAAAGCTTTAGCACTGATTTCTGAGGTGATTCTTCATAATGTAGTTGAGATTGTTATTGTATGGATTTTGGATGCAGGGCGCTTTTAGTACTATAGGGCGCTTTTGCTAGTACTAAATTCTGTTGTGTGGTAACAGCTTGACATTTGCCTCATTGGTAGTGACTGAATACTGAATCGTGCTGGCCAAGTGTTATGACTCCACACCATCCTTAGTACATGATCAAAATTCTAGCCATTGTGTTTTTCTATGTTGTTTTGTGGTATTGTATTTGTTCGTAATGTAATGTATTTTGTATTTCTTGTGTATGATAACTGTTACAAGTTGATGTATTTTTGTAGCCGGACACGTATGCTGTTTGTGCTACATGTAATCGGCTGAGTACTGATCTGCATGTATGTGACACGTGTGGCACCACGCTGTCAGATGACAACGCTGCCCACTGCTATAGTGCTGAACCAAAGCGTTCTTGCCCTGACACTCGTCCCACTGACAGCTCGTCAGTCCAGTGCAATGGTGTTGCCGCCTCAAACACTAATGGTGCTACGGTGGTTTCTACAGCGTCGCCATCGTCGTCAGATAGTTCGGTCCGTCCTCAGGCGCTGTACGTGAACGTAAACAATCAAGCGTATCCGGTGATTGGCGTGGCAACCACGTCGGCTCAGAGCCGGCCGCCAGTTTCCGCCAGCACCCACGTCAACAGTTCTCTCTCATATCCAAATACCGCGAGCGTATTTGCCAGCACAAGTCATGCATCATCGGCCGCTGCAACTCGTGCCATACTCCAGTCTACGCAGTCGGGCAGCAGTCAGCCACGGCCTTCTGCTGTCATTGCTTCAGTGACAGTCAGCCAGAATACACCAGTGCTGACGTACAACCTACAGTCGCCGACCCAGTCCTTCGTGTCAAACGTTCCGCGACTTCCAGTGACCACAACCCCACACATTCCAGTGACCGCAGCGCCAAACGTTTCAGTCCAGGCACCAAAGACTGTTGTACCGGGGGCGCCACCGTCGTCGGCATCGTCATCATACGTCTTCCAGGTGAACGCTGTTCAGATACGACTCGGCACCAAGAAGTTTAAGCCTCTGACGGCTGTGACATTCAAGGACGATGGAGTTCTCTTCACGTTGTCTGGTATGTGAGTAGTGAATTAATTTCATTCAGTTGTGGGAAATTGGTGATTTTGACCTTTCTGATTCATTTGTACATTCAGACATTGTTGCAGAAGGAATTGTCTTAGTCAGTATGTTTTTATTATTTGTTGCTGTTGTATGGACATGTAGCATTGTGTGCAGCTGTAACCGACACTAACATGCTGCTTGCATTGGGATAGGGCTGAGAGCAGTCATTAGTTAATGTACTAGTCTAAATACTAGTTTCTGTTAGTGGCCTGTTAGACTGTTGTATGTAAAACAACTTGGTAGACCAGATGCCACATTGCCAACAACCACACTCAGACTTTGATAGGCTGTAGTGTCCATATGTATTCCATAAATGATCTCCAAATAAGGAAACAGGGACATGACATGTGCATGGATTGTATATGTAACGCTTTCTGTTAGGTGACGAAAAGTGCAACTTTTCTCACTTTCATCGTTCGTGCTGTTTGCTGCTTCGCAGGCCTACTGTAGCATTGTTTTCGTAGTAGGGTTTGAGGACATCCAGCCAGGCTGTAGAATCACGCTTCAAAAATCAGTTTTTCCCTAATTAAGTAAGTAATTTTTATTATCAGGTGTTGAAACCTTAGGTACAGGTTGATGCAGTCTAGCAGTGTTGCATTGACTAAGCCTTCCGCCACTTGTCAGTGGTCATTTCACACTTTATGACTGAGTGCATTTTCACTGGCCCTTAAGGCAATAAGTAAGAGACATTTATGGCTTTCTAATCTGATATTGGTACCATAAATTTGGGATTTGTGTGCCTGTATCAAATACTGTTAAGTGTGTTTGTTCTAGGTTACTCGTATGCACCAGTGCTGCTGAATGCACGAGCAATTATAAAGTGCAAGGCTAATCTCAACACATTCAGTTTTCCTGTCATCTTTTTGTTCCTCGAAGGCTCGTGTATGCGCCAGATACGCAACATATTCGGACTAACTAGCAATGATTTTTCTCCAACTAGTAATGGTAAAGCATATTTCTCAACTTCTGAAGACACTGATGTACCGTTTTGTTGAATATTGTGTGTTTTTTTAATATGTAATATGTCAACAGTCAACATCTGCTCAGCTGTGGCGATATTTTATTTGCATTAAGAGGTCAGTGGTTGGGTGACATGTGCCGGTTGGACATCGGGCTTCTTGTAACTGCATCGCCAATTCGAACACATTCACTTTTGAGGGATCTGGCCTAACCAGAGAGAGAGCGAGAGAGATTATTTTTATGTACCAGGTAACAAGAATCATTTTTAGACAACTTCAAATTGCATGAACTATCAACATTTCTGCATATATTTTAATATTTTCATTCAAACCGGAGACTGTGTTCGATTTTTTGTTCTAAGTTAACGCTCATTCATTTAATTGTGTTTTTTGAGTTTGTAGTGACAGAATCTAACGTGAATGATGTATGTTGCAGTGGAAATGAAGCGATCCATCGCTATATTTCCAATCTATGCTGCGGAAGGAAAGTCACAGTATCAGGTCGTCGTGTATTCAGTTCGTCAGTGTTTTGACTTGATGCTTCGTCGATATCCGCGCAACACGAAAATCCTTGAGGAGATAACGAACGACCAAGCTCTCGATATTCTTCTTGAGCAGAGTGACGGCAGCCCAGGAGATGGTCGGAATTCCCCCAACATTCCAGTGTCAACTACCAGAACCAGTGGCAGTGCTGCTGCCGTTAGCAGCCCGGTAGTGACATCTGCTGGACAGAGTGGGCCAGCGTCAGCAATAACTCAGCCACCACAAGCTCCTGGTAGTAGGTGAGTTGCTCACTTGTTCTTTGAGCTATTACTTTATTGCAGTAATTCACGGTTTTGCGGATGGCCACAGCTGGCCTGCAAGCAGTGTATAAGCCTGGCCTGCTAACAATTGGTGATGTAAAACGAGCAAAGATGTCAGCCCATGCTGACACACTGTGCAACTGTCCACCCAGCTATACATTGTACTTCAACCCTAATCATGACCTGACATTTTGAACTGGAAATTGGTGCACCAGTTACTTCTGCTGTAGGGGACATTCACACCAGTTTTGGTTTTTCTGTGCCTTTTTGTTTTCGAGCCCATACAGGACGGATGGAGAGGCAGGCTAATAGGATGGTCGAGTAATATTATAATATTGAATTGATATTATAAATTACTGTTTAGAACTAACATTTCCTTTGTCTTCTTATAGCAGTGGAGAAGGATGTCAGGCAGTGCTGGCATTTAGGTAGTCAGCAGATACTAGTCTTCAATCTTCATGTGCATTATCATTGCCAATTCAGTACTTTGAAAATGTGGCTTGGCTTTACTTATGAATGTAGGTGACAAAATGTTAGACAAATTTGAAGACTTGGTGTGAATGCGTAAACACCGTATTATGCCTATTTGTAGTAAAAGGGTTGTCCAATAAGACATACTAGACATTTTGCATTATTGCAGGGAAATAGGTCTATTTCTATTACGGTATGCATATGCATTTTTTGTTTGACTGAGAGAGAACAAAAACTTAGTTGTATGCTGTAGTTTTGAGACATGCACAGAGTACATATGTGCAAGCTGTGTACACATGTGCATTATAAGCAATGGTTTATTTGCAGGCTGCAGGTTAATACTGGTACTGTTGTGACAAGCTCAGCTGCTGCAGTGGCATCTGCTGCTCGGGGTGCTACAATGACTCATGTATGTAGAAAAAACTCAATTAACTACTTGTCTAGTTTATAGCATTATTAAGACTGGCAAGTTATGTTTGTTCTGTGCATTATTGTCTGGCATTATTGCCTAACAGAGACAACCATCAGCAGAAGTTCAGCTGAATAATCGGTACTCATTCGGTGACGACAGCCAAATATTTGGCTTTGGCCGAATAGTACAATCTGACCTTCAGCCCATCTCTAATCTGAGCTGCTTACTGTATTTACTGCATTTTCAAATACGAGGAAACATGTTGAGGAAGATTAGTCGCTAAACCAGTCGTCGAGTACCTGACAAAAATACAGTCCGCTAGTCACAATAAATGCGATATGTGCTTTCTGACAGTTGTAGCATTGGTATAATTAAGTTGTGTAATGAATATGTGTTATTTGTATAACTAATGTGCAAATGTGGTAGTTGTCTGTGTTTAGGTGAGCCGGCCGCAAGCGGCTGCTCCTGTCCTGCAGATCCCCACTGATCAGACACGCTGGCAGGCAATGCAGAAGGGTCTTATACCTGGTGGTGTGTACCATGTCATGATGCCAGATGGCGGCCGTCAGTACTGTCTGTGGAATGGCAAACAGCTCGTACCTTGTGAGTTTGCTTTCTTCTCCGTGCATTTCAGTATTGCATTCGTACAGAGTCTGGAAAATCCTGGAAAGCCACAAAAGTTGATAGTTAAATTTCCCAGATCTGTAAACTCCTGGGAAAATATTATGAAATTTGGAATTTTGCCAAGCAGTTATAGACAGTGTCATACAATCGATATCATCGGCCGGGTCGGCAGTTTTGTCGTCCCTTTGCCTTATTTTGTTGGTGAACTAAACCCCACCCAGAAAATTGGCCATTTTTGTCGGAGAACACTGCATTTGAGTTCTGGAATTGCGCTTTTTTGGGTCCTGGAAAGTCGTGGAAAACTGTTGGCAACCTTGATTGTTATATGTGCATGGCCATTAGTTGCGTGAGCCAAGGAAATGTGATATTTCAGATGCTTTTACTTGTGTGTAACTGCACCATTTATAACCTTTATTCTTTATTTCTGAACACAGGGAGACACCCATTCTTGATACATGTGATTCAATAACGTAATCTCTTCTGGTGTCTCTAGTATGGATTACTAGTCATGACTGTGCTTCGTTTATAACAATATGCTCAAAATCACAGTCGTTATTCCTAGATATCTCATGTGATTGTATAACTGTATATGAGATCCATTAAAGGTGTGGTGGAGTTATCTAGTGGTCAGCACATTGTCCTATCAATATCAGGCCTAATTAGTACCTGGATGTGCAACTGCCTGTGAACAGGTAAACCACCTTGATTTATAACCAACTGCCCAGGTCAGCTCAGCCTTCCATCCCTTTCAGCACCTGCTTGCCTGGCTGGGGTTAAGGTGGGGTGCATTGCGTTCACCTGTGTCGGGTGGCAGGTAACACAGTGTGATCCCATATGGCAGGTGACACTCTGTAGCTCTGATATGTGTTTTCTGTGAAGAGCTATATGCACCTTTTTACCGCTTTTCAACCCTTGAAGGGTTAAAGGATGCATATAAAAAATCAGTCGCTCATTGTCATGTTGCGTTACGTTGTTGTAGGTTTGGTGCAGAACACTGAGGTGCAGCTGGGCTGCATGAAGCTGAGAATAGGATCAATGCTGGCACAGTGTGTTGGACAAGTCCGCGTCCGTGCTGATCAGGGCTGTGGAATATTTTTCACCGTCAAACGTATGTCACGTGCAGTTTTATATTCGATACATTTCTTACAGTTAGGCTCTTACTTAGTGGACAGTGTAGTGAACATCTGTCATCGTAAGATATTTTTGTGTTTTTACTGCATGATGCTCGGCATAGATGGATGTGTGATCATAGGAAATGGAGTCTGCAGCAGTCACTAATACAGTCATAAATAAACTGTTTCTAGTACTACGTATTCAAGTGATTTAAGGATATTATTAGACATTTGTGACAGTAGTGTAAATGTTGACCGAGTGCTTTGAATCACTGAATGTGGATAGTGTTACAGCGGTGATAACTAGCGATGCATCGGCTGTTAACCAGTGATCAATATAGTCCAATTTTCAGTTTACATAATTAAATCGGCATCGGCCAATTGTTAGCCAATGCCAATTATTTGCCAATTTTGTACTGTTTTACTGTTTTAGTCAGTATATGAGACCAGCCCCACTGAATAGACGCTCACTTGGCAGATTGTTAGGTGCCGATAATCAGCCAATGCCTTATTGGTGCTGTGCATCTGAAACATATGTTTCATCGTGGTCCAGAGTGTATTGTGCGAGTGTAGCAAAGCACGATAAACTCTAGACCGTGTTGAAATGTACTTATTTTATGACTGATCAACGGTGTGCTCTGCCTGGGATGTGCGTGTTATAAGCGGACTCAAGATGCGTGAGTGAGATTATGGGCGGTTATACGCCTGCAGACTCTGTAGTGAGAGATGGGAGGACAAAGTTGATCATGAAACAAGTAATAATACATAGCCATAATGCTATTCTAGTTACATGAATTATTTCACATCATACAGGGAATACAGTTCACTGTACAATATGCGTTGCCTTTTACTTTGTGGACAGCTTGATATGATTTTTGTTGTGTATTAAATTGTTCAGATGACATCTGTGGCAGTCAGGAGATCTCGCTTGTCCCCGACGAGATAAGTACATGTCAGATTTGCTTTGGATCAATTCCGGTCGTTTTTATCATGCTCAATGCTGCCGGAGCCAAGAGTTTGCGGATGCGACTGAAACTCTCGGCAAACTCGGACCCAACGTATAATCCTATAGGCTCAGGTAACGACTGTGAGGAGTAATTGGCAGTTTTGAACTGTTCAAGTTAAGTAGAACAGAATTGCTGTGAAAACGTGTGAGTTTCAAATTTGTAATTGTATTTTCAGTTCATTCAGAATTTAATTCTGATTGTGACTCTCATGTATAATCGTGTCAGAACAGCAAAATAGGAACCAACTCGTTATTAGCAACACTCTGTATCATCACATCTCATCGCCAAATTATATCTCAAATGATGTAAATTTCTGTCCCAATTGGTTCCTATTTTGCTGTTCTATACACCAGGAGTTAGCTGATGAGTGAAAACACAGACAGATGGATGCTGTCAGCAGTGATAGTAAGCATTTTAATGATTTGTCTCGCGTTTGTGTTGTTCAGCAGTGTACCGACGCTATATCATCCTCTTCCTCAACAGTTTGAACCGGGACCAGGAAGATGCTCTGAAGCAGATGAAATTTACACGAACTGGTGATGTGTCGTCGGCACTGTTTGACACAATAGACGTCTCGCGAGGCCTAATCGCCTTGGCCCAGATTAAGCTGGATACAGTCAGTAAGTGATGTGTGCATTGTGTTTCAGCCTGATCGTATTTTGCATTGCACCAGGCATGTAACAAATCGAAACTAAATCTTGTTATGCTTACTGCTGGACTTTTATCTCTCCCCTGTTTGTAAACGGAAAATTGTGCTCCATGGGAAGTGGGCATTGCTTGTTTCTGTCAGTCTGTGTGGTACAGATAAATATTTTTGCTTCTTCAGTACTGGATTTAAATGCTGTATGGTGCAGAAAATTCCAGCAAGTCCCCAACACAAGAAATAGCCTTCAGTATCTTCAAACTCTCAATATGGACAGTTTTGTACATTATTGCCTAACAACGTAATACCAACCACTAATGCCCAAAAACAGTTTCAACTTTCCCCAACTAGCCGTACTCTTTAAATAACTGGAAAACGTTGCTAAAATTTGCCCTTTCCAACACCGTAGGATGTAATGTGATGATTGGACTGCTTGGCTTGGTATGTCAAAACCCGAGGGCATGGTGTTATATGCCACTTAGTTTGTGTATACCTAAAATAACGTTATCGTTATCCAATATCTTAACAAAAGGTTTTGGTGGTTTTTTGGTCCTTTGAAGTTTGGTGGATTAAAGAAGGTAGGTACATTGTAGGAATGGTGTGAGTACAGAATGCCTATGAATGTTTATCTTTCAGATCCAACAGCTGTTGCGCAGTATCTGAAGAATAAAGGTCTCACTGGAGTTCAGGGCTTTGTAAGTTTGTCTCTTGTGCTTACCTACAATACTTGGCTTATTTGGTTAGTTGTGTGTTATCTATACGATACGATAGGTGATTTGCACTGGAAAACTGACAGGCAAGCTGCCAGTTTAATCTAGCACATAAACTAAAAAAACTAAAAATGTTTTAAATGGAACTAAAAAGGTAAAAAATAAAAAGGAAGAAACCGACAGTTATGGGAGAGATGAGAGATCTTAGGCAGAAAAACTAAAATGGAAGGAAATAATAAAAAAAACTGAAAACAAGAGAAAAAACCGTAAAGCAGTCCGGGTATCCGTGATGGCCAGTGGTTTAATAAACGTTCCGTTGCTTGTACCCATCCCGTGTGTGGTTAGTGATTGGGCCAGTCTTTGGGAATTCAGTTAACAGTCAAAACTGCTATTAAGCAAGGCTGCCATTGCTGTCTGGTGTGGTTATATTCTCACCACGTTGTCCTGCTGTGAGTCCTCGTGTAGCCCTGGCATCTTGTTTGAATGTCTGGTAGCAGATCATCACTGAGAATGTGCTAATGACTCTTCACCTTTGTCATTCTTTCCAATTCTCGATATGCCAACGGAAACTGTGAAATCTCTGAATTCCTTACAGCATCACTCCAGCATGCATGAATGAAATGCTAGTAGTGTTTTGACTTACGCGGTTACGCCGCATATTTATGTAATTTTCATTAGAAATATTGAGAAACGTTGCATTTGGCTTTTGCCAGTGCTTTGCTGGTATCTCTCCCCTATCAAAGTTCATGGTGCTGTTTTCCCTCGTGGAATATGTAATGATGGCCAGTATCAAATAATATACTGCTTAGTGATAGTGCCACTCGTCGATGACTTGCCTTATTGTTTAGCTGGCATCCAAACAACCAGGGACTAGTTATGAGCAGGATTAACCTGTTTGATGTACCCGTATTTTTCTGTTGTGTGTTCTATCGTTCAGGATAAGCTGATGAACGAAGTTGCATCATCGACAGCCGGTGAAGCACCTGCCGATGATGATGATGACGATGTGATAATGACTCAGGAAGAGGTCGGCATGAAGTGTCCCTACACGCAGCAAGTTATGAAGTTCCCGATGCGCAACAAGATCTGTGGACACAACTACGAGAGAGATGCCATCAAGGAGTTCATCCTCCGTAAGAAGGGCAATGCTAAGTGAGTAGTAAAGACCGTCGCAGAATTTTCGTCTTACAGCAACTGTTTAGATAACGAGTTATTTTGTGAAGGAGTATCCATCAGAGTATCATGACTCCGATCTCTAACTTTTTCACTACAATATATTCTTC
>Ga0056124_1000956_pt1 | contig 10202 bp, 4 predicted proteins | sample WorMetHEROISLAND_2_FD_70069 | JGI IMG/M metagenome (GOLD analysis project Ga0056124, IMG submission 70069) | Marine gutless worms symbiont microbial communities from Max Planck institute for Marine Microbiology, Germany - Olavius sp. 4 HERON ISLAND | ecosystem: Host-associated > Annelida >... | reverse complement strand
TGAGGAAAACTGTGGGCAAACGAATGACAAAAATGGGCCAAAAATTGATAAAAATTGCGCAAAATCGCGTTGTTTTTGTACATTTTCCGTATTTGTTCTCTTAAAATTCTCTACTGGACAGAAAACCGTGTGCATGATTGGTCAGAGTCTGCAAAGTGAGTTATCCCCAAAATAACTAGCTGGAAGTTGAGGGGGGGGGCACGTGCCCCAGTGCCCCATAGCTGGCGACGCCAATGGCTGACAGTGAAGATTTTGTGATCCTAGCTTGCCTCATTTTGATAGAATCGCAGAGTGTGGCAGATGGACGGACACACGCATGCACACAGATAGACGCCTCTGTCATAGCTAACACAGTGCATCTACGTAGCAGCCAGTGATGTAGTCCTCGAGGCAGCTGCCTTGCCTCGAGACCGCCTCGAGGCAGTTTTCCCGCTAGCAGCCTATGCTGATGCCCTGTATAAGTGTATTGACTTTTATGCAGTATTTTCCTGACTGTTTTTAGTGAGTTATTACTTACTAGATGGTTAATTAGTTCAGTTTGCTTGGCTATGGTTAAGGCAGGGCACGTTTACCTGTGTCAGGTGGCAGGTAACACGGTGTGATCTCATATGACAGATGGCGCTTTGTAGCTTTGAGAAGGGTTCACACCTTTAGCATATATTCGACTGTTGCTAATTATTAATGTTGCTGTTACCTGGTGTAATTGCAGGTGTCGTTATTACGGCCGTGGGATGAGGTTGATGCTGCTCGTGAAGCAGAGAATAAACCTAAAACAAAGTAAGTAAACGATTTCACAGTGTTAATTATTGTCAGTTTCTCAAGTCAAGGTTTCTAGTTCTACACTTTGCTTCAGTTTCATTTTCTCTTCCAAAGAACTCGCTGACTGATTTTACTGTTCGTTTTAATGCATTTTGAATGCTTGTGTTCTTGAATAAATTGATGATGATGATGATGATGATGATGATCGTGTGGTTATTGAGTGAGGTGTGTGGTTATTACATCTAGAAAAGACCTGTCGATAGCCCAGCGAGAGTGGAAGAAGAAGAAAGCGCAGAAGAAAGCCCAGCGTCTCAAGCAGATGGAAGACGAGCGGGAACAAGACAAGAACAAATGGGTCCAGTTCAACGCTAAAGTCTGTCATTGCCTTTTCTTGCACAATATTATTACTGTTATTATTTGTTATTATGATCCGCTGATGGTTGTGTTTCATGTGTGTCTGTCTGTCTCTTTGCAAGAGCACTCAAAAAGTTATGAATCGATTATGATGAATTTTTTTGCCTGAGAGGGACGTGGCCCAAGGTACAGTCATTCAGATTTTGGCAGCAGTCTGGTTCCAGGGTTTCAGGTTGGGATGACAAGTGATATCCAGGAATTTGTTTATATATTTTCGTAGAATTAGGTATGGAAGCAGTCAGCTGATGGTTATAAAGAAATATATTATTCACTGATGTAGGCACTGTTTGGTGGGCAATGAAAGGAGGTGGCCTGTAAAATTCTGCTGCAGAAATTTCAGTAGATTTAGTCTGGAGTGGTTGTTGGGTCTTGTACTTACTTTGCTTACTGTTCCTTCCAGTGAACGTTTTATCTCTGATTTTTAAATCGGGACATATCTTTAGGTTTTGTCTTGTTTTAAGCTTTTTTTTGTAAACAGCTGGTCGTTTTCGTAAGTGGTTATTATTTGATTGATTAATTGTTTTACTTTGCAAATGCCTTCTTCCACTTTGACATCCATGTCTTCCTCACTTCGTTTTGCTGTAGATATAGTTGCTCTAGGATAACTAAATTGAGTGATTTTACAGTTATGTAGCCTAGCATATTGTATTATTGTAACACGGTGGGATGAGCCTGGTGAGATTGAGAGCTATCTGGATAACTAACCACGCTCCTTCAGGCTTTGACACTGTTGGTTGGGTCATCTGACCTGTAAAAACATTGTCTCCGAAATGACCTAAACTGTGTCGAGTGGCACGTTAAACCTTGCTCAAACAAATCTGCATCGGCCTTCTCTCCATTGGTTCAGGAAGCCATGCATTCGCCACGAGTGAGTTCTGGATACTTCATCCGGTGGGACAGCGCCATGAACAGACGTTATTGTATGCGTTTGTGAAGGTGTTTGCAAAGACGACCAAAGGCCGGGTGCGCAAGAGCATCTTTGCTACGCCGGACACTAACACAGGCCGTGTTGGTATCGGCACTTGTGGAGTCAGCGGACGACCCATGACCAAGTTCACTTACATGGAGAAGTGGAAGAAATGACCATTAGTCACAGCTGTCTTTGATTGAACTCATATGTTGAAGCAGTAACTAATAAACGACAAGGATTTGTTAAATTGCAGTTTTTGTTTACTGATTTGTCAACGCTTTGATGAACCTAGACTAGGGGCCCTTAGTATTGGGGTCAGCCTTCCATAGCCAAGTGCCACCATAGCCACAGGTAGATCACGATTTGGGTCCACCATAGCCAAAGATGCAATTTATCCCTATTTATGCCATCTATGGTCATTGTCACAGTCAAAGGTTGTGCCACAGTAATTATATTTGTGTGGCATCTTGTGTCATAGCTGTGACTATGACAGCTTGTGAGAAAAAAGCCGGTTGTTTATAACTAACAGTAATTAACTAAAACATTAATTTATGTAGGATGCTACTGAAGTTGTAAGAAGTGACATGATAGTATAGTTATGTCATAGCTGTGACTATCAAAAATACAATAATGAAATTGAAGATTACAAATTAAGAAGTAAAGAAAAAGTTTTACAAATAAAACAAAAAACGTCTATTACGATTAACTTTGCTATGTGGAAATTAAGATGGACCGGTAAATCATCTCGTGTACGTATGTTTAAGTGAAGGACTGTATCCTAATTAAGATACTAGCTGGAATATGATTACTATCCCTTACGCTATCCTAGGATGACCAACCTGACCCCTGGCTATGGTGGCCCTTGGCTATGGCGGGCATTGGCAAGGCATAGGAAATAGGGATAAATTCCATTTTTGGCTATGGTGGACCCAAACCGTGATCTAAGTGTGGCTATGATTGCCTTTGGCTATGGTGGACTGGAACCTTCGATACCAACTTCCTCATATCAATGACAATATTTTTGCCTTAGCAACATCTAACAGTAAATGGGAGTCATTCCAAGGAAGGCAACAGTGGATGCTGAAACGTCAACAAATCAGCAAATAAAGCTTGTAATTTGGTGATTTTTTTGAGTTTATTAGTTATCAGAACGGTTTTATGTGTGTGTCATTTGTTTGACAGTCTATGGAACAGTCATCAGTGACTTGTTACAATACATGTAATAGAAAGTATTTTATAGACCGCAAGGTGGACTGTCGAATAACACCAAAGGGAAGTGTTACTTCTACCCCTGGATTATTATCTATAGCAGAGTCTCCCACGTGGAAAGCATGCTAAACTTATTACTTCCTGTAGTTGCCAGTTAGATTCGGTTGTTCTGATTAATTCCAGTATTTGTGACATAGTGTTTGATCTTTTCATCTGTAGTTATGGACTGAATTCTGTCATTTTCTCCATCAGGTCAAAAGTGTCTCAATTATGGGAAAATTCTGTACAATTCATTACTTGGACCCTGTAGTCTGTTACTCGCGACCTTTCGATCACGAGCCAACGCCCTACCCACTGAGCCACCGAGCCACCCCATTGTAATGTGGTATTAATAAATTTGCAGGAATATGCATTGCCTCTTTGATTGTCTATTAACCGCTGGTTTTATGCCCTATGTTGTCATTGTCAAGGTTGTGCCACAGTAATTATATTTGTATGGCATCTTGTGAGAAAATTTAATTATGTAGGATGCTACATAAATTAATGTTTTAATGAAATTGAAGATTACAAATTGAGAAGTAAGGAAAAAGTTTTACAACGTCTATTACGACTAACTTCGCTATGTGGAAATTAAGATAGACCTGTAAATCATCTCGTGTACGTATGTTTAAGTGAATGACTGTATCCTAATAGAGATACTAGCTGGAATATGATTACTGACTAATTTACGGCGCTGAAGTAATGCGTTTGTCATTTAGCATAAAACATTTTGAGTACACAGTTAAGTAGTAAATGTCCACATTTGTAAAATTTGGGCAAGTTTATTTTCATGAGTAAAGTTTTTTTTGGTTCCGGGGTGATTATGACGTTCCATCAGAGTAGAGTGCGTCAGTAATAAATAATAATTCTGGTTTATCCGGTTTATAAACAGATGCAAATTACTGACTTTTTGTACATGACATTGTGAATGATTGGGAATTTGTATCATGCGCATTCACGTATGTTATGTGCATCAAACTACTACTTACTTAATTAGGTATTTATCGCGCGTTTTTCTCCGCAGCAGGTGCGACGGTTTCCTTACTTATTTACTGAATTGTTGAGGCCATGTGTATTAATATTCTAGGGGGATGTTTAGTGTTTACCGTTTTGTTTACATTTTTCTTCCGAGATTTTATTGGTTTTTCATAGTTGATAATTGTTGACTTTTATTGACAGTATGTACAGAGTAAATTTATTGCACTTATGAATTTGTATATTGCTGTGTGCGATGAATATATCAGCTTTTATCGTAAAAACGGTGACTCGTTGATACAGGTGCAGTGGTGCACCCTAACGCCAAGCGGTGCATTAGATGGGGTCGTGCATACTGAATGAAACTTTCAGCAAGTGACAAAAATTGGTAACTGCAACGACATCCAGCTTCGAGCCAGAACAATATTATTCAGCGGTTACAATGTGTTGTTCGTATTCGGCATGCATTAATCCGTTAGTGTGGCAGGTCATTTGTAGTCATTTTGGTCATTATGCCGCCCTAAACGGTAGTTCCCGGCGGTCTTATGTTTTACTGATGATGTTTTTTTTGCATGAGATCTCTGAGCTGATCGCCGCAAAACAGTGCCACGTGATCGAAAGTATGTTGTGTTTTATAATCTGTGTCCCAAAATTTTGGCCCCTGCCACAAACAAAATTGGAAGCCAAACGTGTAAAATTTGGCACCATTTTAGATAACTTCAGACTTCAATCACAAATATCTCCAGAATGGATCAAGATTTCGAATATCGGAAAGACGTGACTTGCGGCAATTTTTAACAATAAACATTCAGAAATTGGCTTATAATTCAGCATGTTAGCCGTAATAACTTTTGGGCCAGGGGGAGTAACCTCGCACTACTTTGCCACATGCTGTGCCATTAAGCAGGTATGATAATTTGGGTACTGGTGCAACTTTTGGGGATTCAGCAGTCCCAGCACCCCTAAAATTTGGGAGGTCAAAAATGGTCCAAAATTTGGAATTTTGTGGTATTTTGGACAACTTTAGACTTCGATCGCAGGTATCTCTGGAATGGATCAAGACGTCGACAAGCAGAAAACAGTGTTATCAACTACGATCTCTCCAGCATTGACAAAATAAATTTGGTGAACTTTGGTCCACTAACCACAGAGTTTAAGCGGCTAATGTTTACCCACTCAAAGTCAACAGTGCACATGATTTCGGACAACTCTACACTTCAAGCGTGAATAAAACTGAATATCTCTGGAATGGGTCAAACCAAACGATCGACAAGTGGAAAATGGCGTTATCAAGTACAATCCTTCCACATTCAATGAAAAAATGGTGAACTTTGGTCCACTAACAACGAATTTTATATGGCTGATGTTTACCCACCGAAAAATGAATACTGCGCATAAAGCCTAGGTACTGCAATTGCATTTGCTAGGTGGCATTGCTAGGAGCGGAATTTCTACCATCTAAATTGTCTCCACAGTCGGACTTATAGCGCCAGGTGGCTTCACGTTGGGCTCTGCCCCAAATTTCTTGTTAGTGATATATTAGAACTAATTTCATTTGCCCGAAATGCCTAGCACAATAGATTTTCCATACTCCGGGTTCTTTGCATCATTTTACTGATTTTAGGCTGATGTCACATTTGATGAGAGGTGACTGGTATGTAGTTCCTTGGCCTACAATGCCTATGATATTCTCATGTTGAAAATTCAACACTGACAAATGTGACGTTACAGAAGATGATGGTTGTGTGTAACAGAAATGAGGTAAATCGTTGTGTTTGCAGCTATGAATCTAATGCATCTTATTTAGCTTATAGGGCAATTTTTCGGTATGCTTAAAGACCATGCACTAAGTTTTGAGAATCAAACTTACAAAAATCCTAGGACAATTATTGGCAGAAAATTGCTTTACAGAGATGTAAGTAAAAGTTATGAAAAACATTTACATCTCTATAGCTAATTCCTAACATTGAAAGAACTTTGGTAGAAAGATCTTAGAACAATTTCTGGGGAGTTTTGTGCATTAGGCCCAATGCTTCTGTGCCTCAAAACTGCCCATGCTTGGTTGCCTTGGTTTTAATGGAATGGGCCAACAGAATGATTGATTGATTGCCTGTCTGTTTTAATGACTTGCAAGTCAGTTGTTTAGTAGTGTTATGATTGTCATTGTAGCAATGCATGCAGTGAAGTTTCGCAGATCAAGAGTTGTGATATTAGTTATATGTCTTATCGCGGTGTCATCTGTTGGCTACTGGCTTATGTATTTGACCTCACGGCCACCCTCTCGGTTGTCACAGCTGCACAGTTATATGGACAAGTACCATGGCCACAGTCATGGCCACGGTGATGATCATGGCCATGGCCAGGGGCCTGACTATGGCCACGACGACGGCCGGAGTCACCATCATGGCCATAGCCGTAGCCACAGAGATGGTGATGGCCACAGCAAGGACAATGGCCACGACCATGGCCACAGTCATGAACATGGCCATGGCCACAGCCATGGTGAGAAGTCTTCCTTTGCTGAGGAACGACCAGGTTTGAACAATAATCCACAGCATCACAAAGATGATGATTACGATCATTTCTACAGAAATGAGGCAAGAAACAGTAACCGGCAAAAGGAAGTGGAAAACGTACATGCGGACGATCAACAGAATGGAGAACGTGGAATGGCTGGAGGTGATGATAGATATGACTACAGTGATGAGGATGATACAGTTGATCATATCCAGCCCGGATTGAAGAATAATGATGCTGCTGCTCCTGATGATAATGACAATCCAGAGAGCCAGGTTGAAAAATTGCGGCAAGATGAACCGAAAGGCAATGAATTACCTGCCGTTCATGATGATGACGATTATGCTTACGATGATGATGATGATGATGATGATAAAAACTTGCCAAAGAAGGTTGATACACAAAGCTCGCTTAATAACAAGAGAAAAGTTTCCAGCGTCGACCGTGAATATGATGTACGTATGATACCACCAAAACATGATCTCTCGATCACTCTTTGTTTGCAATATGCTCGTTTTTATTAACTGTAACTGCCTAAAACGTGAATACACCAATTCATTATAGCATTTGTTTAACAAATTTGATACAATTTTTTATTTATTTTTATCAGACCACAAGTGTCCATGTACAGCAAACACAAATACACAAAATGCAGATAAAATATTCAATAAAAGAAAATAAAGAAAAGAAACAAGGAAATGCAAAGAATGAAACGTAATTTACATTTTTTCCGTTTTAGCCTAGCATTGCGTTCTCTGTTTTTGATCTAGTTATCAGCTGCAACACATAATGAAGGTGTTTCGTGTTTCATTGGTTCAGGTTATGCAGAGAGAAGGAAATGAGTTGGAAGAAGTGAAACTAGATGGAGTTGATGGCCGTAGACAGAAGTCCGAGAGAGATAAGCTACATGAGCAGAAAGCAGAGACGTGGCGTATGCAGCAGGTGAATGACGGTGCCCATGCATCACACTTGAGATCACACAACATTGCACCAGTACCTCGTGTCTACGGCAGTCCGCTGCTCAACCAGGTTGTGTTGATTCTCATTGTATAAACCCATAGTTTGAACTGTAGCTAACTAACAAGTGGCTCAATGGCGTAGTGGTTGGCGCACTTGGAATTCGAACTCGGGCACCTCGGTTCGATTCCCGGGTCGCGCCACTTTTCCATTGAGTAGCAACATTGGGCAAGATGTTTACTCACAGTTTCTCAGATTCCAAGAAACTGGGTGCATGAAAGGGAGTTTTCGGCGCCTCAGTGGTTATGGTGATTAAGTGCTCTAGATTAAGCTAAGCTTTAGAGCGGACTATAATATAAGCTAACTTTACTTTTACTTTTACTTTAACTAGAAATATGTGTTGGAACAGTGCCGATATATTGTGCTCATACGCCTAGAACTAACCGTAATTTTATCCATGACTTTCCATTTTTGAGCTTTAAATTGGCGCACCAGTTACCCCTGTCCTGATGAACGTTTACACCGATTTTGGTCTTTTCGAGTTAGAAGATCGTATGGGATGGTTCTACAAGACCCATAGTGTGTCATATTAATACAGGTACATAATAAGCTATCGAAATTCGTGAAATACAACCTTTATTTACTGCTAATTGTTGTTGACATTTTAGCAATTGTTGCTGCTTCTGTTGGAACGATCCATATTTTCCACTGTTACTGAATGTATCCCGTTGCATAACGACCAAAAGACATTTGATTTGACAACATTGGAATGTAATTAGTGAAGTACAGCGTTCAGTGTGAGACTGACTGAAAATATAATCTATTAAATATACATGTAGTAATGAAATCTCAAAAGAAACTCACTGAACTTGTCCATTATCCAATGCTGGACTTGATGAGAATAACCCATGCTCTGATTGGCAACTGTGTTAAGTAAATTTACTTGTCTTGCTGTCTTCAGGCTGATAGTCCAGTTCAGCACCTGGGCTCAAAGCCTACGGGGAAGACTTCAGAGCTAGATGACTCGGTTGATAACGTCATTAGTGCTGGGTCTTCGTCTCATTTTGCTCAAGACTCGGATACATCAAACTATGTGATTATACACAGCGGCCGAGCATCAAAAGTCAACGCAGCCTCGCATCCTAATCTGCATGTTCTGCCTGAACACGTACTGCCACAGGCTTATATCTTCACTTCCAACAGGTACTACTACTACAAATACTACAACTGCTAGCAGGAAACGACTACTACTAATTATACTACTATATTACATCGCAGCCTATATGTCTGTTGTGAAGATCTTGTTACTCTCACTGCATTTTCTGCCTGTATGCTTAAAGCCTTAAAATAAACTTAGTTGATTCTTAGTAACAGTTGTTGATGGCAATATTTTAATTAGCTGAAACTGAGTATGAAACTAATGTAAATAGAAATTGAACATATTACTAAGAACACAAATAAGTAGAAAAATGAAGTGAGTTTTGAAATAAAATGCTCAGCAGTTATCTCCTCCGTAGAGTGCCCCCATATAAACTCGTCTATCCTCTTCGCTGACAACACTTCCGACTGTGCGACACTGTACTGGCATACACAGAGTAAAGTTTTCATTATTTATTTATTTGCTAGTGTGAAAAGCCATTGGAGTCATTATCAGGAAAAAGTCTGATACTGTCGATGGTGCAACACTTGTGTGTGACTGAATCACAGTTTTATTATGTGCTAATTATCTATTTACTTTTTTGCCGTTACCTTGACAGTGCCCCATCATTGGCAACGGTTACCTAGCAACTGTAGTGCCCGGCGCCCCGGCAGCCTGTGGTCTATATAGATGTGTTTGGTTGATTGATTGAAAATGTTGTATTGTGGGCTACATGCAGGCTGTTTGCTGTGTGTAGTTTACCGCAGGACCCACGGCAACGGCCGAGCGTTGGCAACGGTTACCTAGCAACGGTTGTTCATGGCGACGATGTGTACATGAGCGGTATGTACAATGGAGAGGCCGGTGACAGTCACCGTGCTGCTATTCCATCGAGCTGTTCATTTGTCATTGGTGGAACTGAGCCGCAGACCGACTTCAACAGAACTTACGAACTCAACGTGGGCGCAGGTCTGAAGTACTGTTACTGCTGCTGCTGCTAATTGTGTTATTTACATGACTAACTGTCAGTCAAATGTCGGCTGGTTTCTACTGGCCAATTTCGGCTATTCAGCTGTTGTTTGCAAAATGGCAAAAAAACTTGCAGTTTATACAATTTTTACCAACTCTGTTTCCAGTCTGATACTAATTAATGATACTAACTGTTCCTCGAACTCCATTTGGCCATATCTGAGCTCTGATTTGGTCAGGAGTGAGAGGGAATATTGCTAGAACTGCTCTGTAGTAGTAGTATTGTGTAGCTTCCTATAGTTGCACGATCATTGG
>Ga0056124_1000955_pt1 | contig 10207 bp, 6 predicted proteins | sample WorMetHEROISLAND_2_FD_70069 | JGI IMG/M metagenome (GOLD analysis project Ga0056124, IMG submission 70069) | Marine gutless worms symbiont microbial communities from Max Planck institute for Marine Microbiology, Germany - Olavius sp. 4 HERON ISLAND | ecosystem: Host-associated > Annelida >... | reverse complement strand
GTTGAAAATACGTGTAAGTCCCTCGCGTCAGATGATAAACAGTTGAAAAGTACGTTCTCAATAAAACACTATGAGAGGTACCCAAGGTCATAACGTCACTAAAACGGCCCTTCGGAAGTGTCAGTAATGGCTGCAATTCTTAAAGTAGCACCAACATCGTCCACACGAAATTATGGACATAAAAATTTCTTTTGGCAACGGTATCTCTTTATTCTAGAGAAATGAAATAATTTAATAGCAGCGACAAGCTTGATATCAAGTAAAAACTGCAAGCTCTGAGAAAAATTTTACTAGCACAGAAACATTTTCCAGCATTAAACACACAAAAAAACTCTCACCTGAATTCTCCACATGTTCGCAATTAAAGATGAGTCGTATAATTTTTTTACAAATCGACCTGTAGGTCTATTTAAGCTGCGACTAGGGTGTTTGGTGTGATAGAACTAAAGCTGTCGGCACGCAGTTGGTGTAAATTGTTCGACGATGCGTTGATGCGTATTTTTACACATACCACGCGTGTGACAGACGGACGGACGGACGGACATACACCGCGCTACACAGAACGATCATGCAGTATGTCTGATATGAGATAATGACACATGTACAACTACAGCGTTAGCACGGGCACATACATACTCAACATCAACGTCTCCATACGCGGTACAATGCGACAAACGCTGCTATCGGCTCGGTGTATATATAGATTAACTTTCGTCATCGATCATTTCATCGATCGATCAGCGCCGGCGTCGGAGGCACAGCGTCCAAAGTGTGTCTGAGATTTTCAATGGAATCTGCACGTAATTCACTCAGCGAACGATGCAGCCGCAAGTGACTTGAGCGACACACAAGGTGCTAGCTGCCGCTGCTGCCGTCGAGCGTTTTGCGTCGTAGTCGCCGCGCCGATGTTGCATCGGCTGGCGCATCGTCACATCTGCGACCAGTTGTGGTCAGTCGCCGTCGAGTCGACAGTTAATTTGATGGCGGCGACGCAGCTGACCACGGTCAGATGGACAAACAGATGACGTCACGCCGTCGCAGGCGGTCAATTAAACCACTGCTCAGCAGCCGCAGCAGCAGCAGCAGCAGCAGCAGCTCATCTCTCTTCTCTCAGTCTCCATCTCACGCGCCTCGTTCTCGCCGTCGTCGAATCGTCCATAATTCCCGGGAATAGTTGCACGCTTGTTGGCATGCAGCTAGCGGCAGACAGACGGTCTGACGGACGACATCATCCGCAGGTCATCGTTTGTCAGCGCGCAGCGCCGCGCCTTCACCGTACACGGCCTCCGCCTCTACATGCTTTTCATAAACTTTCGACTGCCGAAACGCCGTCACTATCCGGTACTACTGACAGGTCGACCAAGATTTATTAGAGAAAGCAATAATACTAGAACAGCATTCGTTGTCAAAGATGGCTTACTGTCTGAATAGTTCAACAAAGATTACACCTCGACGAAATGATATGCACTAGAGTTGTAACCTAACATACACGGTGCGCCAATAAAAACAATTTCCTACAACAACTTCTGTATATTAGAAACAAAATTGAGCCAAACTTTTTGCATTTTATATATATATATATCCTGCAAATTTCATTAAAGCAATTGACATGGTTCAACAGACACAACAGTTTAAACTATAAAGTTCACTTCTTAAGTAAACATGCAATCGCGCCTTGAATATTAAATATTGTAAAGTGTGCTACTTTCTGTGCAAACTGCGACAGAGCAAATCGCATAACAGTTCATCTGCGTTGAATTTTTACAATTATTTATTTATTTATTTATTTTTAAATAAACACCCCAGCTGCTGTAAAAGCACTCTGGCAAAACAGACACCGTCATAATTCAACAGATTCGAAGCAGTTGCATACCTGTTCGAAAGTTGATGATGAGATCGGTGAGGAAGACTGTGTCGCAGACTCCGTTGAAGATAATCCAATGAGCGCTGAGGTCGTCATTGAAGAACGAGATGGCGACAGGCAGCGTGATCATGTTTGCCAGCAGCAGGACCAGCATCACCAAGTCCCAATACAGTCTACAGCCACCACAACACGTCCACAAGCCGTTTATTAGCGTTGTACGACAATAGACGAACGCATCACTACGCTCGAACTAAACAATACGCTAAGCTGCCTCTTATCTTTTGTAATACTGCCAGCTACAAATCGCTATTTGGTAAGTTTGTTATGACGAACTCGATGACATACTTTTTAGTCACAGTATGAAGCGCTTAAACTTGTTCATTAACGTCGCTACCTATAAAATTAAACTTTAGAAAAGCAATAAAACGCGCGTTTTTCACGTAACTTACGGGAGAAAATCATTCACTGATCGTTGTCATAATTATCTTCCGCTAGTCGAACAATCTTTCTGCAGTACACGAGTTTACTCGACCGTCTGTTTTCAGAGAAACTATTGAGTTAGTTGGAACCTTGGGTTATAGCATACCAGTCCCAGACATAAGCAACTATAGCCGTTCCTGTGCCACTGGCAATCATGTGCACAAGATTATTGATATTTCCAGCCACTACAAGCGATGCACTTTTCTTTCTCTACAAACAATCTCTCAGCTCGTGAGTTTAACAACATTTACGTAAGCTATTGCAACTCAGTGAACGATTAGCGAAGTCGAGCGCATCGCTCGCCCAGTGCTACTCGCAGAGCAGGCATCAGTGGTATCAGCATTGTAATCCGTCTATCCAACTCATTGGGGACTATTCTCTAACAGTTAAAAATTGTCGGTGTGTTACAAAACGTCTACCGTGTCATCTGCTGTGCGAGGCCGAACGGAACAAGTGTATTACTTTTAATAAACGCTGTTTTGTATGAGGCGCATTAATGTATATTTTAAATGTAAGCTAAATTACTTACGGATATAAGAAAAGGCGAAGCGTCTCGATCAAAAATGTAAACTTATCAGGATGGCTGAAATGTATACAACTAAATTTTATTATAAACAATTTTATAATTATTTACGAGCGTCATTTAATAAGTACTTGTGAATCTTGTTAAAGAAGAATGTTTTAGTCAAAATTAAATAGCAGCTCCAACTATAGCTCTCCATCTCTGTCTCTCTGAGCCTTTCTACAAATTAATCTTCCGTCTGTCCGGCTGACTCGTGAGTAAACGGCGCGGTCGAATATCGACAAGACGCCAGACGACGGCGGGTGAAATGATACGCACTCGGATCAGTTGCAATGGTAACAAACGAATCACGGGCCGTCTTGCGATGACAAATTGCAACGAGACGCACGAAGCTGTTTTAGCAGATGAAAGTCGGAGGGCGAGGCGACTAGCTGACAAGACAGCGCCCGCGTCCAACGTAAATCGATCAGTGCTACTTGAATCAATCAGCCAAACCAGCTGACCGCACGCTCGCCGCTCGCTGACCGACCGACGAGATCTAATTAAAAATGGATGCATAAAGTCGACATCAATCGGTCGTCGTTTACTGAAGCGTTTTTCACTGGAGACGATCATCGTTCCGTTCAGCTTGAGTGTTTTTCTGAAGTCCGTTCGTCGGTGTTTTGTATTGTCACAACAGAGGAAACGACGGCAGACGCACTCGAAACACGTTCATAAATACTGCCTGCATGTCTGCTCAAAGTCGAGCAAGGTCACCGAATAAAATCAAAGCAAGCTGCGTAGAAAGAGAAAGAAGAATGTGTAGAAAACTGCGCTTCTTGTTTCCTTGTTCAGTGTGATTGTATCGGTAACTCCGTTGACTGTCCCTTGGCAAAATATTTCAACCATCAATCGGCTATTTTCCAGTTCGTTTGTGGTTTCAAGCGAAAATCGTTTTACACATTTATGATTTTACCGTCTGTTGACCTTCAGATTTTCAGACGCACATTATCTTGTTAAGAATATAAACGTGACTATTTTTGCAAGGATATTCGTTCGGGAAATCCTGCTCTCAATATTATCCAACTTAAGATATCAACATAAAATATCCTTAACCTGTTTTATTCTTTTCGCGTAAAGCGTTTACAAAAACGATAATAATTATCGCGATATTAAGTCAAATATGCTAACTGTTGCCATTTCGGGAGTTGTTTCATCTCTCTAAATGCCTGGCTGTATAACTGGGTATAGTTACTGGTGATTCAGATATCGCAACTTCAATATTTTTGCGTATGCTGCCGCGCGTTCTGGTCCGCTGCAGCGTTGACGCTCCAGGGTCAATTGGTTTGACCTTGGGCATGTCGTCTGCTATAAAACCTCAATCTGCATCCGCAGCCAGATTTTTATCAGTAACATGAATTGCCAACATGCCGGAAAATGATAGCGCGGTTCTGTTTAGTAGTGAATAAGTAAAAATAATATACCGGTAACGCCAATTAATTGCTGTTTTAGTTTACGAAATAGCTAACCGTCTTTTCCGCCCATCACTTTATCTACTCGTTTCAGTTTTTTTTGTCTCTCTGTCAATAAAGGATTTCTTAAAAAATCGTAAATAAATTTTTTAATTAATTTTTTTTGGAAATGGTAAGAAAAGAAACGATCTGTTAGATTTCAGGGGTGCTCTGAAATCGGAATTTGGCTTACAGAATCAAATACGAAACTGGTTCATCGGTCAGCCCCTGTATCAAACTTACTCTTACATTTTTAGTTTTCATTCGTTAAAAATCAATAAATCCTATCTAGACATCATGATAACATGAACAAATAAATAAATTAATAAATAATAATGACGACGATGATGACGATAATAATGCCATTCCAAATTCAAAACGATTGTTTGAGTTCTATGTAACATTCATCTCCGTTTCACGAAAGCGTTCTCCATGTTTGGCAGGCTGAGTTTCTACTGCCCGCGGAAGCGACACCAGTATTGTTTTCAGCTGGGTTTTCCCTGTTACCGCGCTAACTGATGAAGCGTTGTACTAAGCTTGATGACATTTTGCCTGAACACGTACCTTGGCCCAAGTTATAAGTATGCAAGATTTTGATGGTGATTGAGATCGGCGTCCGTATCCAGGACCGGATTTTGGGATTTTTCACCATTGCGAGATATGGCGAAAAGTTTGCTAACAGGATTAAAGAGAAAGTTACAGACGGATTTGCCTCAAATTTTCATGGAATGTTAGGTTTGGCCGAACTTAGAGGTGATTAAATTTTGGTGGTGATAGAAATCAACATCCGGATCCATGACAGGATTCAAGATTCTTCACCATTGTCAGATAGGGCAAAATTAACATTTTATACGATATAGCTACAGACTACAGAAGATATATGTAAATTTCAATTAAATCTTCTGGACACCGGTGGGAAACGCACAAAATCCCCCCTGGTCATAATCCCCCCAGACTTATATTTGCAAACCATTTTATCGAACATTATTGAACGACAGTTCGTCTCGTTCAGTCAGCTTCAGCGCTGCTGGGTTCCATGCAACACGACGTATCAGCGCGTCACTGACGTTAATGCATTTATACAGGTAGTGCCATCGCGAATTATATGGCAGCATGTCACGCTTGTGATCTTGGCCTTTAAATCGTGACAGATCAGACGAGTTAAAAGTTAAGTAAGTTAGTTAAATGACAGTTCAAAGCAGTGAACTTTAGTCCGTAAAATCCTTGATCACGCAAGTACGACAGTATACGAGCATGGCGACATGTAAACTATTCAGCCACGAATAATACAGAGGAAGCGACATTGAATAAAACAGTTCTGCAAAAACATTATTTACGTACGGTAACTTTGTTATTGGTGTCATTAGCATTATTATTATGTTTTACAAATCAAATATCACACTGACTTTAGCACTAACATATTGATTCGTTTATCTCTCGCATTAACTTATCGAGTGACCAATAACAATAATAATAACGGAGTACCAAGGGTAAAAAATAAAAATAAAATTAAAAAAAGAAATAATTATAATTAATATCAATCAATATGTCCACTGTCTGTTACTATTACATAGTTTTATCGGCCATATATATATTTGTCAGTAAATGGTCAACTTACATTATTATACTTACATGCAGTAACGTTATCGTTTAGTGTATTTTGTAGACACATTAAGCTTATGAAATCGAGTAGTTGAGCGCAGGCAGAACCGCCAGTATGTACTAGACACTGCACTGCTGCAATGGATATGCGAGTACGCAGTATGAGCTTATACCACTGCAGACAGTGCGGTATTGTACTTAAACCACGCTCAGATCGCATAGACGTTCGCTTTATGAAGCAGCCTGCATCCGAAAGTTGCGAAAACAGTACCGGTGCGAGCTGAGTGTGATTTAAGGAACAGTCTGAAATTGTAGCGGAGAGCTTTTACCGTGTGAAATCACGCAAGACGCGGCCGGGCCGGTGCCTGGGCGTCTTGATGCTCAGCCGTACAATCTTGCCGCTTATTGTACTGCACATCAAATGATGCACCTGCTCGATCTGATCATCGATTAATAGTCCATTGATTGTCGATGCGATGACGTCACGGCAGGTGCGACCCAGCGCCCGCAGCATTCATGCCAACACTACACGGTTTAAGAATTAGCCGCTGCCATTCACTGTCTACCCAACGACACTCCACGCCGGTCCGTGCGGTATCGACTCGATACTCGCGGTGCATATTGTTTTTCACCATCAGAAATCTCAGCATTTTACCTTCTTATAAGCACAAGACGATCTTAGTTTTAATCTCATTATTGATGTTTATTAAATATGAGAAATATGACATGCACCGTGTCTTTGAAGCTTTTGTTTGGGTACCTCCGTTATATAGGTCGTTATTAATCAATCAATCAATCAATCAATCAATCAATCAATCAATCAATCAATCAATCTTTATTACGCCAGAAGGCAGCACATGCAGAAACACAATAAAAAAACACAAACTACAAACTAAATTGACAGCAATTTAGCATTTGACTTTTATTTCAACCTCCGCGATCTTTACTAGGGGGTACGAAAAACAGAGAAAACAGCATAATAATCATAATAATAATTGACCTTAACGCCCGTTTCATCTTTGAGCCAATTGCGGTTGAGAACTTGGGTGTTTTCAACGCATCAGCTCGCCACCTCCTGGCTGATCTTGGAAGGAGGATCTCTATCAATACTGGCGAGGCTAGAGAGACCAGCAATCTATTTCAAAGGATTTCTGTTTTGGTGCAGCGCTTTAATGCTGTTTTGTTGCATGACAGTCTGCCGGCCGCTGACAGCACGGACTAACGATCGTACCCACCTTTGTATTGCTTAGTCAATTTTTAGGCTCCCTTGGGAACCGAGTACCAAGGGTAGAAAAAAAATAATAATTATGACGTTCAGACATCCACTGCGATGATACAAGACGACGACTGTGGTAATGGTATATGTTAAATGTCATGAGACGTAACTGCAACAACATGAATGGAGACAACATTACAACGCCCACGACAGCTGTGAATGTAATATTTACACACATTGTCGCTTACCGGAAGTTGCTGCACGGGTGAATGAGCCAGCTGCTTCCGGTCGGACTGGACGCAGCCGCCGTGCGTCGCAGTTTCTCTCGCACGAAGGCGTTCTTGCTACCGAACAGTTTCATCGACAGTCGATTGTCGGAAGGTTGGGAGAAGGAGAGAAGTTGTTCCCGCACGTACTGGCCGCACGTGTTGCGTAGCGACGGACGGTGAATCGCCGTCGTTGCTGGAACGGATTGCGGCGACCTCGACGCCGGCGCTTCGCTCACGTGGTCAGTGGTCTGAGGCAGAGACGGCACTGTGTGCAGTGGTGACCAGTGGTCAGTGTGTGGAGTGGTGACCAGTGGTCACTGTATGCAGTGGTGACCAGTGGTCGGGTGGCGTGCAGTACGGACTGCGCCAGTCAGACGTCCGTTCGCGGTGACTTCGCCATCGTCTCAGCCTCGCCCACCCAGACTGTCGTCGTTCGGCGGCGCTGCTGTGAAGTTTGAGGTCTGCCTCTGACGCGCTGATCGCCGTCGCCGCCGGCGCGCCGTTGGTGGTCTTCTCTGTCGACAACGTCGGCGCTGACACTCCGATCATGCCAACACGAGTGGCGGCGCGTCTCAGCCGCGGAGGTCGGCTACATCCGGCGAGGATAGGTGGCTGAGTGATCTGGGTGTCGTCGGACGTGACGCTGGTGGCTCGTCCGTTGACAAGGACCACCTTCGAAGCACCTGCGACTGACGCAGTGCCGACGCCGTCCTGCTGTGACGAAGTCGACGGTGCAGTGTCCACAGGCGGTGAACAACGTTGAGGTGACGTCATAATCACTTCGCACGACGGGTTCAGCGGCAACGAGCTGCTGATGGTGGCACAGTTGGCAACCAGCTCGGTCGTCGTATCCACAGCAGCGTGCTGCGGGCTCTGGCATGCTAGCGGCGGCAGCCGGTCAGCCGAGTCAGCTACTGCGTGGAATTCTACTTCAGTCTCACGTGCTGTCTGGACAATCTGCGGCGTGCAGTCGTCGACGTTCATCGTTTACGGCTGTTCGTCATCTGTAAGTTAACATCAAACGTCGTGCAGTCTACTTATTATATTTCACTTCGCAATACTGCGCGTTGTAACGTGACGAGCGAGAGTTCGGAAATCAATGTGTTTGATAGTCTCCGATCGGACAACGTCAGTCGTGATAGCATCACCAAAATGCTTACGTAACTCAGTGCGTGGCATGTGCGGTTTATGTGGTGACTCTAGTTAACCTTATTAAATTTCGAATGTATGCAGGTAGCCATACATGTTACAACAAAAGCAAAGTACATCCAGTCATCACTGTTCTGCATGCCTGTGATACGTCAATGCACAACTGACCTTGACTGGTTTGTCGCAAAACATGCATACATACATACATACATCAAACTCGTTTAATAGAGGTTGACATACGCAACCAGACAGAAAATTATACATTGACAAGGAGAAAAGTCATTGACGATGAAATAATGTTGAATAAAGTAGCGGTAACTAACTAAGCCTATGGTAGTAATAGGCCTAGGGCAATGACATTGACTATGGATCAGTCAGAGTACTTATACAGTAAGCGGATGATGAAGTCAGCATCGTTAAGAAATTTAGTTTTGTTAATTAGAGCCAAAGTGTGGGATCGTGCGCGCAGCTGGTATGGAGTTTCATTATCGTAAGGCAGATACGGCTGTAGGACGTGATGACTGTTCGACTTGATGCTGCTGAAAAACTCGTCATCCGCTGCTAGCCACTGCAAGAACAGAATGAAAGTATCGTCTAAAGTGTATGGCGTCCACATCGGTTTCATTCTTTCATGCTTGTTAATATAGTAGTTAGTACGCTCTCGACATTCTGCTATGCTATTTCTACGCTATTTCTTGACCAGCATCCAGCTTTGGGTCTTCATTTGTGTTACTTTTCATTCTATTCTCTTGCGGCACATGGTGATACATGTGCTAAATAATGTTTTGATTGCTTGATAGTTGATCGATTGCTTTGGTAGCTTGTTTCAGTTGGAGATTCTGTTATATTTTAATGTGCTTGCATATTTTATACAAACACAGTACAAGATGCGTTTTACTTAATTAAAATAACTGTCGGTCGGGAATCTAAACCCGCACATGCTTCTGTGTCTATTTATTAAACTTGCGTCCTCCTTCTAGGATTGTTCTTGTGGTATTTGCATTGTCTTGCCCATTTATTAGTTGTTTCTCTTCCAGTCTTGTGAACATACTACCGGTCGTGCATGTGCGCTGGGCCGCATTGCACGGCGGCCGCGTTGAGGCTGAACTACAGCATCGATCTGCGGCGGCTCAAAAACTGTTCCGAACATTGCTCGGTCTCGGTACTTTACGCTACATCACTTGGTTACGACATCGCACTGGAAGCATCTTGGCTGATGAGATGCATTGCCAGATCAATATAATTATCCGATACCGAAGCTGAAGAGTTACTCGTCGTGAATAGGTCTACGGTCGCACTGATTACCCAGTTAATCAACTGGCACGTACGCCGCCGGCGACAGTGACTAACTGAGTCACGGGGTGCAGTAATCCGATGCACAGAACGCACCAGCATTCAGTTTTAAACTTCTACATCCATCGTGCTAGCCAAACGTAGCTCTAATATGACATAGATCTTATTAGTGATCAGTTTGCTCTCTTTTGCATTAGAAAGTCAAAAAATAAACTCACGTAAACCGGTAACAACTTTTTAACTAAGCCCGTACGGTAGTTAGTTTTTACGCGCGACCGCGCGTACGAGATTATACCTCCAAAATAGGGGGGGGGGGGGTTT
>Ga0056124_1000954_pt1 | contig 10212 bp, 7 predicted proteins | sample WorMetHEROISLAND_2_FD_70069 | JGI IMG/M metagenome (GOLD analysis project Ga0056124, IMG submission 70069) | Marine gutless worms symbiont microbial communities from Max Planck institute for Marine Microbiology, Germany - Olavius sp. 4 HERON ISLAND | ecosystem: Host-associated > Annelida >... | reverse complement strand
CGATAAGAGTGTGGTGTGTGCAGGCAGTTGTAGTGAGTGTGTGCGGTGTCGGAGGTTATAGTTCTGTGATGCGGTGGATGGTGGTGGGAGTAGTGCGTGCAGGACGTGATTAATAACGCTTTCAACAAGTCAAAGATAATTTTGTAAGAGGAGAAATCGCTGATCGGTGAATCCCCCGGTGAATCATAAATAGGCAAGTGCAAGCGTTCGCTGGGGGTTCAATCCCCAAATCTGCCCTTCCCTTGAGGGCTCAAAGACCCCCATCAAACACAATGCATCATTGGACAACACAACTGTACCTGCCAAATGGCACGTAAATCTGTCCAATGGTTTAAGCAGGGTTCACAAATGTGACAGAAAGACAGACCAGACTATGTAGAAAAGGGTAGCTATAAACGAAACTGCTTGTGCTGGAGCGATTTCACCTAAAAATACAATGTACATAGGACAAGCAAAGCTTGATTCAACACTAAAAGTCAACACACTTCTGCATTTCTTTTAAGCTTTCAGCCATTTCATTTGTCCCTGAGGATGCGAGTTTTACCCCCAAAAAATGCAAATGAATGCAGTTTAGCAAATAACTAATTCTTCAGTAACTTGGATATCAAGACCAAGATAATACACAGAGAAAGCTGAACAAAACACGATAAAATTCTAAAAAAAACGAAACAATACGTTGGTACAAGATGCAAACATTGACATACATAGCTGTGAACTTGAAACAATCATTTCACCTAAATTTCAAACCACTGCTGACCTAAATCAGTTTTAACTGATTGCTGCAACAGCTAATATCAAAGCACCACTAAAGTGCTACCCAAATCTACACATTGTAATAATTCTTAGGATTGTTACTTGATCGATATGCAGATTGTACATCTGTACAGATAAGTGCCGGTAAAATACCTGTGAAATATTCTGCAAACTCTTGTTCCAGTTTGACAGCTTGATCATACAACTTCTGAGCCTGATCAGCTGACAAACGCTTGTTCCACTCCCTGCACAGATTACACGCCATCAAATACAGTGCGATGAAATGTTTAGTTTGTGTCATCAAAGGTTTGTCAGAAGATGCACAAAGACGGAATGCACAGCCTATACAGCGCAGTAAATTTGCATCACACTGTGCAGTTCAAATGATGTGAGATTTCACCGTTCCCAGGCACTATAGAATCAGCAGCAACAGAACTCAGCTTAACTTGCAGCACACACCTTAGAGTGTGACAGACAACCACAGCCACAGCATTTGCAATAACACCTAATTTTATTAGAAATTGTTAGTTTGAACAGAAACTTAAACATGTTCCATTTGCCAGTGTTGATCAGCAGACCGGAGAGCAGGCAGTGAGGAGAGTCCTTTAATTTACTTCAATTTCGAATGTAAGAAAACTGCATGCTGAAGTTTGAAACCATCTAGCAAAATGGAAAAGCAAGATATCAAAACTAAACTGAATACTCTGGATGCTGTAAATAACACAATGACTACATTGATTTTCTGTGCCAGACTAAAAGCAGTTCAATACATCAGAAGTACAGAAGTTCAATGCAAGTCACGCCATAAAATGCTGCAACGTATGTCACTAACATTTGTAATGATAACTTATTGGCCCTAAACAATGCACATTTTACGAAGCATTTTACCATAGAAATTGTGTACATATAGTGAGTGATAAATGCTGAAACTTAAATTCAGACAAAATCAGTATTAATACACAGTAACCCAATAAAATACACATACATGATTGCATCGATAGATCTTGGTCGAATAAAGATAGATATTGGATAAATTTCAGCAGCATGCAGTCTTCGGATGGCATTTCCGCTAACATCCAGAATGCAGTGTTTTCCCTATTGCACAAAACACATATACAAACTAGGGTGAGCACTGATTTATTAAAATCTTTTAATCGATTAATCTCTAAAAATTAATGAAAACTAATCTATTACTTTTTGAAGACAAGAAAGACTATGAAAACTGCACAATACAACTACTGGTTGTCGTTATCTTTTGCAAACTAAAACAAAATTGAAAAAGTGATGATGATGACGAAGTACACAAACTGTATAGTCAAAGCTGATGAACTACAGACTGTTAAACTAACACTATACAAGTACAAATCTTGATGACATGACCTTTGTCAAACAGAATTAGACTACAAACGTTCATCATCAGTCATTTTAGGCTGTTAAGAAGTCCAAAATTTTAATCAAATTTTAATCAAGTAAAATTTATTTAATTCATTTTTTTAAACAATAAATCGATTAATTAATCATTAATTTCTGCAGCCGTAACACAAACGTATTGAAACACAGAGGAATTCTTCTGGCGGAAGTTTTACACACTGAACCAAAAGCATCAACATACTGAAAGACGACTAAAATTTGCCATGGCACCAAAACTGTCTTGTGAAACAAAAACCAACATCAGTAGCAGAAACAGCATCAGTAGAATTAAGCAATGAAACGTTTGCCAGCATTGGCGGTTCTGGGCATGGGCGAAGGCGGGCTTAGACGTCATGAACAGCCCTGGCTAGCCGACCCAGAAGAAAGCATCAGCCCATTGGGCTTCAGAGCTGAATGCAGAATAAACGAATAACTGTCACGCAGTTTTTTATTTGTATTAAATTATGTTCAGTGAGTGCAAGCAAAATGTACTCTTCGTCAGTTTCTGTGCCGCCAAACCTCTCTAGCTGGTGCAGAGGGTGCTGCCCCTGTCCAAGAACCCCAGTAACACCACCACCACTTAGCTCTTCAGACCTTCATGCTCCAGCTCATCATTGGGGATTCAGGCCACCGACTGTTCAGACACTAAAACCGCCACTGTTTGCCAGTAACTTGCCTGTTTGGCCAAGTCAACGACCGCCTCTACACTCGTGCCATACAGATTGCCGTTATACTGTCCGGCCTCAATGAACATGTGATTCTGAATGTCATGTTCCATCTGTTCACGCGACGTTACGAAATGATAGTCTCGGCCGTCAACTTCATAGTCACGCTGCGGTCGCGTTGTGTCTGAAATGCAACGTCCACGTACAAACTACCGGCACAGCATTCAGATTCACTTGACACGATTCGATGGTCAGAACTCACGGTGACTTGACCTTCTGACAACCAAATCTAACTGACGATGAGGTTCACAATGTTTTTCCAATGCTACACTGATGCATTTTCACCAAACGTTTGCAACAAAGACAAACTTATTAGATTCTGCAGTCAAAAGGTCAAGACGCCAGCGAGTTCTGACAGTCTGGTTGTTTCAGGTGAATCTGAATGCTGCACTGGGGTTCACATTTGTACCTGAAAAATCATCATGGATGGATGCACACAAGTACACATGCACAGACGGACAAAAAACATTATGCCTTTGGCTCTGCCTAGTGGTGGAGGCATAAAAAGCAGTTTAAAGTACTAAATAACGACAGTTCTATTTTTGACGACAACTGAATCCAACCTTGGTTATATGACCACAAAATTAGTTAATTTAAACGTTTCAAAATTACCGAGTTAACAAAAATTGACATACACACAGCTGTATGCTAAACGAGACAACAGAGAAAAGTCTTCAATGCAGTTTTTAAGTCCTAATTATAGCAATACTAATAAGGCAGTATAACAGAAGCACAATGCAAGTTACACAAAAGCTGTGTGCTTTTATAAGCAGAACAAATATTTGCTTGAAAATATATTCCAACTGCTTGTAAGTGATATTAGGTTGAGAAGTGATGAACGCACGTGGAATGCAGCTGCTGAATTTGTCCGGGTATTCAGCAATCAGATCATCATTGACACGGTCTTTGAGAGGTCCAAGCACAATTACCGGCCGCGTGTATTGCACTGACACATCAACCACACAATAGAACTTTTATAATCAACAACCACTTCAATTCCATTCAGCGTAGCACTGTATAATGCAGCAATTCAGAGGTGATATCTACAGGGTATTCAAATAAAAAAGGATACAACCTTTTCATTACATTATTAACAAACAAAATATACTTGTGTGACAATGAATATGCATGTTCTCAAAATTTGTGCAAATCTCAGGACTTGAGCAAACCCAATACATGCCTATCTATCACAATTACGCACAAAGTGCCTTGTGAATGTGGTTTTTCATTGAGTATAAGCTAAATGGTCTCTTATTTGGACATGGTGTACATGTAATTCAGATTTAATCATCAAATACACAATGTACATAATTTGCAATAAATAATGTTGCAAACTACTAACATCATCAGTAATGCTTTCATGTAACAGAACAAACTCACATTCTTGCTGCATGACCGGCTCATACGAAAGCACAGGCTCATCAGCTGCAACACAGGACATTCACTTGAGCACGGCAGTAGTATCTGCTTGAAATGTATAACTGTACACATTACACCAAGGATATGAAAGTCAGTGTCACATGTGGCCAATGCTATCACTGGCAACAATGTGCCAATCTGCAAGCCTTGTAACACTGCCGTTTCTATTGAATTCTGGCCATCCCCTGATTGGTCATAAGCATGGAACACACTGAAATGGTTCTTGATACAAAGACACGGTCACAGTGAAAACTGAAACTATTCACAATAGTTCACTACAGAAATGCTCTTAGCACTGGGCAATGTATGCATGCTAACACTCAATTCACCGAACCCTCAGCTCGTGTCTAACAAACACATTTTCTCTATCACAACAGGATAAATCAGGTCCCCCAAATCCCCAAAAACCTATGAAGTATGAAGATGACCGAAGCAGCACAGAGATGATGCCCAACCTACTGTATTATAGCATTAAAGCCAATTAACCATTTATAACCACAGACGAAATGTAACAGAAAACAGCACAATTCTGCAACTGTTCTGAGGTCTTGCATCAAAAAATTTCTGAAATACCTGACGTAACTTCAATGTTCACGTAAATGATGCAACATAAAATAAATAAAATAAACAAAACTAGAAACAAGATAGTGCAGTGAGGCAACGTTTAAGAATATGACACAAGAGACTTTGTAAACGAATATGTTACTGCAATACATGCAAAAAATAACATAAATAACATCGCACAAACACATGCACACACTACACATAAACAACTGATGTAAGCGCACATGCAAAACTGATGCATTACAGTAAGCACATATACAAAATAACATGACATGCTGACAATCACTTAAACGTTTGCAGAAAACTTAAGACAAACACTGAGAGACTGGTACAGCTAGCAGAACTTGCCATCTTTAATAGCGATTAACAATGGCCACATTGTGGCAGAAGAAATTAAATGGCTGTTTGTGCTTAACAGCATCTGCAACAGAAGCATATTGTATTTCCGATAGCGGCTAAGAATTCGTTACAGATGTCAATTTTCAACAGAAATTAAAAATACTGATTACACATATTACAAAAAGTTACGATGGCTAGGAGCTGCATGATACTATAGGAAAGCAGCATTCAAAAACCAAATGATCGGATCACAGAAATCAAAAAAAGCAAATGGCCAAAAATATCCTTGATAATTATCATAGATATGCATATATAGTATGCATATATATGGTAATTTTAGCAAACATTTAACAAACATGTAAAAAGCGGATTTTTCTACTTAAGCACATAATATGAAAAAGTTTAGCATACTAAATGACTAATGGCATACATAAAGATGCAAACAATTACTGGCTTACATTTAGCATGTCCGTACAGCACTGATAAATTAAAAACAAACATTCGGTGCAACGCAAAGGGAACTTCACAATATTGCACTAAAAGAATAGTTTGTGCAGCACAATCACCAGCTATACTATTAGTGAGTGATACGGCAGCAGTGCAAGACAACGAACACAAATTGACGGCTGTGATGTGCAGACATTGTAATTAACGACAGTTTTGTCAACTATGCTAGTTTAATTAAAACAAACCCAATAAAAAGATAAAGCATTACTTAACAGTTCTTTATGAGAACAGCAGTTTTGGTGAAATATGGTAAAAACAGTTAAACTATTTGCTGACTGAAACATGTCTACAATATCAGGGTTCCCACTCGTTTTTGAAAATAAAATTCAAGGCCTTTTCCAGGACTTTCAAAAACCAAGCATTCAAATTTCAAGGACCATTTATCAACATCGACAAAGACAAAAGTCAACAACTGAAAACGTAGCCTAATAATAGCCCAAATGTTACAAGGCAATAGAAGGAAGTAAACATTATTATTTCTGGTTCCATAATTGCTTATTCAGTCCAGCTATCATTAAATCGACAGTCGCCTGGCATTTTTACTACATTTACATTACTTCATACAAGCTATCACTTCAATGATATCAAAGTAAATGAGTATATTCCAGTAACTAAATGCTCATCATTCCAACAATAACTGTATCCACCTCTCCAAATGTTGGAGAAGCCTCCCTCCTCGCCCAGCTTTCCTCGGCTATATCAGAACCGTTTTGAATTGAATAATCAAAACATGCTAACAGACTCATAGTTTTGAAAGATATCTCATTAAAAATTAGCATGCAGCCAGTTAATGCACAGCAACGGTTCATGGGACAGTGTACCTATGCCATTATCATTAGCAATGCCACATGAAAACGACAGAGTATCCACCAACCAGATGTGTTCTGTGATGTTTAAAATGTGACATATTCGATTTCAGAACACGGAGCTCATAATGCTACCCCAGGCCTACTAGTAGCCGGAGAATGAGATACATCCTCCCTATTCCCCACACTCTCGATGCCTGTAGTATCTTCATTTCTCTTCCTAGCCCCCCCCCCTTGAATTTTAACATCTAGCACGCCACTTTACAGCAGCTGTTGATGTGTTAGTTTAGAAATGCAGCTAATAATAATGAACTCACAGTCTTCGCCACTCAAAGTGTCTTCGCTGCCTATCTTGTCTTTTCCTTTTGTAAACGAAAGCTTCTTTCCAAACAAGTTCTTCTTCTTCTTCTCTCCTGGCGCCTGGGTGTCGAAGATATCAAAAACATGCAGGAATAAAGCAATGCATAACAGACATGCCTTTACTCATTACCATACAAATACAATAATAATTAATACACTGCTTTTGCTTGTAGATTTCCTCAACCACTGCCAATATAGTAAAACTCTACATCATTTTGTTAGAATTCCACATTTAAACCCGAACTGATCCTATCTTGTATCACATGGTGCTTCTATTTTCGTTGTTAGTTTTCTCAATATAACATTCACTCAGTAACCTACTTATCTACAATCTTATGAATATCAGCAATGTTAAACAGTGTTGAGTAGAGATAGTTTGAATATGTAAGCAACATGTTGGCAGAAGCACAGCGAGCGATGCACTTACTGCCTTAGCATCAGCAGCACGACCGTGAAATTTCACATTCTTCAAGCGCGCTCGTTCCTTCCTCTCAACTCTGCATACGAGACAATGAATACATGTACAATCAGTGGTCCTATGTGCATTACTCTAGTGTAACACCTTCAACAACACACACTGCCCACACCGTTACTCACGGCATTATCAACTACAAGCAGCTCCACCCAGGTGTTTACATTATTTCACAGTGTCTAAACTGCAGCACCATTGTCATTCAGGCCCATTACAAAAATCACTGTCATTTTAGTGTCATCACCTAGCAAATAACAGGCTAAAGTATTGCTAATGCATACACTACAGGGGGCAAAAAAAACTGGGACAAATACGGAAAAACCATAAGATTCTACACCCAACAAACTCATTCTTAATCTCTGGGCTCCAACTAAGTGCATAGAATTTGATCAGTACTTGTTCATAAGTTTCTAAGTAATCTAAACAAAACAAACAGACAAAACAAAACAAATTTACCTCACTTCTTCAGCATAGATAACAAGCACTAGGATGCGCGTAAACTTTTTTGGTAATTTTGTAACAGAAATGAAACTGCCATTACGCACAGCACACAAATTCAACGAAAAAATCAACAGCAAAAATAACTGAAATCACAGATTAGTTCTACAAGACAGTAATAATGTGACAATATAAGAATGCATCGTCACGCAGCAGAATACCGTTTTCTGCTGGGAATGATGCCGAGTCCTTCGTCGGTGGATTCTGGAACGAGCTTCCGAGCTTGCCACCACTCGTCATCGCTGGCATTTGTCACATGCAGAATGTCACCAAAGTGAAAGTTGAGGCCTCGGCCAGGCAGGCCACTGTCCTTGCTCGAATCATAGTCAAACAGAGCCCTGTGACAACCACAACAATTGGGATTAGGTAACTGATTAGCACGGATTAACAACAACCCACCGTGCTTTTAATCTCAGCAGTAACTCATCACTGCAATGATAGCAAATACATCACGTGTACTGTACACACGTGCCACAGCAACTGACAGGATTTGATCCACATTCTCTTCAACATCATCTAAAGACCGTGTTTAGCATCTGTACAGACTGATAAAGTACTGTAGTGCATAATGATTTGCTGCACCATCATCATCAGACAAAAGAAATGAAAAGTTGAATTCCTTTGTTCTATAGTTCACTATATAAGACGACAGTTTCACTAAGTTATTGCCACCTTCAATTTCTGTTTAATCAGTCAATATTATCCGAGTTACTCCAGGTTAGGCTGTGTGCTGCAAAACGACCTGTTGGCAATCGTTCTTCCTGTGGCACAAACAACAGTTTCAATGTGGAGTAGAAAAATTTAGGTTCAGTGTCCGTCTAACAGCACTACTGACTCACAAAAGCCTGTAAGAAATGAAATTATAACTAAGTCCTAAGTCGACGGACAATATGACAGCAAATATTCACAATCATCCTCTTCAATTTTGATTCAACGTCCTTCCGTATGGTACAAATGCGCCTCCGATTCGTTTGCAGCATGTGGCACTATATAAATGTGTTTTGACTGATTGGTTGGTTGACTGACTGACTTACGGCCATCAGAGTTATCAAATGGCAGCAGATAGTCACTTGCCTCACGTAAAGCGTCCTCTTCAATGTAGTACGCAGACTTCCGGAGCTGGTGTTTAGAAACATCTGCTCACGAAGCTCTTGTATCTTGGCTTCAAACTGGTTGTAATCTGCAGCACAATTTAAACCAGCACAACACACTGCTCTTACACACTGCAGAAAAACATTATTCCCTCGCAGCTTGACAAAACATACACAACGAGATGACAAAAGAGATAACAAGCATTCAATTCCTCACTTCAGTCTTTGCTCCACGACATAAAACATAACACCTGCATCAGCTGCTAATGTACAGCTGTAATATTCACACGTCAACGCAAATCAAACAGAATAAATATGATCTTACAGACCTTATTTCAGATTAAGCGACAAAACCAGAATGGGATTCAACAATGAATCAACTACTCATTCTCTGTTCCAGTCAGTTGGCTTATCCTCTGTTAATAATCTTTCCCATTTAGTACAAAAATGCAACTTCCTTATTAAATAGAAAACTTTTCAAATACCTCTTTCAATGCTATCTGGCCAATCTCGACGCTTTATACTCCACATCACAATCCATACAGCTTTTCATACAATCATTCTTACATGTCCTTGAGCACAGCGAAAGTTAACAGAGTCCATACCTTCAGGCCTGTAGAGAGCAACCAGTTCAACCACATTGCCAGCTCCTTTGAGTGCACTTGCTGCCTGCTCATGAGTCGCCCCACGCAAATCTACTCCATTCACCTAACACACACATACTCCTTCCTATATGCTCTATCTTATATTGCTCTCTATCGGTTAAAACTTCTCAAATCCATAAACTACATACCATAGTGTAACCAGCAGCATACGCAAACTGAGCGGCAAAAATGTAAGATGGATGAATCTTACTATCCTAGATTTAGTCTGCCTTAGCTAGAATGGGTCAGGCACAGTTCACTTTGTTAACACAGGGTTATGGCCCAAATAACATAATGAAAATTCAGGATTTTCAGGACATTTTCAGTACCTATTTCATGACCTATTCTATTAGTAAAATACAAACATAGCAGAAGCAGAACTGGAGTTCTTATTGTGGTTGATGGAAGCACAAAATATCATGGCAGCAGCTGCCAATTGGTTGAGAAACAATGTACCTTAGGATCGTTTCCAAGTGATTTAGCAAAATCTTTTAAGTTTTAAGCCGGCTGCAAGTGAAATATGTCAGTGATTCTAATGTAACTTAAGGGAGATTACACTAAGACATAATGATTCAACTACTGGTTTTTCCGGCAGAAACTAGCCAAATTCAGAACTTTTTAATG
>Ga0056124_1000949_pt1 | contig 10231 bp, 5 predicted proteins | sample WorMetHEROISLAND_2_FD_70069 | JGI IMG/M metagenome (GOLD analysis project Ga0056124, IMG submission 70069) | Marine gutless worms symbiont microbial communities from Max Planck institute for Marine Microbiology, Germany - Olavius sp. 4 HERON ISLAND | ecosystem: Host-associated > Annelida >... | reverse complement strand
GGCATGGGGTTGAACATAGTTGACATTAACGTTTTTTATTCAACGTTTGCAAACGTTTTTTTCTACTTTTGTCACGTTTTTACATTTTTAAACTTTTTAAAAATATTTTTGAACGTTTTTTACATCTATGATTCACAGAGTTACTGATTCGTTAGTTGCATTCGTGTGTAGAATCATTTTCATGGTCAGCGGATCAACGAAAAGCCAGGTACTTAGTTCAGTTGTGACCGCCTGTCACTTTGACATCCGTTACTGTGTACATAGTTTCGTATAAAATATTTCTGTTCCAGCACAACTGTATTGTGTAAATAGTTAATTGGTTAATATAGTGTGAAAATGTGGAAATTTAGTTTTATGCGTTGTGCTATATTATGTAAGATTTGATGTTTACTGACATGTATTTAAGAGGATGTCAGACAGTCGATGAAGTTGGCCAATTTTGTCTGCCAATAAAATCGCCCAAAAAAATCTGTCATCTGTCATGCAAAATCGGCTGATTTTGTCGGCTGATAAAATCGTTTGATTTTATCGTCCAACGTAAAACACGTTCTATTCTCGACAATAAAATCGGCCAACTTTTTGGATATCGGTCACTATGATGATTGTTTACTGTGGGAGATGAATATTTATTTCAGTCATTTATTTTGATTGTTACTCTATGATGTCTATTTTCGTTCATTAGATGCAGAAAAAATAACGCAAGTATCATTTTGTGATCTGCATTCTGCTGTTGTGTATCCGTGAAGCTAGCTGATATCGTACGAAGTTGCAAACGATAAAATCGACTGTGTGTCATGGTTCAATGATTTTCTCGGCCGATTTTCTCGGGCATCTAAACCACGCCCACAAGAGTTGGCCAACTTCTGACATCACCTTTATGATGATGAACATTATGTTGTTGTTGGCAGTGTCGTGCCTGCACTAACTCTGGACGTGATGGATACTGGCGAATTACACGGTAAGTTTGATATTTCACCTTTTTTAAATGTTGAGCCAGATGATCTCAAAAATTATGGTTGGTGCTAAAAGAATCTGTAGCCCCAAGTAACAGTGTGTTAGGCCGCGTTCACATAGACACGAGTGTGAGTCCAAGTGCCCGTATACGGACTCCAAGAAACACGAGTTCAACGGCGGCCGTTCACACTGGTATGATTTCTGTACGAATTTCGGTTACCTGTGAATTTCACTCGTACGAGCAGTTTCTGTGCAGCTCGTATGAAGTGCACAACACAAAATTTGTATTAATTTAATTTATACAGGCCCTATGTGACGTCATAAATTATGTCACTGTTAAATTGTTCATTAATAGGGGTGCACGATTAGTAAAATTATTAATGACGTAGTAGAATATTGTTACTTTTTTCGCAAAGCATTCACTCGATTCGATTTCACCCGAGATTGTCAACAGACACGCGTCGAGTTATGTGCTTGTACAAGTGACCGCGACTTGGACATGTGTCTTTGTGAACGTAGCCTAAGGTCTCTTGTCCATCCAAGGAGACAGAATATCGGGGTTGGAAATTTGCCAGATGACTTTAGCATTTTGTTCAGTCTTTTGTTCCGTTAGTTCTCGTTTGTTTTATATTTTCTAATATTTTTTAAAATTGATGTTGCCCTGCCACAGTAGAAAATTTGCTAGTTCATCAGCGTTTTCTTTTGGGTTTATTTCGTTAATTTTTAATTTTTATTTGCTGAACTAAACATGACAGTTTTCTGTGGTGAATTTATCATATTGTGTTGTTGTTGTTGTTAATGATTCAGACGCAGGCGGACATCTGATTGGTAATGACCTGGCGTCATTGCATCCTGGGAAGGAAACTGTTGACGAAATGGCAGACAAGGAGCGATTTTTTGCGGTACTATCCCTCGTACTTTTACAATCTTGTTTTTTTTTGGAGTTTTGTGTGTTTGTGCTATGTTTCTCGTGTTTTTCATGTGCACTTTTATTGTAAAACCGAGCAGATGTTAAAGTAGTGTATTTTGCAGTTATCTTTCTTATGGCTAAATTATTAGATTACTAAATAACTGTTAATTTTGGCATTTTTGACAAGGACGTGCCACTGCTGTCAATCGTTCTAAAACATTTTGTGATGATCTAAGTCATATTTGTCGAGTTAATCGCGTAATTGTTGTTTTGCTGTAAAGCTACTTGGTATTAGTCGTTTTGTAGGCATACCGTGGATACACCTTTCGTCATCATGAACTAAGGTGTTTAATTTTGCTGTTTGGACTAGAGGTCTGCACGGTGATGGGGACAGCGGGAATACCGCGGTAACCACGGGGAAACTGCGGTAATGGGGATCACATCCACAGTAATACCGCGGGGACGGGGTCACGTCTCACGGGGTTACCGTGGGGATGGGGAGCAACGCCGACGGTGATACCGCGGTGGTAAAATGTGTGACTTAACCATCTTCGCTTTGTGTTGGTTGTGAACTGTCATGATAAGCCACAAATCAAGGATATCAGTTTGCTTTACAGTGTTTGATTGTTGAAACACGATGCTCGCTGATGAATTCCATACTGTAACTACTGTTTATAGTTATTATAGTTTAGGATGTTAATATCAAATTAATGTATTTTGCTTAGTGTCGACATTCACTAGTGTGAAAGTTGGGGTGGGGTAGGGATGGGGACAGTGTTCACTCAACTCAGCTTCCTACCCTCAGCGGGACGAGAAATGAGTAGTAGCTTAGCTTACGGTCTGCGGGGTGAAGGCCCACTGTGGCTGATTTGAGCGGTGGTATGTCTGCTGGCTGCAGACCGCGGATCCAATTGTTTGCTGATGCGGGCAATGGATGGCCGCATAGTGCACTACGGTATCATTAGCTCGTGCCAATCAGCTGCCACTTCCGAGATTGTAAAGCGCTTCTGGTCGCGAGTCTGACTCATGTAAGTACTAGATCTTGACTTTTACCATGGGGATGGGCGGGGATAGTTTTTGTCCCCGTGCAGGCCTCTACTTTGGACTACAAGCCTGTACTGTCGTTGATGCAGGAGATGAGGCAGGTTGGCAACAGAACAATGGATTACAGTCGACTCTTACAAGACGTCGATCAGTCCGCGACCGGAACGTTGAATATGAAACCAGCTGATGACCAACAACGTTTGTATTTTGAACAATAGTGCACTTGTTCTTAGCTAGAATCAACATCGTCATCATCATCATCATCATCATCATAACATGTTGCACTGATATGCCAATGAAATCAGGCCGTCGCACAGTATGAAAGACAGAAATGGCCAGAACGGTTAACTAAAAGCAGAAGTAATTAGAAACAGAATTAACAGGCGAGTCTTTGTCACGTGTTCTGTGCTGTATGCTCGTTGCATGTTCTTTGCTGTATGCTCATTGCATATTCTTTGCTGTGTGGTTGTCGCAGTGCCGACCGAGTGCGCTGGTGCAGACTCAAATGCTGCCAACATCTCGGTATATTATCACGTTCTGTCACGTCATTTTGCTTCGATATAATTTAAATGGTTTGTATTCGATGCAGTTTTCATTGCGTAATTTCTTCGTGTTCTTCTGGCCTGCAGTTAGGTAGTAAGTCTCATTCGGACAAGTACCAGCTTTGAACTTTCAATAAACGTTCTTTCTATCTCATCAGTATTATTAGGTGGAATTGCTCTTGCAGCATAGCGTTGTCTGTCTGTCTGTCTGTCGTCTGTCTGTCACGTGTTCGTCTGGCCTGTAATGAGTCTCATTCGGAGTTGATTGATTGATTGATTATTTGTTTGCTCAAACATATTATAAAACAGCACAAGTAATGGCAACAGAACATGAGCAGGACAGCCAGGCACCAAGTGCACTTATAGCTGCCCTTATAGCCTAGAACACAATTTCCAAAAGACAGTGGTAAGATGAGTACCAGTGTCTAAGCAATACAAAAGATAACAATGTGATACTAACTGGAAAATTAAAAAAACCTTTAAAAACGCGGAAAAATCAACACACATGATACTCTGTCTAAATACGGGAAGTGTAGCAAAGTTAGTAGTAGTCGGCAGTGAATTCCAAACTTTGACAACTCTTTCGTCAAAGAATTGGCTACGTACATCACTATTACGGTGTGACTTGAAGAGTTTATATGCATGCCCTCTGGTGCCACTAGTAGCACAAAATTCAAAGAAATCAGAAAAATTGAACTTTCAACAAACGTTCTGTTCTATCGTATCTTTGAGAGATGCTGGTTTCTTATCGGTTGTCGCTCCGCCGAATTGTAGCCGCGGTTTGAATCGTTTTCTATGCATTGTAGGGTTCGGCTGAGCAAGACCGACCTACACCAGTCGAGCAGTCAAGAAATATGCTCTCTCAAGGTATCTGATACAGCAAATAGCAGTTGCTAGTCTATTATTGCTGTCCGGCCCGCTGCTGGCCCAGGTAATTCTTAACTACCCGACGGGTACCCGGTTAATAGAATATTTTATTTAACTTAATTTCGTTATTAATGTTCAGTATTTAATTCAGTTTAACTTGCATTAGTTTTACGATTTTGGATAATATTTTGTTGTTTTGTTTGAAGTTTTACATTTTAAGTTTTGATCGGTGTCCCATCCCCTAGGATTTGATGACTCGTGGGCCAAAAACTGAAGTCAGTGTTTTGGGAGAAGTTTAGTTAGGCAGGCTAGTTTCAGAAGTGAGAAGTAGTACACAAATTTATCTGACACTATGAGTGTGTTTTGTTTAGCCTAACGTGATGATACCCCCCCCCCTTTGTATATCAGTGTCATATTTATTTAATCACTTACTACCCAATGGGTACCCAATAAGCTACCCAGTCGGGGTACCCGTTTCACGAATTATCGACAGCCCTGATCAGATGTGTGCTCGAATGCACGTGTATCGCTTATATGTCTGTCTGTCTCCTTGTAACCAAGCACCCGGGTCAACTCAGCCTTCTACCCCTTGCAGAGCGGTAGAATGAGTATCAGCTTTCTGGCTCAGTAATAGCAATAAGTGGCGAATTGATGATGGTGAGCGTAGTGCTGTGGCTGCCTGAAGCTCACGCGCATTGGTTTGGTCACATGGCACTGTACTAATGAGTTTTGATGGATTGAGTGACTGAATTAATGTTTGATAGCTGTTTGGTGCTGCGTTCTACATTTTTTTATACATGAATCAGGTGAGCTCTTACGATGGCTGTGCCACGATAACAGCACGATAGACAATTCTCCATATCACCGTCGACACACAGTCTGTAAATAGTAACAGTAGTTGCCATTTCTTTTTTCGCTACTTGCTACAGATCGAATAAATTTACGTACCAAACGGTATAGAAAATGCCTACTGGTTCCGGTTTGTGGCATTTTCTATACAGTTTGGTACATAAATTTATTCGATCGGTAGTAAGTAGCGAAAAAGACATGGCAACTAAGACATTATTATGATGCATTTCGGGAATGGTGATAAACCAAATGGCATTGGTCTTATCGTCAATATTATTAGGCGGAATCGCTCTCTCTGTCTGTCGTCTGTGTGGCACATCATGCCTCCTGCTTAAACCGTTCGACCGATTTAGCTGCCGTTCAGCAGGTACACTTCTGGGGTCCAATGACACGTTGTGTTAGATGGGGTCCTTGACCCACTGGGGAAGGAGAGATTTGGCGGGGGGGGGGTTAACCCCCAGCCAAAGCATGCGAACGAAATTGCGGCTGCGACCTGGCGAATATGAACGAGCGATTCCGCCTTTTATCGAATTACTTAGGTCGTTGTTGTTATTGTTTTGCAGAATTATGCTGTCGTTCGGATTGAGGGTTCAGAATTGTTGAGTTCAATTTCAAGTAACTCGATGGGCGATAAATCGTCATCGAGTTGCGAAACTCGACGATGCGTCGCCCGTCGAGTACCGGTACTCGATGATTTTTAGCCAGAAATCATTGAGTTGCGGTGCTCGGGTGAGGGTTAGTGTGGGGGTTAAAATTAGGGTTAGGGTCAGTGTTAGTGTATAGGGTTAGAGTTAGTTTTGGAGTTACGCTTTCGCGTTAAAACTCAAAACTCGATCCGACGAAGTTTGTAACTGCCCATAGGCGTATGTCGACAACTGCTAGCAAATCACGACGTCGATGTTGGTTGTGTTGAACGTCAGTTTCTCTGCTGGATTCGTTGGACTCGACGCTGGAGAACGAGAGAAAGCCGACGACGCCCGGCGCGCAGCGAACCAGCGGAGACATGCAGACCATCACGGAACTCACCGGCGAGGTCGGCACTGATAATACAAACACTCGCGGAGGACACGGTGAACAGATCGGATCTGTGGCACCGGAAAACATCGGAGATGGACGTGCAGCTGGCGATGCCGGAAGGAGACTGAGCAACACTGAGGCTGGGTTTACACTGTCTAGCAACCGAAGGCTGAGCAACACTCAGGCTGGGTTCACACTGTCAAACGACAATGATGGTAGCAGCAACTTGTCGGCTAAAGACGTTGCCGGCAAAACTCTCTCGGGTCTCAGAGATTAGTTTTAGTCCATCACATCTCATCATCATCATCATGACATACTTGTAGTGCGCAGGTATACAGATAAAATCAGGCCATCGCACAGTATAAAAGTCAAAAATAGCCACAACAGTTAACTAAAAAAGGTTTCTGCATCTCTCATGCAGTGTGTGTATATTGTATATTGTATTTGTGAACGATATATAAAGCTAATTAATTAATGTATTCTATTGTCAAGTAACATTTCAGGTCTAATAGAAGTTGGAACTTCGTTTACTTAGAGCATAATTTAGGCATTTGAGAACAAATTAATTTATTAGTTAAGCTCATTTCAGACGTTCTGTTTTCGCTAGATCCTTGATCAGCTCTTAATCTCTAAATAAGCTAGCTGTTTTTATACCAGATATTAGCAGGTTACAGTATTGATTGATCGATTTATTCCAGTTATTTAGTTATTCTTTTATACAGATTTATTTCTGTAGATTTATTTACAAATTTATCACATTGTAGAGTTTTTACTTTTACATGTCTGTAGATAGTATATTTTATTATGTACACTGTGACTTCTGACGTAAAAATCGTTGCTAGATTTTACACGGTACAGTGCGAACATATGAAACGAGATGTGGTGGGCTGTTCATTTGTGTTTGTTCCAAATTCCCTATAGTATGTTTCTGCCAAGAATTGGCAAAATTGGATGACATCTGACTAAGTTACGACAGTCATAAACAGGGTGAAGTTTTTTTTGTGAGACACAGTGTATATAATAAAATATACTATCTGCAGATAAATACATAACAGTAAAAACTTTACGACGTGATAAATCTGTAAATAAATAAAGAATAAATAAATAACTAAAATCGTCAATCAGTCTGTATTGTAACCTGCTAACATCTGATTGCCTTTAGGTTTGGCATGCACGGACACAAGTCGTGACGTGGAGGCAATCTATCGTGAGTTGTGTAAGCTAGGTGCTGGCACAACGACTACAGACTTTACTCTTCATGCTACCAGCACCGCTAGTCGCCAGGCGTCTGTCACCGAGTCGGACAACCAGCCAAGAACAACGACGACAGATGATAAAGGTTGGGCCGTACTTGATATGCACCGGGTGACTTGAGTTTTTGACTTAGAGTTTCACTGAGCCAATTCGCTGAGCTAAACCTAAAGCTGAACGCTGAAGTATCTACTTAGACCAGAGTTCAACTAAACTTTGGTCTAAGTATGTGCATAATTGTGAAAGATTATAATTTGGTTTTTACGTGGTGCTAAGCGTGTACTAGCTATCATAATTCTGTCTGTCACGACCCGGTTCCGATTGAAGCCCAGGTGAGATAGAGACTCTGGGTTTTTACCATATGATAGCTTAGAGTCTCTAGTTTCTTGCGAGTAAATTTCGTGCTGCTGGGTGAGGAGATTTCTCTCGAATGAAGGCATCAAAGAGGGGTAGTGGGTACCCCCTAAGAAATCGTTATTTTACCACTATTAGCTCGTCTAGCGTGAGAACAGTTGCAGATACACAGACTTCTGCTTATTATAACAAGCACTGCCGACGAGCTTTCCGGTGGTACCAACATTGATGACCCTGAACGACCTTCAAAAATAGGGTTTTAGTGAATTCTTCGCGATTTTGGGCTGCAACGCACGTTTGAAGAGTGAATTTTCGCCTAAATTACTGGAGATAGACCGAGACAACCTGCGTACGAAATGAAACTGATGCTGTCGTGCGTCTAATGAGCATTAGCTCAGATTCCTTGTTCTAGTTAGTTTCGGTATCTGATGTTTTCCAGCTGATGACAACGTGGCCGGGGATGGTAAGAAATTGCAGGCAGAGACAAGTGACGGGCAGATTCCATCGGTGAGGTTCAACGACCAGACGCAAGGTGTGTGAATACTGTTTACTGTGGCTGCTATCACTTGAAAAGTAAAGTAAAAAGCCGAGTTAGGTTATATTAACGTGTGCTGTAAAGCTTAGCTTAATCTAGCGCACTTAATCAACATAACCATTTAGGCGCCGAAAACTCTCTTTTTGTACCCCAGTTTCTTGGAGCTGGGAAACTGGGAAGGCAATGTGAGTAAACAACTTGCCCAAGCTTATCATACCGTTGCTACCCAGTGGAATAGTGAAATGACCCGGGAATCGACCTGGGAATTCCTAACACGGTACCGTTTGATATAGTAATTTTAAAATATCAGAAAATATGATTGTCAATTCATTGTGATATTGTACAGTTTACACTGATTGCGGTGAAAACAGAAGGCAGCAGCAGCATAGTTTGCGTTTTGTACCATGTAGTTCTAGGCAGTTTCACATTCTGTGAAAATTACGAAGTGTTTGGGGTGCGGGGATTGGGGTAACAATAAGTAACAATATTGTTGAGTTACTGTAGAAAAAGAAAAAATGCGTGTGCAAATCAATATGAAGTTTATTTAAAAACATGACAGCACCAGTGCTGTATTGGCGGTAGCATTGATTTAATGTACCGTCCATGAATGATGATAATACGGGACATTAAATGTTCAGTAGTTTCAGTGAGCTTTAATATTTGTTTATTTCAGTCAGTCAGTCAATCAATCCGGGATTTTTAAAGTGGTCTAAGTAATACAAACTACTGCTAGGTCCTCTACAGGTTAGGTGAAGTCCAGTCCAGGGAATAATCAGAAAAATGATTTGGCAAACAGATGAGTTGTGAGTCGCTGTTTGTTGGTGTCTGTGCTAGAATACAGTCAAAGTGACACGCCGCGTTCTGAGCGGGCTGATGCATCCGATGAGGTAGTACCCGTGTACTATGCTGCATTTGTGTTTCACACGGTAGTGCAGCAACACAAAGCGTTATCACTGCTTTATTGCACATTTCCAGAAATGATGGTAAAATTTGGTCAGTATAGTTGTGATAAAGAACGCTTGTTTCCTGTTAGTTTTTCTTACATTTATATTTTACAAGGTAGTGTAGCGACGCAGTCAAGGTGTGGTAGAATATGATATTCAATAATCTTTTTATTGCAAATTGTCCGCGTAATCTGCCGGTGAACGAATTTTGAAAATGGTCAATAGTTGACGAAGATACGGACAGAAGTTTGCAGCTTACTTTTCTGGCCCTGCGTGTACACTGCGGAGCTGCTGCACTATACAGGCTGGGCCAGAAAAGTAGCGGAGCTGATGCTACTGCGCTGTGTTGTGAAGCGTGCAGATTTGTCGCTGAATGAAGGCAATCATCAGTTGTCCTCCACCGGTCAAACTCAGCCTGGACGTAAGCCTGGACCTTTACCACTAGCCAGCGGTAAGTCTGACCCGTTTACAAATAGCATTTTAGCGCTGCAGAGCTTAACAGTTAATTAATCAATTAATTGGTTAGAGAAATTAATCGATTAATTTTTACAATGGATTAGAATTTGACTAAAATTTTTGGACTTTTCAACAGGCTAAGATGAACGTTTTAGTCTCATTTTATTTCGCATATCGTCAAGATTTGTACTTGTACAGTGTTAGTTTAACAGTTTGCACTTTGTGAGCTTTGACTACACGCTCTGCTACTGTCCATGGCTAGCTAGCCAGTAAAATTGTGACTAGTTATGGCTCGCCAGTTAGCCGTCAAATAAACTTGGTAGCCAGCTGTCAAAAGCTGTTAGCCATGGCTTATGGGTCTTGTTGTGATAGCGCTGACTGTAATATCTGTATACTTTATATATGCAGACTGCTTTACGGGTTTTTCTTTGTTTAAGTTTTTTTCTAGTTACAGTTATCATTATTTCCTTTTTTTCTATTTTTTTTCTATCTCAGGCCTCTTATCTCT
>Ga0056124_1000948_pt1 | contig 10235 bp, 7 predicted proteins | sample WorMetHEROISLAND_2_FD_70069 | JGI IMG/M metagenome (GOLD analysis project Ga0056124, IMG submission 70069) | Marine gutless worms symbiont microbial communities from Max Planck institute for Marine Microbiology, Germany - Olavius sp. 4 HERON ISLAND | ecosystem: Host-associated > Annelida >... | reverse complement strand
GCAATGGATGGCCGCATAATGCGCTGTGGTATCATTAGCTCACGCCAATCAGCTGCCAGTTCCAATACTGTAAAGTGTTTCTGGACACGAGTCTACTCGTGACAGATATGAAGTACTCGACTCTACCTTCACACTTTTACCTTTTATCAATAACACAGTTCCCAACTCTTTTACTGACAAAAAAATCCAGGACTTTTCCAGGACTTTCTAGGACCCCCATGAAAAATTTTCCAGGACCTTTTTGGAGCCTGCAAATGTTTAAATATAAAGAAAAAACGGCGTATGGAACGCCAAAGGTGGCAAAATTCATCAACATTAAACACTGTATTTAAGTAAGCAATAGTCAACACAAACTGGGTGCTATACTATTGCTGCTTGTTTTCCATTTGAACCACTAGAAAAATGCATGACTTTCAAGGATATTTTTCCAGGACTTCCCAGGACCACCATTTTCTACTTTGCTGTGGACACGATTATTGTCAATTCTTTTATCCTATGTGCCGCAGTTCACCCGGAGACATCGATGACATTGATGGAATTCCGAATTGCACTTTTTCGTAGTCTGATTCGTGGCTTCACATCCCGCCGGCGAACCTTCATGGTTCAGCATTTTCGAGGTATCATCGGTCAAGTACAGCTCGACGTAAACTTCCAGGTGTTCCTGACGACATCAGACTGGACACTGGCGGACACTTTCCACAGAGCAGATCGCAACTTTTCATCGCTGTCGTTTATGTAGCACACGCACTAACAATAAACGTTCTCGTCTTGTGTGCACTAAGTGCAGTGTAGCGCTTTGTATTAGCCCATGTTTTGCTATGTTTCACAAACGATGACAGATGGGTTAAGCTTTAATTTCCAGGACTTTCCAGGACTTTCCAGGACCAGTGATTTTCGAGGACTTTCCAGGTCCTGGAATTTTCAAAAATTTTCCAAAAAACCAGGACTTTCCAGGAGGCGTGGGAACCCTGGGAGCAGCAGCTGTCAAAGTCTACACAGTGGACGTTCATCTTCTCCTGGCAGGTTTCCTACCACGACCTCTCGACCCTCCACCAGTTCCAGTCTTCTTCCTACCAGGTCCGGCCTTGGTGACGGCTGGGGCGACCTGACAGCGCTTGCAGAACCACTGCTCCTCCTCGGGCGGCTCAGAAACTATACCAACACACGGCCTGTGCACACGACACACACACACTAAGTAAGTAAATTTGTATTGCGTTCAATGTGGCTCAATGGTCCAGTGGTTAGCGCACTTAGAATTCGAGCTCGGTGACCCCGGTTCGAATCCTGGGTCGTGCCGCTATTCCATTGGATAGCAACCTTGGGCAAGTTGTTTACTCACATTGCCTCCCCAGGTTCTCAGCTCCAAGAAACTGGGGTACACAAAAGGGAATTTTCGGCGCCTAAGTGGCTATGGTGATTAAGGGCGCAAGATTAAGCTAAGCTAAGCTTTAGAGCGCACTATAATATAACCTAACTTTACTTTACTTTTACAATGTCAACATGCAGTGCACAGTGCAGACAAAAACCTAAAGGGAATGTCAGGTGATCAATAAAGTGACTATGAAGATGAAGACAAAGTGAAGATGAACGTCTATTGACAGACAATATTGACCAACGGAAATCTGTCATCTGTCATGCAAAAATCGGCCGATTTTGTCTGCCGATAAAATCGTCCGATTTTATCGTCAAACTAGAACACGTTCTATTCTCGACGATAAAATTGGCCAACTTTTTGGATCATATCGGTCACCGTGGTGATTGTTCACAGTCGGAGATGAATATTCAATTTGGTTATTTATTTTGTTTGTTACTCTATAATGTTTATTTTCGCTCATTAGACACAGAAAAAAATAATGCAAGTGTCATTTTGCGATTTGCATTCTGCTGTTGTGTATCCGTGAAGCTAGCTGATATCGTACGAAGTTGCAGACGATAAAATCGGCGGTGTGTCATGGTTCAACAATTTTATCGGCCAACTTTCTTGGGCAACTACACCACGCCCACAAACGATTTTAAAACTGCTATATCAGCGGGCAATAGGCACAGTGGCTCTGGTGAAAACGATGGCAACATGAGCGTGATGAGACAGTAAATATGATTGGCTGGCTACTGACCAATGGTACCAGTCGTCACAAACATCGCAGCCAATCATCGGGCTACCATCGTCCGGCTGCTTACAGGCAGGGCAGATCCACGTTATCTCACCATCTTCACCCTTTAATAGCACATTAACATACTACTCTTAGCCGACAGCATTCACAATAAGTTCACAAACAGCCAAACACTAACAACGCCAGTGCATCAGATTACAACAGGGTGACCACTCTTTTCCAAAAAGGATTTCCTAAATTCCAAAACTTTCCAGGACCAGTGGTCACCCTGTATAAAGAGCGAAAAACTAGCAGACAACCACACTACTAATAACATTACTGCTACCAGCAGCACTACTGCTAATTCTAGTTTCTGTACAACTTTTTCCAAACACATCTAGTCACTTCCGGTCACACAGGAAAAAGGCATGTAAGAGTGGTCAGGTAACGTGTGTGACATTAAACATCCAGCGGTTTTTGCAGCAGTTTGGCGTTCCACAATATCATTACTAGGCCTCCCAGTATTGTGGATAACTGGCTAATTTGTTGACACTTACTCCAGGCTAAGCACTGGGCCCGCATTGAGAATTGTTGGAATTTTTACAGACCAGGAGCCCTTTCTAACCAACTGCGTCAAAGCACTGAACAACCGGTGAAAAGTCACCAAAAATAATACAAAAATGAGAGAAATGATGACAGTTGATTCAATAAATCAATCAAAAAATAACCACAAGTTACAAAAATAACCAGTGGCATACAATATAAGCGTAGAACTTAAGATCAAACGTAAAGATTACTTACGACGATTTTGCTCACAGTTTCGGTAACAACCGACTGCTTTGACTTTGAGCCGGCCGCTGCCTTGCTCGGCGGCGGCTGCCTATTGGCTACCGAAGCACCAGCCGCGGCCGCGGTGGCTTTTGATTGGGCGCCGGACGTCATCGGGAGACTGAACCTGCTCGGTGGATAGCTGGGGAATGCCGGGAGTGGTGGTGATGACGTCCTGCGCGTGGTGCGGTGGGACGGTGACGTCTCGGCACCAAACTGCGGCGGTGTGAGGAGGTCGTCGTGGACGTCCGGTGACCGGTAGAGTGTCGGCGGTGACGGACTGCGTGACGAGGAAGGACTGGAGTGGGCCGGGTACGGGGACACGGCGCCACGACGCCCCGGCGAGCTGCCGGTCTCCATCATCGGTGTCGGAGCGAGGGAAGGCGGAGGTGGAGACGACCCGGAACTGGACGATGATGAAGATGATGTGAACCTCACGGGAGAGATGCGGTGAGCCAGGGCGCCAGGTGTCGCGGCAGTGCTGCGAGGCTTCTGCTGCGGGGACTGGTAGACGCGTGTGTCCGGCTGTGGCTGTCTGGTGGCGGCTTGCGGTGACGGTTTCGCCGACGACGACGGAGAATCGGACGAAAACGGACGAATCACGCTGCAGCATATTAATTACAGGGCTGGAAAAAATCATGATTTAAAAAAAATCGAAAAAATCAGATTTTTTTGACTTAAATCAGATTTTCTTTATTTAAATCAGATTTTTTGATTTAAAAAAAATTTTTTTTTGCATTTTTCAGTGCAGTTGTGCATTGTTGTTGCATTAAACAATTTAAACTTCATTGTGAGTTGCACATTGCACAGAATTAAAGTTCCTGAACCAGTGACTGCAAGCTAAAATCAGTCATCGACGAGTTGAATAAGTTGAATAATGGGCAGAATAAAACAATAAAACAATACATTTCATCCTGTGTATTACAATTTTTCATTGGTAAGTGAAATCGTCAGTGCGATTTAAATCATTCGATTTTTTTGACGAAAAAATCAACTGATTTAAATCGCACTGATTTAAATCGGCCAACCCTGATTAATTAATTATCAATCAAAATCAACTGATCCGGATTTTCAAAGTGGCCTAAGCAATACAAACTACTGCTAGGTCTACTAGAGAGAGAGGTTAGACGGAGTCCAGTCCGGGGAACAGTCAGAGAAAAAGATTTCGTGAACATGAGAGCTTTGGGTTGCTGACGAAAGTTGGATCATGACTCGGCAGATGTCACAATTAGTCTTTATTGATGACAGTAACAGACATACCGCTGTTAAACACAATGCTCAATAACAGTTGATGAGTTTAAAATGCTAAAGCTATGTTGAAAGACAGCTACTTGACGATTTTATAAGAAATATATTTAAAGCACTAAGAAAGAAGAGCGTTAGATGATGAAGACGAGACGTAAGCTGAGCCTCACAGTTTGAGTTTGCCGGGAGCTGTTTCACTGACCGATGGAGTGGCTGTGTTGCTGCCAAACCTGATTGTCATCTTGGGAATGTGAGGCGGTGGAGTCTCCGCGGCGTCAACAGACACCTGCACACACACACGTGACCATCAATCACAATTCTGATTCGTTCACGACACACGACGCTAGACAAATGTGTCCGAATGACTGACACGGTGGCCACAGCTTTGGGGGAAAATAATTCGAGCACTTTTCAAAAACTTTGAAGTACCTTTTCAAACTTATTCAATTGATGTTTTACAGTGTGAAGCTAAGAGTAGTTAATGTTTCTGGCATCGTACAAAAACCGTTAAGAGCATAAAATTAGGTTACTAAATAAGTAACAGTAATCCAGCTATTTGAATCCGAAGTAGACTAGATTCGGAAGTACTGACTGCAAAATGTGACGATTATCAACTACTGAAATTCAAGGACTTTCAAGACCCTCTTCCATCAAATTCCAACACTTTCAAGGCCCTATTCACCTTTCAACGATTTTCCAGGTCCTGGAAAAATGGTAACTTTTTTCAAAGACTTTCAACAACTTTCAGGGACCTGTGGCCACCCTGGATTGAGTGGTAACATGACACAACAATTTTAGTGAGTGAGAGCAGTTTCTTAATGGCACATCAGCACTTAAGAGGCAACTTTTGTGTTATTATGATGCGAACAGCAAATGACAAGATAAATTCAAAGAAAAAACAACTCAAACACTATGGCTGAATGCCAATAAAGTTTAGTTAATAAAAGCTTCTGTGCTGTGACAATCAACAATTTAATATGAAAACTATACTGCGAGAGTAGGTAACGGGCGAAACAATAGGAGATACAGAACCAAAGGTAGTAAAATTTTAAATTAATGCAAGTCCAAACTTACTCTTTACACTGGAAGACACTCTAAGCTTAGCTGAAAAAGTCAATGGATAGTTAAAAAAAACAAGTAAGAATAGTAAAGCAAAATACATACATAAACAAAAGCAGATACATGAGCAGAGAGAATAAATTAGCTACCGGTGGTAGAGCAGATTTCTTTGGACGGCCACGTTTCTTGCTGCCTTTACGTGGTCGACCTTTCTTGCCAGCTGGCAGCTTTCCAAGCACCGGTTCTGTGATGCTTGCCACGGGCACATCATGCACCTCAGCCGACACATCTCGACTCCTGTTCTTTGAGCGTTCATCCCTGCTTGACCTTTGACCCTGCTCCATGACTTCGGACACTGCTGACCTCCGACTGCCCTCGCCAAGGTCACGGTAAGAAAGGTCACGGTCGGGGGTTGTCTCAGGCTCATAGTCATTGCTGTTGTCCCGCGTGTCCTCGATCGTCCGCTCCCTGCCGGATCCATAGCTGATCCGGAGTCGCTTTGGAGGTGGAGCAATCCCTGAAGGTGGACCAATCCCGGCAAGCTTCATCAAAGACTCGGCAGCATCCATCGGCACCGGCAGACCAACATCATCCTCATCATCCATAATCTCCCGGGCCTTCCCGATATCCGTCATCTCTTCCAGCCTTACATAGCTCTCGGGAATTCCGTACTTCAGCCGGTCAGGAACATCAACCGAGGTGGGTTTCGTCGGCTCATCATAACCGCCAATCGCAGGCTGTCTGTTCTTCTGTTTCTTCGACCGCCGCGGGGCAACAGGCTTGGGCTCTTCTTCCAGCACAAACTTGCTCTCTGCTAAGTTTCGTAGCGGGGGGCTTGGGGACGCAGCAGGAGGTGATGGCGGCGGCAGTATCAGAATGTCGTCGGTCGTGACTTCAACCTTGAGCGGACTGACGGAATGCACCTCGATGATCTCGTCCTCGTCATCGTACGGCGGCGGTGAGCCAACTGGTGCCGGTGGTGGTGACAGACTGTGCTCCGAGTCGTTAAAGCTCCGAGCGATCACCGTGTCGATCGCGTCGGCAATCTGAGCTGCGCGCTCATCCCGGTCAATGGTGGTACTCCGCCCGGCGGTGACCATCGGTGGGATGAAAGGCTCGTCCTCGTTGCCGGTGAAGTCCGATGCAATCTGGTCGTAGATGACATCGTCGTCGTCGTCACGGTGTGTTTCCAGCACACGTCGCAGAACCGACTCGATTGCGTCGTCGTAGGCGTTCAACCGCGACTGACGTGCTCTGTGATCCTCCTTCGGAGTAGCTACAGTTTGTCTGTCCAGGCTGGAGCTTGTGCCGGCAGATGGCTCTTCCTGGTACGCAGCGGCCGTGCTGGCGGCTGGATATCCACCAGCAGCACGGACACCCTTCGTGGTACCCGGTTTGCTCTTCGGTCTTTCCCTGGCCGGCTTGGGAAGCGCCGGTTTAGGAAGTGTGCCCGGAACAGCTCTGGGCACGCTCAGTGGGGACGCGAGGTTGGCTACAGTGTTGGATGGCACTGGGTTAGAAGCTTCGGCCAATCTGCCTTGACCGGTCGGGTATAACACACCAGAGTCGGAGCGAACAAAACTCCTCATCTCATACTGGCTGTGTGCCGCCTCATCCGGCAATACCCTAACATGCACAGCACAGCAGAATACACTAATTAATTACGCTAATAAATTGAAGAAAATCTACGGAAAATTGGAAATAAAGTCTAAATTAAAAATACAAATCATATTAGAGTAAATAAATTACTTAACAAGTAACAGAAACAAATTGAAGAAAAATACATTCAAAATACGATTAACTAAATATTGAAAATAGATATAGACAAATGCATATAACAATTATAATGGTCATTTAACTGAACCAACAGTCAACAAAAGTAAACATACAAAATGAGTACTTATACCTACAAAAAGAAGTTCACTAATTAGTTGAGTACACACTACCAGAGATACATTATATACTGCATTAAGGTCAGAAACTGATGTATGAGTAAAGACAGTAAATTCAAGTATTGTTACAATCACATACACATACGTTCTACACTGTGTCTCAAAAAAGGATCCCTGCCATTATCTATTGTAACTTGAAGAAGGGTTATCAGATTTTAATAATTTTTTGTACAAATATTCCCAACACAACTGGCCTTCAAGCGCCCATTCTAATTCCCACCTCAACCAGTCTACTTCTGCACTACCTGCAAAAAACAAGCGGAATATTACATTTTTATTTGATGCAGTATAGCTACTTAATTAAAACAGAGCACATTCTGTCCAGATTTCTGTCACTTTGGCTGACAGTCTATCCAATTGTCCAGTTGTCCAACTGCATACAGTGAATATTTGAAATATTGGCCACGTGCGAACACAGGCACGCAGACTCTGTCCATTCGGTGACAGCAATGTCGATAAAGTTCTGCTCCAGACCAATCAATACTTTACCAGTCGCTTCTTGAATTCATCAACATTCCTAAACAGTGTCTGGTAGACTCACTGCTGCATGACACCGCAAACATTGTAATCGACTGGACTGACGCCAGGGACGTTGGGGGGCCACACACCCGGACAGATGAAATTTATCAGCTTTTTTGTTCATTTCAACAATTCAATGCATATTTCGTCTGTTCAGTTTTTCTCAGGTAGTACAGAATGAGACGTTGGTGTGAGGTGGGAACGTGACATTCGACGGCCAGTTGTGTCAGAAACACTCCTATTGAAAATTACTAAATTATAATCGTTCTTCAAGTTACAATCAATAATGTTGGGGATCGTTTTTTGAGACACAGTGTACAGAAAACACCATATGAGTGGTATATGTTCACCTCTGTTTCTTGGTCGATGGTAGAACCTCAGAAGGACTTGCAAATGTACGTCGGTCGGCGGTAGAGACAGCTGGTGACCGCGTGGCAGACTGAACTTCATTGAACCAAGCTCCACCCACTGCAGTCGGTGATAGCCGACCATCTGTCACATACACACACAAGAATAAACTACCAAAGGATGCTATCTTAGATGAAACTTGTAGCTTGAAACGGTAACTAATTAACTAAACTGATTCATCAAATCAGAACAAACATTAGTAAACAGAGATTGTGCTTTGACGAATTATTAAACCTACAGTTTGTAAGAGCCTACTGCTAAAGTAATAACAAGAAATTTATTTCCCACCCTGCTGAGGAGGCTGAGTTGGCCCAAACACAAAAGCTCATCAACTTGTGCATTATCTTGCACTTTTAAGAAATATCTTAAGACTTTTTATATTCTCACTGTTGTTCTAGAGCACGGAATGCTAGCTCACTTGTAGCTGTTAATTGTATATGGTGTAATAGCTGCTGCTGCCTCTATGATGCTCTGAAGTTGACAAATTTAATTACATTACAACGCTGCTTACAAAATACCTCAGACTGAAAGCTACTAGTCCAACAGCAGCCAACTGAGTGGCACACCAAGTTTAAGATTGTCTGCATCACTTACAAAACTATATCCACCAATGAACCCTGCTTACTTACACTCCCTGTTGAAACATTACGTTCCATCTCATAGTTTGCATTCATCCGACTCTAATTTGCTCTCTGTCCCTCGTGTCCGTACATGTTTCGGTTCTCGTAGCTTTGCTGTAGCCACTCCCGGCATATGGATTACCCTCCCTTTAGATATTTGCAATACCCATTCAATATGCTGTTTTCATCGCCACCTCAAAACATTTTTCTACAGCCTAGCTTTTTGGGCCATGTTAGTCTCCACCATACACCTTGCGCCTCAGATTCAGCAGATTTTCCCATCGACACTGTGCGCAATACAAATTCACTTACTTACTCACTTACCAATACTCTATCCACTAGATCACTTGCGTCTGTTAAATGGTAACGTGACAGCAGTTACTTGTAGCACATTTGTAACAGCTTAGCTCTAAAATGGGTGAACAATAAATTGGGGTATCAGTCCAGCACAACCTGGAGTAACACTGGAGTATGGGCTGGTGAAATAAAAACTGGTGAACACTAAATCTGAGGGACCAGGCTAGCCTCGGGTTTAACTCCAGAAAACTGGCTGCTTAAAGAAAAGAGCAGTACTAAGTATTCATTGGGTGACTTCACTTTTTGACTTAACTGAAGCTAAGCCAATTCGCTGAGCGAAAGTTCGGTCTAAGTACCTACTTAAGCCAAAAAGTGAAGTGATATCACTTGGCAAAAGTCAACTCCAAAGTATGGTCTAAGTACATACTTAAACCGAAGTTTAGTTGAACTCTGGTCTAAATAGGTACTTGACCAAACTTTCACTCGGCGAATTAGCTCAGCAAAAGTCGAGCCAGAAAGTGAAGTCACCCTTCATCTAAAACCTTCAGTTCTATTGTACCTTCAAGCTCCGGCTGTGTGGTGGCATCTGTGGCTGGCTGTTGCTCTACTGGTTGTAGACTGCTCGCCTTGGGTGCCGGAAACTCAACCACATCGTGAGGAAACGGTTTAGACTCGACGCCATCGACAAACTCCCGCAGCTCACTCAGTGCTATGTGCATCTCATTGAACGCTAGGCCGAGGTCATCAAGATTCGGCTCCGTTCGACCGACTGCAATTCACAAAACTAAAAAAGTAACTGTGACTATTTCTATAACAAAGTACGGCATGTGTTAAGTTTACAGGACTGCTGAAGAGATGGGCTCTGGGGAGGGTGTATCTTTCAAAAAATGCTTTCCTAAAAAATTCACACAGAAGACAACATAGCTAAGTCTTGCCCAATAATATAGTGGAAAGTTGTATTATGCTGTTCCAATAATATCTAACAAATCCCATAATCTTCACCCATCTCCAAAGCACAGCAACCCGTCAACATCAGAACTGCTTCATCTGTGGAGTCTTTTAAACGGCTATTCAATACACAGTTGTTTGAAATATCGTTTCAGTCATAGTCTGCATAACATTACGTTTTTAGCATTTTTAGCATCTTAGACATTGACATTACTGTATCCATTTTGCATGTTTGTTAGGCGCCCTTGTTTTTATCTTAGGATATTTTA
>Ga0056124_1000946_pt1 | contig 10239 bp, 8 predicted proteins | sample WorMetHEROISLAND_2_FD_70069 | JGI IMG/M metagenome (GOLD analysis project Ga0056124, IMG submission 70069) | Marine gutless worms symbiont microbial communities from Max Planck institute for Marine Microbiology, Germany - Olavius sp. 4 HERON ISLAND | ecosystem: Host-associated > Annelida >... | reverse complement strand
TTGGAGGATTTTAGATGACAAATCAAATATGTGATAACATAGCAGCAACTACTAGTTATCTGATGACTAATGCGTTTATTAATTGTTTGCTTATTAGTTGTAAATTTCGGTATAAATGATTCGCAGTATGCATGCACCAGTGTTAATTCGGATTTTATGTGTATCTGGTGTACTTCTTTTTCTTTATTAAATACTTGAAAAATGCAAAACCCAGTAAAAACCACCAACTCTGTTTTTAACCTTGTGTTTAACCAGTGTGCATTATGTCTGGGTGTTAAACAGTCGGTGTATGTACGGTGAGGATGTCTGATCGTGACTGTTGCGTTCGTTGTTGTCAGGCATTGGAAGAGAGAAGTAAGAGAGGAATGCTGGAGCTGGATGAGTTGATGCGTTACCGTGACTACTGGAATCAGCGACTGAGTCAAGCCGCGGCTAGCTGGCAATACAGAGACAGTCGTCGCCGTCGTAGTCGTAGCGACAGCTCTCCCGTCTCCTCAGTCAGCGACTCAACGTCATCTGAACAAGGTTTCCATCTAATGCAACACTTTCTCTCCACTGCTTTGTTTGTAGGCTACTCCCATAAAGGCTGCATCACCTTAATCTTGGAACTCATCCATGATTGTGATTTTGGTACTCAACTTAGCCACCCAGGCCAGCTCAGCCTGGCCATCCCTCCGTAGCAAGACAAAATCAGTACTGCCAGTGGTTACGGCCACTGCTAGGGAAGAAACGGTGAATTCTGCATAGAAGTATAGGACTGTTGGCATAATGACCTGTTCTGTCAAAGGTGCTGGCTGCTGTTGCAGCCGACTTGGGTTGTATGCTGGCTTGTTTGGGTTTAACCCTTACCAGCTAAAAATGCCATGAGGACTGAGGAGGATGAGCTTCTATACAATAGGCCTCAGTCTATGCATAAGTCATCCTCTTTGTTTAAATACTGTGATGTGCTGTTGCAGATGGTAAATATCAGGCGTGTAACCTGTTACTACTACTACTACTACTACAGCTGTTGTTGTTGTTGTTGTGTAGATGGTGCTGATGTGATTGGTGTCGGGAGTCAGTCGAGTGAAGCCGATGAGACCAGCAACGACGCTTGTGATGCTGTGCTGCAAACGTCTGAACTCGCCATCTCTCACTGACCTAGTCCATCATCATGCTCTGTGCTCCATGCTCTCTGCTCCGTGCTCTGAGAATCTTCACCAAGTCCTGCTCCTTGGCCACACATAGTCTAACGTCAATCTTTGTTACGGATGGTACAGCAGCCTAATCTAAAGCTACATTAATGCGATGATAATATACCGATATTAGACCAACATGGGTCACTGGCTATATGGGAGTTAAGGAACCAGTTTCTTTTCTAACTGAATAATGATAACAATAACAATAGTAGCAAAACCGTAGCACAAAACGTAACTGCAGTATGTATATAGACGTAGACCAAGTCAGTCCGGCCTTGTGTAGTTCGTTGTCATGTCTATGAAACACTGCAACAGACTATACTAGTGCAGACCACAAAATCAACCATTAACATGATAGTACTCATGCTATCATGGAAAAGAAAAATTCAGCTACAAAAGACATTGGCTCCTTCATTCCCACATAGCTACCATCAGTCTGTTACCACTGCATTGTTGTCGTTTTGAATGAGGCTGGCGCACTGTCCGTAGCAGTCTTGTTGCTAATGTTGACCTGCTGCTGCCAGTTCTGCTCTTGTTAGTTGCTTTACCAACGTACTTGTGATATGTCGTTGAGCAAGTTATGTCACATTGGCATTCGTTCATGTAAGAGAAATTGTCCGTACTTGGCTGGTCTGATCGTCGGCTGGCCTATTACTGTAGTGCTTGTTAGTTGTTATCGACATGGTCTTGTGATCTGTTGGCGTTTCAGCCTACGCGTCGTGCAGTCTGCTGCAACAGCAGATTTCACTCTCTCCGCTAGAATGTTCGTGGCATTAACTCTTTCTTTCCCCGAGTTCCTGGGTGAATGTTGTCGTGTTAAGTCATACTGTTGTTGATACGGTTTTCAGTAACAGCGCCGTAAAATGGGAGTCTTGTGAAAATTGTATAGCGTCTGCCGATTTACTTTCATTTTGTCTTATTAAAATTCCCGGTACATTTCCCATTTTTCGGTGAATTTTAGTTGGCATATTGAAGTGTCGGTTGAACACAGTATAAAGTATTTTTCTGTTGTTGTAGTATGTCTATTTGGAACAAGGCAAGCAAAAAAATTCACGTCGGGTATGAAATTTGATAGAAAGTTCATGATAATTGTTACTGCCAACAATGATGTACATGTATCCTGTCTGAAGGTGAAGAATGTTGCATTTCTGACGTGCAACGGATGTAGCAATTGGAGGATTTTAGATGACAAATCAAATATGTGATAACATAGCAGCAACTACTAGTTATCTGATGACTAATTTGTTTATTGTTTGCTTATTAGTTGTAAATTTTGGTATAAATGATTCGCAGTATGCATGCACCAGTGTTAATTCTGGTTTTATGTGTATCTGGTGTACTTCTTTTTCTTTATTATTAAATACCAGTATATGTTTGTGCTTGTTTCTATTTATTTCTTTTTAGTTGTTGTGTATTTATGGATGTAGTTCTGCCACTTGAAGCCACGTAGCTGCTGCTAATGCTAACCGTATGTAGCTTTGTCTGGTTTGGTGGTAATTTATTCCTTGGCATGCATGCATGTGTTTATTTATTTGTGGTTAAGTTTTATTGTAAAGCCGGTTGATACATGCATACTGTTGTAAAATGTTTGGTGCAGGACATCTTGACTGTCACACTGCTTCATTGTTAGAAATCAGTACAGTTTGTCAATTTTGTTTCTAACAGTGCTTTTCACGCTGTGCAAACCAGTGTAACGTAATGCATTACATTCATCCCCGTGTGGGTCCGGGGGTGTGTCGGTTTAGAATCGACGCACTCCGTTTCCTGGCCGGATGGCGTAAGAGGCGCCTAAACCAGGCTTTTAGTTTTGTATTGGTATAGTTAGGTTACATTTGTATGCGTCTTCTGTTAGTTAGTATTACGTTTGTGTGCATGTGTATGTAGGTAGTATATTATTGTATTTTGTTTTTTTTGTGTTGGTTTGATTGATTTCGATGTAAATTTTTGTTGTCCGTACCAGTGCAAGTGATTGCCTGGAGGACCATCTCCGAAATGACCTATAATGTGTCGAGCGAGACGTTAAACCTTACTCACTCACTCATTGTAACTTGATAGTCAACCGTCATTTAGAATTGCTTGCACAAATTAACTTCTCTAGCGTTTTTATCCTGACATTTTTGTTTTACTGTGCATATTTTTAGTTACTCATATGAGTACAATCAGCATTTCCAAACACAGTCACCAGGGTTAGTGAAATCTTTGCTAGTACGGCTTAATTACTTATTGGGCATGTTAATGACTTGTTTTCGTGCTAACACATCCAAACTCTTCCTTTTTTATCATTTGCTGAGCTAGAAAGCAGCAGTTGGTAAGATAAGCAATTCACTGTTTCTGGTCAGTGTTTTATGTACATAGACTAACACTAGCATTGGTGAGCTAGGATGCGAGTTCAGTATGTCAGTAGAATGAAATGAACTCTGTTGCTGACGTGAACGCATAGAAGTCGTAATATTGTTGTTAATTTAGTCTGTGGCACAGCCTTGTGGTAATTTTTAAAATGTCTGTGATGTTGGGATTCCTGCCGTGGTGCTTTTACAGTAGGTCACAGTCTGCACATGGCTGGCTGTGTATCACTCGTACAGCGCAGCCCAAGCATGCTGAAACATACATACTCGTCCTGGTCATTTTACATCAAGCTCGCTGTTCTAAGCGGCAAGTTCTTGACGTAGTTTATCAGGGTAAAACTACTGTTCCACTGGGCGACTTCACTTTTTGACTTGACTTGACTTAAGTCTAGCCGACTTGACTTAAGTCAAGTCAGTTCACTTCGGTCTGAGTACCTACTTAGACCACAGTTCAACTAGACTTCGGACTCTAAGTATGTACTTAAATATACTTTTGCATGTAAGACTTTCACTAGGCGAAATCACTTCACTTTTTGGCTTAAGTAGGTACTTAGACTGAACTTGAGCCGGATTGGCTCAGCGAAAGTTAAGTCAAAAAGTGAAGTCACCGACTGTGCTGATTGGCTGCAGTGTAATTGAATGCATCGAGTTGTAAGTGCGCAGTACACGCATGAATGATCTGATGCGTAGAAATGTCTTGAGCTCGCTTGTTGCCAGGCTAATGGCAGCACTGCCGCAGTTTTATAATGCAATGAAACTGTAAATTGATGATTGATATTGTATGCTCAGGTATATGACTTTGTGATAGCTAGCAGCATACACACTGCATTCAGTCGAGTACGCCATAAGTCAAAAAATGTACGACACCAAAATTTTGGTCATTACTTAATCGAATGTGAACCGATTTTCTTTCACTGTCACTCTGCGTGAAATTTGCAATAGTCACCGTTAAAGATACGACCAGTCCTCAAACGAGTTGCTAACTTGCTAGATCAATTTGTGAAATGTTATCGTCAAAAAAACCACTGCATCCTGTGCATCGGCAGTCTTCTGAAAGATAACGCCATGTTAGTGACATATGGCTCGTAGTGGCTGCAGATTAAAATCTATATTACTGTTTCTAACCTACTTTTCGGTTATCATTATCAGCCAACTTTCTTGAACAGTTTGGCTAGTTTTTGGATGTTTTTACTAGGTAGTGTAGCAACACTGGTTAGCGGTGTTTTTGTTGCAAGTTTCCTGTGAAGTGAGACAGTGCGAGAATGCTGAAAATTCAGTATTCGATGAAAGTTGTGACAGAAACTTGGTGTAGTTCTGTGCCTGGCGACGTGACGTGTATGCGAGTCAGTTTTACTGTTAGTTTAATGTTGTCAGTTCGTAGCAGTAGTCGATGTGTCGTGTCTGTGCTCTGTGTAATCTCCGGCTTTTTTCAGTAAATTGTAACAATACTTTTAACAATGTTGAGACTGAAAGAGACAATAAAGGTTGTTATATTACATGTACGCTCGGGTCTTTACTTGTCTGTGACTGAGCATCTAGCATCAAATGCAAGAAGTTACCAAGATTGTATAGCACTCATTATTAAATATCATTAGAAATAAAAAGCCGCACACTTGCCTAAATGACACAAAATAAATGCATGCAATCTTTTTGCATATCCTATTGAACCTTCTACTATTTCATATTCTGACTGAATATGAGTAAAGTACCCGCAAAAAGAGTTTTAAGCGCGAGTATTTACTACCGGTACTATATTTTGGGGCAAAAAAATGTGTATACAGTACGTCTAAAAATTTGTCGTCTGCTTGGTTATTTTGTGAGATTTTTATGTGATTTACATTCAGTCCAATGTGCAACGGACAGGCAAAAAAAGTGTAAAACGACGACTGCATTAAAGCTGTGGTCATCACTGTCAGGTTGGCAGAAGAATATTTCAACCCATGCCGTGGAGGAGACAAGTGGCATAATTCAGTGTACAGCTCATGTATGATTGTATGCCCAGCGTGACGTGTTGTGTGAGCCTGAAGCAGGGGATTGTGAATATAAACAACATTTCGTGGTGTATGCTGCGACGGCAGAACACTCTTGATATTATTTTACAATATTAAAAGAACTAACAACACTATAGCCGACAAGAATGTTTGTTGCAAATGCGACATCAGTAAGTAAAATGCAGCATAAAACAACATGATCATCCACAGAGACTGAATTGACACAAATACACAGTCAGGGACGTGATGGGCGGGAACGCGTCGCCCCACTTATTCCAGGGAGGAAACACATTACCCAGTACTTTACTGAAGTCCCACATAAAAAGCCCAGCTACGGTGGTATATTGTGTGTAAATCCGTTTTGGCGTAGGCCCATAAATTTGTTCCATCTCACGGTCTGTGACTGTAATTTAATTTTACAATATCTTGTTCACCGAGAAAATTACAAATGTAGAATAATCTTCAATGCATTATATTGATGCTATTGTAACGTAGTATACATATACGTATTACAGTTTTAAACAAAGCACAAAAAATTCACGCAATATATTGAGTTCCAGGCGTGTCCCACTTCTTTTTAGGACTAACCCTGTGTAGACAGTACAGACAAGTGACGCTGACATCAGTACAAGGACGGTGAATGTTGGCGAGTCGCCAAGGCAGCAGCTCACAGAGTCGTTCGTTGCTACGTTCAGTTACTGGCGACAGTCACCGCCGTCTGATCAGTCTCTTGTTGTTGATCAGTTGTCGTCTTCACACCGACACACGCGTCAAACACTAGACTCTACTCTTTCGCAATTCCGGTTTTCTGCACAACTTGCATTACAGGTAACGCCCGCCCGCCCGTCTGTCAAAAAGTAACAAACAAAAAGGTGTAGAAAAACATCAGTGCGAGCGCTCCCCATGGAACAGTCTTGTCAATTTTCAGTTCAAAAGGTCAAATGTCTGGGTTAGGGTTGCGCAGCTCCAGGCAGATGGCCGCACAATATGGCGTCACTGGGCCGGCATGTTTCTTGTTCACTATGAAATGGTAGCCAATAAATAATATCACAAATATTACACGTATAACAGATATAACAAATAAAAAATACAACAAAGTAAACGTAACCAATGATAAAGATAGCGACGTTAAGTTGGTTTATTAGTTGAGCTGTACCATAATGCAGACAACACTGAATCTTTTGCACTAACAAGCGTTACATTTCGTTCAATGTCGTGAAATCGATAGGTGGATTGAAAGGTCATTAAGCCAACAAAAAAATCCAAATATTTACCCAGTCTTAACGTTTGCTGGCAGTCGTAGTTTTGCCTAAGCATGGCACATTTCAGGCCATGCCGGTAAGCGACGTGGCTCGCTGCGTTTCAATCTTACTGACAGTTGACCTTTGGTCAGCTTTAGCGACAGCAATGGACAGTTGCTATCAATAGTCTGTCCTGCAGACAGACAGACAGACGCAGACATGGTGCCTGAGAACAAGGGTCGCATAACAACGCACAGTGAAACATGACAAGAGTGACACAACGGATCAACCTACATCTTCAACGATGCGGTCTTTGTCAGTGCGCTCCGGTAACGTCTCCGACTCTGAGTCAAGCAGCTTCTGCGCCACTAGGAACGGACTCATTAGTTCACGTTCGGTGTTTGCAGCCTGCGTAACTTCATAGTTGTGATACGTCAACGTCGCCAGCCAGTTCATCATCGTACACAAACGAGTTAAGAACTAAATGCACAAGTACTCTGTTGTCACTCACTCATATATTGCGAATTAAGATCAACAACAATCTACTACCGATACCAGAAGAAATGTGATAAGAGCATGTTGAGATTTCGACTCGAGAAAGGAAAAAGTAATAATAAAATTCAGTAGGAAAGAAAAAGCCAATGCAATACAATGAAAACGTACTTTATGAGCAAAGATTTCATGCCCTTTTTCCTAAAGCACCTTTGCAATACATTGGCTATGCCATCTACTGCAGTGTTGTAATTTCACAAGTGCATGAGTCACTGACTTTACACACAACTCTGTAGAAACAATCTCACAAACTTGTTTATGAACAGTCTCCGACGCATATGACACTTACGTACAAGCTCGGCGAGCATTAGCTGGTCTTCTCTGTGCAGGTAAATGACGTGGCATTAATTGTAGAGTGAAAAAACGTTTATGAAAACAAACATTATCAACGGCATAATGAACAACTGAAGCATGTGATCAGGTAACTTACCTGTATAACGTAACAATAATATTCAAGGATATGATCGATCATCTTTTTCTGTGGTAAAAATAGTTGGATAAATGAAATTCCGCTTGAAATCTTCAATCTCATTCTGAAACAACATCAAAGTAATAAAAGACCTCAACACACAAATCTGTAACTTAGTGCTGTTAATCACTTCTTCAGCACTAAAATTAACGACACAATTAAACATGTGAAAATGATGCAATATAATGAGAAGCATCATATATGCAGTGTAGCAGCGACGACTCGCTGAGTGAGTAAAGAGTTTTACATGCCCTCGACACACCATGGGTTATTTCACTTGCACTGGTAATGAAAACAACAAAAAAAACAAAAAAGCACAAAGAAATTAGCAAGACCAAAAAAATACATAACCATAATAAACTATCTACACACATACATACAAACATAATTTTACTAACCAACAAAAGATTCACACACAATCTATCAACACAAAACTAACAAGAGCCCAGCTGTCGCTAGGGTTAGCCGACCGTACTCATGGTGCACACTCGCAACCTGCGTCCATAAATGTCCGAGTATGATGTTTCGAACATGTTGTTGCTTGCGCCCGAAATGTAAACGTAGTTACTTGCTTATTTTATTTACATAACTTCAGACGATACAAGTTAAATGTCCGATACCTGCTCGAAATACACGCATTGCAAATTGCCGCCAAACAGCTGCAGTTAGCGACATGGTTACTATTGACAGCCTATAGGAACTTACCAACGCCCTATCCAACGGTACCATCGCCGACTCTCTACGACGCACCGTTTAGCCACAATACAAAACGTTACAGACAGACAGAACATCGTACCATAAGCGCGACCGTACTACCCAGTACGGTCGGCTGGAAAACCCGGTTTAGGTGCCTGTTACGCCATATGGCCAGGAAACGGATCGGGCCTATCGTACAGCTCATGGTATCCACATGGTGCATAGTAGTCATGAAGCAATATGCACTGACATCTTGTAATAATTACTCAGAAATTTCAATACCTTGTACTCATCCCAGCAAAGTCGTTCATGCAGCCCGTCATTGCCGTACTTCTTGTTGTAACCATCGTAGTGGACTCGGTCAAGAACTAGACCAAGACCAGGAGCCTTCGGCACATCGACCTGAGTCACAATAATAGCCGCAATAACACAGCAACTACACGTACATCAGCATTCATCTGTCAGCTCTAAATAACTTGATCCATGTTAATGTGCTTGTATGTACTGCACGTTCTCTAAATTGTTGCTATTATTACAATAAATGTACAAAACAACAGTTTATACACTTGTTAACGGCGGCATTCAAGAACTAACACATCGAAAACAGCAAAAATCATAAAAAGGTGATATTGCCTACATCACATTGACTGTGTGTCAATGTATATATATATATAAATAAAAATTTTTGCGTATATTTCACCCATTTGCCGAGAAGCCCTCCATGGACGTATTTGCATGAAATTTTGCACCAGGGGTCGCCTCGCCGACCTAATCAACCAGGCCAAATTTTATCTCAATCAGATTAGGTGTTTCGATTCTGTGGGGGTCGAATTTTTGGCTCTCCCATAGGAACAAGATGTCGCCATTAACACAGGGCTTGAACTACCGTTCAGCCTGTGATGTAATAGCTAATCTCAGTGGTGTTTGAAACAAGTAATCAACTAGTGTACTTTTTCACTAATTCTCCTCATCACTGTTTTCGCCTTTCAGAAAACCTATTTTTAGTCTACTTAATTTTGTCACAGGTTTTCCTCCAGTACCGGACACCACCAGCTAAAGTGGATTAGATTCTGTGCCGCATTGTATTTTCAAGAAGTTTCAGAATTCCTGATAATTAGCTTCATGTTCACGTCTGCTTATTGGAGTGATTTTGTAATTAGCTGTTATATTTATTGCACTGCATCATTTTCACCCTCGCTGGTTGCATTTTAATAAATATCTTATTCTGAAGTGCACGAATAAGATACACCCATTAGAACCAATCGAGGTAGATTTATCTATTTGTTACTTAGTGGTCACTTTTCTTTCACTCTGGTTCCTATGCATCAGGTGCAGAGAATTAGGCAGAAACAAGAAAGGTACAGTCTGCTCACCATCATCATGATAATCATCATCATGACCCCTCGTGTATGACACTTCTTATCAGCACTACACTACACCTATTAATCAACTGATGCAAAACAAACTTAGAGGGTTATACGTTGATAACTAACACCAATAACACACCTTTTCAGCTATCCAGGAATGGTCCATGTATTGCAGATCAGTAAAACCCCGCATGATTGCAACTGTTAAACCTGAGAAAGACGAACATTTCAGTCATATTAAAATACTACAATCCAATGTCAAAACCGAAGTAAATTTAGCAGCCCAATTCAGATCCTAGCATCAGAAGACGGTTCTCCCATTACACATCACACTCCATTGTCCGCTTCTTTATGCATCTGTCTATTCGGGCTTCTACCGCAGTCAGACCATATTGGGTAG